>Ga0302271_10000961_pt1 | contig 28285 bp, 22 predicted proteins | sample III_Bog_N1_1_FD_198767 | JGI IMG/M metagenome (GOLD analysis project Ga0302271, IMG submission 198767) | Peat permafrost microbial communities from Stordalen Mire near Abisko, Sweden - III_Bog_N1_1 | ecosystem: Environmental > Terrestrial > Soil > Wetlands > Peat | place: Sweden: Abisko... | reverse complement strand
CCACATTACTCCACATTTTTTATTTTTTGTTAATAACTTTAGGATGATAAATCCGAGAAATTCTTTTCTATCCTTTCTAAATTTTTGCCACGCATCCCATCTAAAAGCTAATCTTATATACATCTTTTCGATCAGGAATTGTTTTGTCATTTACATACTCACCCCCACCCTCATAGCCGTTCAACCTAAGGATTATTAGTAATTACATGAGCATAGCTTTCAAAAGTTACCCCCGGCTCGCCCAAAGCCGTTAACTTAATTCGACGGTTTTCCCCACCAAAAGTTAACGGCTTTGCTCTACGCCGTGGGCTATTCATATTTCGCCGCTCCGCGGCTAATCAGTAAAGATTTAATTGAACTATACTTCTTTGAGTACTTTGTGCCTTCCCTGCCAACCGGCAGGCATGTTCGTGTGCTTTGTTGTTAATGCTTATTTTGGTAAATTTGAGTCCAAACATTTGCAAAAAATCAATACAAAAAATGGTTAGCGAATCCAGCCTATCAGAAAACCAGACAATAGATGTCGAAAATGTCCTCTTTTCGAAAAATCCTTCTCTTGCAAAGGCTGTGCCGGGTTTTATAGTTAATTATCTGAAAAAGATTGTTCATCAGGATGAACTGAATGAATTCCTGAGGAAATACGGTCATCTGAAAGATGCTGCACTGATAGAAGCAGGACTAAAACATTTTGAAATAAAATTTAAGGTCACAGGCGAAGAAAATATCCCGGAATCAGGCAGATACATTTTTGTCTCAAACCATCCGCTTGGAGGTCTCGATGGCCTTGTTTTTATTTATGAATTATCGAAACATTTCCCCGAAATTAAATTCCCGGTCAACGATATCCTCACGAACATTAAAAATCTTTCCGGTATCTTCCTTCCTGTAAATAAACACGGCGGACAGGCAAAGGAATCTGCAAGGCTGATTGAGGAGGCATATGCATCCGATTGCCAGATTCTTTATTTTCCCGCCGGGTTATGTTCAAGAAAAAGAAGGGGGATCATTAAAGATCTTAAATGGCAGAAGAGCTTCATTTCCAAGTCAATTCAACATAAAAGAGATATAGTGCCGGCTTTTTTTTCAGGCAGGAATTCGAATTTCTTTTATAATCTTGCCAATTTCAGAAAGATGCTGGGAATAAAGGCAAACATTGAAATGCTATATCTTGCCGATGAAATGTTCAAACAAAAGGATAAAGAAATAAGTCTGGTATTTGGCCATACAATACCCTGGGAAACATTCGATAAATCGCGTTCTGCTTTGGAATGGGCCGATTGGGTAAAGTCAAAATCATATGAGCTGGAACATTTATGTGCCGATAACCGTTAAACAAAAAAAAATATTAAATTGCACCAGATTTTTTGCAGACTTAATTCGGATATATCACTCGCCATTTCTATCGCTAAATGAAACCAATTGTTAACCAGTTACCTAAGGATCAGATTATTGCTGAATTAACCAGTGATAAGCTTCTGCGAAAGACCAACAATGGTAACAATGAGGTTTATGTTTTTGATAATAATAATTCTCCTGCATTGATGCACGAGGTAGGACGAGTAAGGGAACTTACCTTCAGACATGCCGGAGGCGGTACGGGAAAAGAGATCGACATAGACGAATTTGATACCGCCAAAATTGATCCTCAGAAACAATTGATTGTCTGGGATCCTGAGAATAAAGAGCTCGTCGGGGGATACAGGTTCTATTTTCCTGAAAAAGGCTGTAAAGACTGTGATATAACCAAGCTTGCGTCATCAGCATATTTCCATTTCTCCGATAAATTTCTTTCAAAATATTATCCCCACCTGATGGAGCTCGGGAGATCGTTTGTTCATCCCGAATATCAGTCACGTTCAATGGGGCGGAAAAGCCTTTTTGCACTTGACAACCTGTGGGATGGACTTGGTGCTATAATCATTGATAATCATCACCTTAAATACCTTTTCGGGAAGGTCACTATGTATCCGCATTTCAATCCGAAAGCCAGAAATATGATCCTTTATTTTCTTAAGAAGCATTTTAACGATCCCGACGGTCTTGTCATTCCCATTGATCCGGCTAAGATTGATCTGAATACTGCTGAAATGAAAAAGATCTTCAGAGCCTGGGGATGGAGAAGATATAAAGAAAACTATAAGATACTTTCAAGAGAAGTCAGGAACCTTAATGAAACGATACCTCCGCTCATTAACGCATATATGAATTTATCTCCGACTATGAGAACTTTCGGCACCTTTATAAATCATAAGTTCGGGGATGTGGAAGAGACCGGTATCATGATCACACTGAGAGACATATATGTAGAAAAGATCAACAGGCATCTCTCTTCATACAAGAAAGATTTTGAGATCACCTGGTTTTCGCACGAAAATCAATAAGCCCTTACATTTTTCCCTTCAACGTAGTTGATAAAAGACTGGTTTACTACCTTGTTCCCGCCCGGGGTCGGATAATTACCTGTAAAATACCAGTCACCCAAATGTCCTGGACAAGCTTCATGAAGACCTTCAATAGACTGAAATACAATTCTTACATCTGATTTAATATCATCTGATTTAAGCATTGATGATATTTTCGTTGAAATCTCCTCGGTGGTGAATGGTTTATAAATCTCGCGAACCAGATTTTTCATCTCTTCAACAGGCTTCAGAAGTTCATTCAAAGCGGCTTTATAGACATCCCCGATTACTGATTCTTTTCCCCTGTCCTTTAATAGTCCGATGGCTGCCCGAAAAGCTATAAAATCACCGAGTTTAGCCATATCAATTCCGTAGCAATCGGGGTATCGCAACTGCGGCGATGAAGATACGACGACTATTTTTTTCGGATCAAGTTTATCAAGTATTCTGATAATGCTCTTTTTCAATGTTGTGCCTCTCACTATAGAATCGTCTATAACCACGAGATTATCGACACCCCGTCTGATCACACCATATGTAACATCATAAATATGTCCGACGAGATCATCACGGCTGGTATCTTCAGTAATAAATGTACGCAGCTTAGCATCTTTTACTGCAATTTTTTCAACTCTGGGCCGCTGGTTGATAATTTTCTCAAGTTCCTCCCTGTTAAGGTAATTGCCCCTGCTCAGGATATGGTCTATTTTTACCTGGTTGAGATAATTCTCGACTCCTTTTATCAATCCGTAAAAAGCGCTTTCAGCGGTATTAGGAATATATGAGAAGACTGTATTGTCAAGATCATACTCAACAACCTTCAGAACCCTGTCGGCCAGAAGCTCCCCCAGTTTTTTTCTTTCCCTGTATATTGTTTTATCGGTCCCTCTTGAAAAATATATTCTTTCAAAAGAGCATTTTCTGAGTTCGGTTTGCTCTCTTAATTTTTCTATGGTGGTTTCTCCGGAGGCTTTAATAATAATTGCACTTGCTGGTGGAAGCTCAATCACATCATCAGTCCTGACATTAAATATTGTCTGGATGACAGGTCTTTCTGAAGCAACAACCACCACCTCATCATCAATGTAGTAATATGCCGGCCGGATGCCGGCCGGATCTCTCATCACAAAAGCGTCTCCATGGCCAACCATTCCGGCCATTGCATAACCGCCATCCCAGTTACGGCTGGCTTTTTTCAGAATTAATGAAACGTCGAGGTTCTTTTCGATAAGAGGCGATATCTCCTTTTTTGAAAAACCCTCTTCCTTGAATCTGCGGAACAATCTTTCGTTTTCCTCATCAAGCCGATGTCCAATGTTCTCCAGAATTGTAACAGTATCGGAGAAATCGACAGGATTCTGGCCCAATTCAACAAGGCTGCTGAAGACTTCTCCTACATTTGTTAGATTGAAATTGCCAGCCATCACAAGGTTTTTTGACCTCCAGTTATTTTCACGGCTTACAGGGTGTACATAATCAATATTATAATTTCCATAAGTACCGTAACGAAGATGTCCGAGGTAAATATCACATGCAAAAGGCACATTTTCTTTTATAAATGCCGGATCCTTAAAACCTTCAGGATGTGATAGCGTTAATTTATCAAGATCCTGGTAAATGAGACTGAAAACTTCTTTTATCGGGTTTGCTTTATTTGATCTTTGCCTGAAAATATACCTGTTACCGGGCGGGACATCGAGCTTAATTCCGGCAATGCCTGCTCCATCCTGACCCCTGTTATGCTGCTTTTCCATCATCAGGTACATCTTCTGCAAGCCATAGCTCCATGTTCCGTATTTTTCAATATAGTATTCCATCGGCTTACGCAATCTTAACATTGCAATGCCGCATTCGTGTTTGATATTATCGCTCATAATTATTTAATATTCAGATCCGGGAGATTGATTATATCAGGAACGAGATCTGCATTAGGAAACTTCTTGCTTACAATTAAAAACAACCTTGTTGCTTCAGTTCTGGATCTGAAGTTGCCTACCCGGACTTTATACCAAGCGGGTTCGGCAAATAACAAGTATGAAACAACATCAGGAAACTGGTTCATAAATTCCTGCCTTACTTTAGCAGATTCTATTTTGGCATTTCTGTCGGAATTATTGTAAATCTGGATCCTGAATCCTTCTACACCGGTATAGCCATTTCTTTCTTCGAGGTTTTTGTTCCCCAGTATATATCTGGTTATCATGGTGTCGATTGCAGGATCCTGAATGATAGTCAGTTTTCCGGACTTTGAATTGTCATCTGTACTTTTAAATAGTTCCGAAGTGCTGGTGTAAGATTGAGACCGGACAATAAGGGATGAAAAGCCCAGAATAAATAGTATAAAAATGAGTTTTCTCATCATTGTCGCAAAAGTAACAAAATTTTTCTATCCCAGCTCTGCTGCAAGTTCATCAGTCATCTCCAGATTATGATATACAAACTGAATGTCATCATCATCTTCAAGCGTATCTATCAGTCTGAGAACTTTTCGGGCAGATTCAATATCGAGTTTTTTTGTATCGTTTGGAATCCTTTTCAGTCCTGCTTCTTCAGGTTCTATTCCTAAATCATTCAGCTTTCTGTTTACGTTTCCAAAATCTTCTTTAGCGCATGTAACAGTCAGCATATCGCCATCGACTTCAAAATCTTCCGCACCTGCATCTATCATTTCAAGCTCCACATTTTCCAGAGACAATCCTTCATTTTTTATCGTGAATATTCCTTTTCTCTCAAAGAGGAAAGTAAGTGACCCATTGGTTCCTAAATTGCCTCCATGCTTATTGAACGCGGATCTTACTGAAGCAACAGTTCTGTTATTATTATCTGTCAGGCACTCAACAAACACTGCAACTCCGCATGGGCCATAACCTTCGAAGGATGTTTCGATGAAACTCTCAGCATCAGCACTGGTAGCCTTTTTAATTGCCCTGTCAATATTATCCTTGGGCATGTTTGCTCCCTTTGCATTCTGTACTGCAAGCCTGAGCCTTGCATTAGTTTCGCGATCACCACCTCCCTCTTTTGCTGCAATTATTATCTCTTTGATGATTTTGGTAAATTTCTTTCCCCTTTTAGCATCAATTGCCCCTTTTTTACGCTTTATGGTTGACCACTTGCTATGTCCTGACATATTTTAGATTTTTATAATTCAGACTGCAAAATTAAATAATTCTTTCAATCCTCAGTCATAGTTTATAGATTTGTACCGGAATTAAGGCGTAAAGGCACAAAGGCACAAAGGCATAAAGGCGCAAGGGTATTAAAATTGAAATTTATGATTTTGCCGTTGTGCCTTTGAGCCGTTGAGCCATTTAGTAAAAGTGAAAATGAGCAGGAAAGTATATATCGAAACATATGGGTGTCAGATGAATGTTGCTGACAGCGAGGTTGTTGTATCAATTCTTTCAGAGGCGGGTTATGAACTTACAGAGAACATAAATGATGCCGGATTAATACTGATCAATACCTGTTCAATCCGTGATAATGCTGAACAACGAATCTGGGGTCGTCTTAAAGCAATAAGTCATCTGAAAAAGCGGAAGAATGACCTGAAGATCGGAGTTATTGGTTGTATGGCGGAAAGGCTGAAGGAAAAACTTATCGAGACTGATCAGCTGGTTGATATTGTTGTCGGTCCTGATGCGTACAGGGAGCTGCCTGTTCTTGTCGGTGAAGCTGAAGCCGGACATAAAGCAGTTAATGTCCTTCTTTCCCGTGAAGAAACATATGCTGATATTTCGCCTGTAAGGATGGATAAAAATGGTGTCAGTTCTTTTGTTTCAATAATGAGGGGCTGCAACAACATGTGTGCATATTGTGTGGTACCATATGTACGTGGTGGGGAACGCAGCAGAAATCCCGAATCAATTCAGAGAGAAGCAAAAGAATTATTTGAGAATGGATACAGGGAAGTTACCTTACTCGGTCAAAATGTTGATTCATATAATTGGAAGAATGAATCAGGAGTGGTGGGATTCCCGGAACTTCTGGAAAAGGTTGCCCTGATTGATCCTTTGCTGCGTGTAAGGTTTTCAACCTCCCACCCGAAAGATATCTCAGACGATCTACTCCACACAATAGCAAGGCACAATAACATATGCAGACACATACATTTGCCGGCACAAAGCGGTAGCTCCCGTATTCTGAAGCTTATGAACAGGGAATACACAAGAGAATGGTATCTGGATCGTATTAATGCAATTCATTCCATAATTCCTGATTGTTCTTTGTCAACCGATATGATAACCGGCTTCTGTACTGAGACAGAGGAGGATCATAAAGAATCTCTCTCGCTTATGGAACTGGTGGGATTCGATTTTGCCTATATGTTTAAATACAGTGAAAGACCCGGAACCATGGCTGCAAGAAAACTTAAAGATGATGTTCAGGAATCAATAAAATCAGAAAGACTAAGTGAAATGATATCTCTCCAGAACCTGCTTTCAGCAAAATCCAAAAAAAATGATATCGGCATGGTCTTTGACGTTTTAATAGAAGGATTTTCAAAAAGATCTGTTGATTACTTTTCGGGGCGGAATTCTCAGAATAAAGTTGTTGTCTTTCCGGGAGGTGATTTTAAAAAAGGAGATTATACCAGGGTTCTGATAGAAAGATGTACTTCTGCCACCCTGATTGGCACAATCATTTAGGAGCTGTTTAGTTAGACGTCTCGTTTCATTTGAGTAACTTGCATACTGAATTAAGACTAGCACTCTGAAAACGATAATGAAGAATAAAATCAAAACTTTGAAATTTAATAAAAATATAGAATGAGAATAAAAGTTATACTGTTAATAATCCTATCTTTTCTGAATTTTGCCTTTTCTTCAGCACAAAAAAACAACAAGAAAATATCAATTACGGGTATTGTAACCGATAATCGCCAGAGGCCACTGGCCGGAGCTATAATCCTTATCGACGGTAAGCGCACAAACTCTGTTACCAATAATAATGGAATATATAAATTAAAAATAAAATCCGATGCTGACTCGATAACCATTTTTGCTTCAGGAAACAGGGTGAGCACAGTTCCAATAAAGGGAAGAAACAAAATAGATTTTATTTTTAATGAAGCTGATCTGTCAAAACGAAATGTTCAGAATAATGAGGCAAGCGAGAAGCAGGTAGATGTCGGATACGGTACAGTGAGTCAGAAAGATCTTCTCACGCCGGTAAGTAATATAGATGGCAGAGGCGGTAAATATTCCGCATACAGGGATATTTACGCTATTTTAAAAGGAACTCCCGGCTTAATTGTAAGGGGGAACAGTGTCCAGATATTGGGACCATCATCTACGTTTTCCACTGGCGAGCCTCTGTATGTTGTTAATGGTATGACTGTGAGTAGTCTAGATGGGATTACTCCTACCATGATCGAAAGTATCTCAGTTCTTAAAGGATCATCTGCGTCAATTTACGGTTCACAGGGAGGCAATGGTGTAATTCTCATAACATTAATTAAATAACATCGAATAGCCTATTCACGTTTCTTAGTACCTGAAATAAGATGAAGTTCGTCCAATTGCTTTTTAGATATCTGTGAAGGAGTATCAAGCATCACATCACGGCCCGAATTGTTTTTCGGGAATGCAATAAAATCACGTATCGAATCCTGTCCCCCGAACATAGCTACCCACCTGTCGAATCCGAAGGCAACGCCTCCATGAGGCGGAGCACCATATTTAAATGCATTCAGTAGAAAGCCAAATTGTTCAGTTGCCTCCTCTTCGCTGAAACCAAGGACTTTAAACATCAGCTTCTGAACCGAGGCATCGTGGATCCTGATAGAACCTCCGCCAATTTCAACACCATTTATTACCAGGTCATATGCATCAGCTCTCACTTTCCCGGGATCTGTTTCCATCAAATGAAGATCGTCAGGCACGGGTGAAGTGAACGGATGGTGCATCGCATAGAATCTTTTTGACTCTTCATCCCATTCAAGAAGCGGAAAATCGACTACCCATAAAGGCATGAAAATGTCCTTCTTTCTTAATCCCAATCTGGTTCCCATTTCAAGCCTTAATTCCGAAAGTGCGGTCAGCGTTTTCTTTTTATCTCCTGCCATAACCAGTATAAGATCACCGGGTTTGGCTTTCATTATTTCAGCCCATTTCTTCAGATCTTCAATGGAATAAAACTTGTCAACCGATGATTTTAAGGTGCCGTCTGCATTATACCTCAAATATATAAGCCCCTTTGCCCCTATCTGGGGTCTTTTAACAAATTCAGTAAGTTCATCAAGTTGTTTCCTGGTGTATTCTGAACAGTTTCCGGCGCAAATTCCTCCTATATATTCAGAGCTGTCAAAGACAGCAAAATTATGTCCTTTAACAAGCCCTGTCAGGTCTACAAATTTCATCCCAAATCTGAGGTCGGGCTTGTCTGAACCATAAAATTCCATAGCCTCGCTATAAGGAAGCCTCAGAAAAGGTTCATTAAATTCTATTCCCCTTACCTGCCTGAACAGATATTTGGCGAGACCTTCAAAAGTTTCGAGGATATCATTTCTTTCAACAAATGACATCTCGCAATCGATCTGTGAAAACTCCGGCTGCCTGTCAGCTCTCAGATCCTCATCCCTGAAGCATTTTACAATCTGAAAATATTTATCAAAACCCGCTACCATCAACAACTGTTTCAAAGTCTGGGGTGATTGGGGCAATGCATAGAAGGTTCCCGGCTGCATTCTTGAGGGAACTACAAAGTCACGCGCACCTTCGGGAGTTGATTTGATAAGGACAGGTGTTTCGACCTCTATAAAGCCTATGGAATCCATATATTTACGCACCTCCTGTGAGACTCTGTGACGAAGCAAAATATTGTTTTTAACGGTGTTTCGTCTGAGGTCCAGGTAACGATATTTCATTCTTAATTCCTCACCTCCGTCAGTCTCCTCTTCAATAGTGAACGGAGGAATCTCGCTCCTGTTCAGAATATTGAGTTCGGCAACCTCAATCTCAATTTCACCTGTGACCATTTTAAGATTCTTGTTGCTTCTTTCTCTTACCTTTCCTTTAGCCTGTACTACGAATTCTCGACCCAGCTTACGGGCTTTCTCACAAAGCTCTTTATTTGTGTCCATATTAAAGAGCAGCTGGGTTATACCATAGCGGTCGCGAAGATCAACAAATGTCATTCCGCCCAGATCTCTTGATTTCTGTATCCATCCGCATAAAATAACATCCTGACCTTCATTGTTCATGTTTAACTCGCCGCAAGTGTTTGTCCTGTACATCGCTTTTGTTTTAAGTTTCAGCAAAAGTAAGAAAATTATCAATTTTAAGAGAGAATCAAAATTCCCAATAATCTTTATACTTTTAGAACTCAAAATCATTAACATGTCCGGGAATAATAAAGAATACTATATGAGAGCTGCACTTGCGGAAGCGAATAAAGCTTTTGAAAAACAGGAGGTTCCGGTAGGTGCTGTAATAGTCTGCAATGATATGATTATTGCCAGGGCTCATAATCTCACTGAAACACTGAAAGATCCAACGGCTCATGCTGAAATGCAGGCAATAACAGCTGCAACAAACTGGCTTGGAGGGAAATACCTTACAGATTGTACGATTTATATAACTCTGGAGCCCTGTGCTATGTGTGCCGGTGCTCTCGGATGGAGCCAGGTACCGACAATTGTTTTTGGAGCTGCAGATGAAAAGAAAGGTTACAGAACAATCTCAGGGCCTTTACTACATCCAAAGACGGTTGTTGAATCGGGAATTCTTGAGAAAGAGTGCCGGGAAATACTGGTGAGGTTTTTTAAAAAGAAGAGATAGGCTGTCACATACTCCCTGGTAAACTCACCCCCCATCCCAACCGTCAACTTAACCTTTGGGGGTAGATGAGTTATTCCTTAACAAAGTTTCCTCCCTTTTGAAAGACTACCCATTATATACATCTTCTCATATCATGATATTATCTCTCTAAAATAATCACCCATCCACGATACCCAGAACACTATGCATTATTGGGAATTACATCATGTACTAGAATGTCAGATTAATTTGCGACTGTAAATATAAATGAATTTGGTATGGCTCTGAAAGAGCCAGATATGAATAGCCCCCAGTGCAACTGGGGGTTAAGATACACATACGTGTTTTCCAGCTCTGAAGGAGCTGAATATTTCAAGGGAAGTATCTTTTATCTGGTGTTATACCAGCCTCCAAAAGGAGTTGCCTATATTCGTCCTCAAATGTCACCGTTTTATGATGAACTTATTGATTTTTAATATATTTTATAAGCATGTTCAGATCCCTATATGAACAGGTGAATGAACCATATCCTTCTTCCCATCCAGTGAATGAAGGAAACAGACTAGTGTTTTTCATCCAGAAAGAAGAAGAGGCTTTAATATCCCTTGTTAAATCAGCAGATGCAATTGAAGGGTGTATATCCGTAAGTATATGCACATGATTTACAATACCATTTATGCGATAAAGGTGACTATTCTTATGCTTAATAATTCCTGTTATGTAGGCATATAGCTCATTGACATTATCTTGTTCAATTGAACTTTTAACGAAATAACTTCGTGACTCACAACAATATGATGAGGTGGTGAAGGAGATGTGTATAAAGGGGAGTTTGAAGGAGGGGAAATGTATCAAGCATAAATTCAATACATTACATTCAGTTTTGAAATAAACTCTCCCTCTTATACTTTATTCAACTCTTAAGTTGACTATGGACAAAAGTGGTGAGTATGTCAGAATAAAAAAAGTGCTAATTTTATATAAAATATCTAATATGACCTTTGACAACAGCAAAACAATAATCAGTTTCAGAATCAAACTATTCGGTGCAACTATTGTATTACTGGCTTATCTTGCCATGGCATATGTTATAAGAATGATTAAATTTCCACTGCTCGGGATGAGCGATACAGTCTGGACAGTTATTCTCATAGCAATCTGGGTCATTCTTGCATTTTTGCCAATGATTCTCAACTATCAGTATATCAGCTATTCGGATGAAGGAGAAAATATTATCTTCAGATATTTTACTTCTGGTATAGTTGGAGGTAAGAAAAACTCAATTGAAATAAGTAAAATTTCATTTTCAGGATATAAAATTGAAACCAGGTTTTTCGGTCTAATTCAGGGTATTATCCTCTTTCAGAAGTTTCAGGAGGGAATAGCAAAGTATCCTCCTGTTTATATTTCTGGGCTTAACCCTGAGGAAAAAGCAAAAGTCATAAAATCATTAAATATTCACACACCTCCTGCGTGAAGGTTATCATCTGATAACATGAGATTTATCATTTTTAATAACTTTAAACAATCTCAAATTTGACTCACTTATTGATTAATGAATTATAACTAAAATTTTAAAATAATGAATGTAGATAAAATCATGAACAACCTCGAGAAGAAGCATCCCGGGGAGGTTGAGTATTTACAGGCTGTCAGAGAAGTTTTGGAGTCAATTGAAGAGGTTTATAATGAAAACCCTCAATTTGAGTCAGCAAACATAATTGAGCGCATAATTGAGCCTGACCGCGCTATTACATTTAAGGTTCCCTGGGTTGATGATGAAGGAAATGTGAAGGTAAACCTTGGATACCGGATCCAGTTCAACAATGCAATTGGTCCCTACAAGGGAGGTCTCCGGTTCCACCCGAGTGTTAACCTGTCAATCCTTAAGTTCCTTGGTTTTGAGCAGATCTTCAAGAATGCACTTACCACACTTCCAATGGGTGGCGCCAAAGGCGGTTCTGATTTTGATCCTAAAGGAAAATCGAATGCAGAGGTAATGCGTTTCTGCCAGTCATTCATGCTTGAGCTCTGGAAATACATTGGTCCCGAAACTGATGTTCCTGCCGGTGACATAGGCGTGGGTGGCCGTGAAATCGGATTCTTATACGGCATGTATAAAAGACTCGCAGGAGAACATACAGGAGTTCTTACAGGTAAAGGAAGCAACTGGGGCGGTTCACTTGTACGTCCTGAAGCTACAGGTTATGGTTGTGTCTATTTTGCCAAAGAGATGCTTGCTACAAAAGGAGAATCATTCCAGGGTAAAAGAGTGGCAATCAGCGGTTTTGGAAACGTAGCATGGGGTGCTGCACTCAAAGCCACAGAGTTGGGGGGAAAAGTTGTTACAATTTCCGGACCCGATGGTTATGTATACGATCCTGAAGGTATTTCAGGAAAGAAAATTGATTACATGCTGGAACTACGTGCTTCAAATGAAGACGTGGTGAAACCATATTCATATGAATTTGAAGGCGTTGAATTTCATGCAGGGAAACATCCGTGGGAAGTAAAAGTTGACATCGCTCTTCCATGTGCTACCCAGAATGAACTTACAGCTGAAGACGCTGAAAAACTTATCAGTAATGGTTGCATTTGTATCTGCGAAGGTGCAAATATGCCAACTACACCTGAAGCAGTTGCAATTATACAGAAACATGGTTTGCTTTTTTCTCCGGGAAAAGCATCGAACGCAGGCGGTGTAGCCACTTCAGGACTTGAGATGACCCAGAATTCAATGAAACTTCGCTGGAACCGCAAAGAGGTTGATGACCGTCTCCATGAAATCATGTGCAATATTCATGGCCAGTGTGTCACACATGGTAAAAGAGGGGATGGTTATGTAGATTACGTGAAAGGTGCAAATATTGCAGGCTTCCTTAAGGTAGCAACTTCCATGCTCGACATGGGTGTGATCTGATTTTTAATTTCATAACAATATTTTCGTAGGGACATTGCATGCAACGTCCCTACTTTTTTTTATATTTGTTTGTCTCATTTTCTTGTGCTATGCCTGAAACATCACTCAAGCATAAAATTGCTTTAGGGCTGATTCCGCACATTGGCGATATTAATGCCCGTAAACTTGTATCACATTTTGGCAGTGTGGAGGCAATTTTTCATGAGCCATATGGAAAACTGGTAAAGATTCCCGGAATAGGATCAGGTCTGGCTAAATATATCAGCAACAGGTCCTACCTCGATATTGCAGAACATGAGGCAGAATATGTTACAAAGAATAATATCAGAACCTATTTTTATCTTGATAATGATTATCCATTCAGATTAAGACAGTGTGATGATTCTCCGGTTGTTTTTTATTTTAAAGGAAACTGTGATCTTAATGCCGGGGAAATTTTAAGTGTAGTCGGCACCAGGAATGCGACAAGCCGGGGAAAAGAGTTATGTGAAAAAATAATCGGAGGCCTTGCTGCCGGCCATCCCAATCTGATAATCGTAAGCGGTCTTGCATACGGAATAGACATTGCATCCCATAAAGCAGCCCTCTCAAACAACCTTCCTACAATAGGTGTTCTTGGACATGGGTTTAAAACAACATATCCTTCTATCCATGCCTCCACAGCAAGATCCATGACGAGCATGGGAGGACTACTTACTGACTTTGTTTCCGATGCGCTTCCTGAAAGGAATAACTTTCTGAAAAGAAACAGGATTATTGCGGGTCTGTCTGATGCTACCCTTGTGGTTGAATCAGGAATAAAGGGAGGTGCTCTTATTACTGCCGATATAGCCTGTTCTTATAATCGAGATGTATTCGCTGTTCCCGGAAGGCCTGACGATCAATGGTCAGCTGGATGCAACAGTCTGATCAGGGACAATAAAGCGGCACTTATTCAGAGTTCCGATGATATTGAATACTTCCTTGACTGGAAACCTGTAAAATCTAAACCTCCTGTACAGAAAACTTTGTTTTCCGATCTTGACGACACAGAAAAAGTTGTCTATGAATTACTCATGAAACAGGGGGAACTAACTATCGATAGCATTTGCAGGACTATCGAAATTCCTATCTATAAATTATCATCACTTCTTTTGCAAATGGAGTTCAAAGGCTTGGTAAACTGTTATCCGGGAAATGTTTACCGGCTTAACTGAAAAACACTTAACTTGTATTAGTTCAAAAAAATAGATAACTTGCTTTAAAAATTTTACAAAATCCAAATTATGAAAAACATTTCAAAAATCTTTACAGTTCTTTTCCTGATTTCCGGAAATTTTGTTCAATCCCAGTCACTGGATGACATCCTGAAGGAGCATTTTTCAGCAATGGGACAGGATAATATTCTAAAGGTTAATACTCAAAAACTTACCGGGAAGATGGTTCAGGGAGGTATCGAAATCCCATTCATACAAATGGGAAAACGTCCTGATTACGTTCGTGTCGAAGGCACCTTTCAGGCATTGACATTTATCCAGACTTATAACGGGAAAGAGGGCTGGAGCCTCAATCCTTTTGCAGGTGTAACTGATCCTCAGCCTATGACTGAAGATGCTCTTAAACAGATGAAGTATCAGGCAGATATGGATGGAATGCTCTGGAATTGGAAAGATAAAGGTTATACAGTTACTTTTGACGGTAAAGAAGATATGGAAGGAACATCCTGTTTCAAAGTTAAACTGGTCACCAAAGATGGGGATACGTTTACCTATTACATTGATTCTGACTCCTATATCCTGTTACGTACAAATACAAAGTTAAAAATAATGGGGAATGAGACCAATACCGATACCTATTACAGCAACTACAGGCAAATAGAAGGGATGGCTGTACCGGGGAAAATTGAAAATAAAATGAATGGCCAGTCTGCAGGAACAATTGTAGTAGATACAGTTGTTATTAATACCGTACTACCTGACAGTCTGTTTCAAAAACCGGCAAAAAAACTGTAATAGATTGAATTTAATCTCTTCTAACTTCAGAATATGAACCTCAAACTTCTAACTATCAGTATTTTCTTTCTGGCAGTCTTTTCTGGTCTCCAAGGACAGGTAACCGATGCAACTTTCGGCGACATTGAAGGAAGACAGATTGGCCCGGCCAGAATGAGCGGACGCATATCCTGCATTGATGCAGTCAATAAAAACCCAAATATTGTCTGGGTTGGAGCTGCAGGTGGAGGGGTCTGGAAATCCCTGGACCAGGGAACCACATTCAAATCCATGTTTGATGAACAAAGCCAGTCGATTGGTTCGATTGCAATTGATCAGAACCATCCGGACACTGTTTGGGTAGGGACAGGCGAGGTATGGGTCAGAAACAGCGTTGGTGTCGGAACCGGGATCTACCGGACCGTTAACAACGGAGAAAAATGGGAATTGATGGGTTTACCAAAAAGTGAACGTATTGGCCGTATTCTACTCGATCCCAAAAATCCTCAAATTGTTTACGCGGCAGTCCTGGGAGCATTATGGGGAGACAGTGAAGAACGGGGTGTGTACAAAACCAGCGACGGAGGAAAAACATGGGAAAAATTATTGTATGTGAATCCATCAACCGGATGTGCTGATATGGCAATGGATCCTGAAAATCCTTCACTGATATATGCCTCCATGTGGGATTTCAGACGCCAGGCCTCTACTTTCAGATCGGGTGGGCCCGGAAGCAGCCTCTTTAAATCTGATGATGGAGGAAAAACATGGAATAAAATTCAAAACGGATTACCTGCCGGCAACCTCGGGAGAATTGCTCTGACAATTTCGCCGGTGAAGCCCCATTACTTCTATGCCCTGGTTGAATCTGCCAAAACAGCCCTCTACCGTTCGACTGACCAGGGAGCGAGCTGGGCAAAAATGAGTGACCAGACAGTTATGGGTGACAGACCATTTTATTTTAGTCTGATTGTTGCCGATCCAAAAGATCCCGAACGAATTTATAAGACCGGCACCACGCTGTCGGTGAGTACAGATGGCGGAAAACTATTTCAGAGTCCATCCGTAACGGGAGGAAATTATCATAGTGATACACATGCACTTTGGGCAAGCCCTATTGATAACCGTCTTGTTTATATGGGAACTGATGGTGGTGTTTATATTTCTGCGGATAAAGGGAATACATGGCGTTTTGTTCAGTGTTTACCGGTTTCCCAATTTTATCATGTAAGTGTCGATAATAATAATCCGTATAATGTTTACGGCGGGTTACAGGATAATGGTTCGTGGATGGGTCCTTCGAAAAAACCGGGCGGAATAAAAAATTCCGATTGGAAAAATATCGGATATGGTGATGGTTTCTATGCCTACGGGGATGTTTCAGATCCTGACATAACCTATTCACAGTATCAGGGTGGCAGAATTAACCGGACTAATCAAAAGACTGGTGAAAGCAAATATCTGAAGCCATTTCCTGAAGAGGGTACTGCATCTCTGAGATTTAACTGGAATACGCCTACGGTATTTGGTAAAAAAACAGGCTGGCTCTACGTCGGGTCCCAGTACCTTTTCCGATCTAAGGATAAAGGTGATTCTTTCGAGAGGATATCACCCGATCTTACTACCAATGACCCTTCTCGACAACTTCAGGAAAAATCAGGGGGACTTACAATCGATAACAGCACTGCTGAAAACAATACAACAATATTTACTATTTCCGAATCTCCCCTGGACGAAAACATAGTCTGGGTTGGTACTGATGATGGAAATGTCCAGCTTACAACTGATGGCGGGAAGACATGGTCAAAACTGAACAGCTCAATTACCGGACTGCCGGCATTTGCTTTTATTTCATCAATAGACGCTGACAATACCAACAAAAATGCAGCCTGGGTAACAGTGGATGCCCATCAAAACGGCGACTTGAACCCATATGTATATTATACTGAGGATCTGGGCAAAACCTGGCACTCATTGGTAACCAGCGATATAAATGGACATTGCCATGTAATCAAACAGGATCCTGTGAATCCGAACCTGATATTCCTTGGAACTGAGAGAGGCTTGTTTGTAAGTCTCGATCATGGTAAAATATGGGTAAGGTTTAAGAACAAAGTACCTGAAACCGGCGTTTTTGACATGGCTTTTCAGACAAGAGAAAAGGATCTGGTACTTGCAACTCATGGAAGAGGAATTATCATTATTGACGACCTCACTCCTATCCGGAACTTAACTCAATCGGTATTGGACAAGGAAGTAGCTTTTCTCCCTGTTCGTCCATACTTCTTTCCAACAGGAATCGGGGTACAGGATTTCCCTGGTGACGCAGAGTTTTCCGGTCCTAATCAATCAAATTCCGCAACTATATGCTATTACCTCAAAAAAAGAAATGTCTTTGGTGAAATGTATATAGACATATCAGATTCCACCGGCAAATTCCTGAAAAAACTTCCTGCCGGTACACGCAAAGGAATTAATGTTGTCAGGCTTGCAACTTCAATGGATCCTCCGAAAGTCCCAAAATCTCCGAATATTCTGGGAGAGGCAGCATTCGGACCTGATTATCTGGCTGGGACATATAATATTAAACTGGTAAAAGGCAAGGAAACATTTAACACAACTCTTGTGTTGAATAATCCACCTGAATTAAACCATCCGGCAGAAGAGCGTAAGCTTCAGAGGGAGACCCTAATGAAAGCATATAAACTCCTTGAAGAATTAGCCGGTGTTGACCAGCAGATCCTTAACGCGCACGATGTTCTTAAAGCAAAGATACCTGGGACCAAAGGATCAGGTCTGAAAAAGATCCAGGCAGATATAGCAGCCTGTGAAAAAATGCATGAGCAAATCTCAGCAACTCAGGCGGGAGAAGGAGGAATTACCGGGCAGGTAAGGTTACGTGAAGACATTGCAGAAGTTTACAGCGCTGTGGGTGGCTTTCCCGGAAAGCCTACCAACCTGCAAATTAAGGCCCTGGAAAACTACGAACACAAGGTAAAGGATCTGGCAGCTAAAATCGACATTATAACCAAAACTGATATTCCTGCATTAACAAAGTAAACCTTATACTTCTAAACGAGACCATAAAGACCGCAAGGAGAAAGCATACCTTTTCGGTTCTTTATGGTCTTTTTAGTTTTAAAGAGATACTATCCTGTCGCATGCATCTTCAGGTTCAACATTAATTCTGAGAACTTTGCAGATTATTATTCCACAGTATTAAAATGATAATTGCCATAGATTTTATACTTTTAACATTCCAATTAATCTTTTAATTAATACTATTTATTATGGATCCAAGAGTACAACAATTCATGGCCATGATTAAAGCCAGAAATCCTGGTGAGAATGAGTTCCACCAGGCTGTTCAGGAGGTTGCAGAATCCCTGATTCCTTTTATCGAAGAGAACCCAAAGTATAAACACGCAAAAATTCTGGAAAGAATTGCAGAACCTGAGAGAACAATAATCTTCAGAGTTCCATGGCTGGATGACAAAGGGGAAGTTCAGATCAACAGGGGTTTCAGAATAGAAATGAATAGTGCGATAGGCCCATATAAGGGTGGATTAAGACTTCATCCTACAGTAAACCTGGGTATTCTTAAATTCCTTGCCTTCGAACAGGTTTTTAAAAACAGCCTCACAACACTCCCAATGGGCGGTGGCAAGGGCGGTTCAGATTTTGATCCCAAAGGCAAATCCGACAACGAAGTAATGAGATTCTGTCAGAGCTTCATGTCAGAGCTGTTCCGCCATATCGGGGCTGATACAGATGTACCTGCAGGCGATATTGGTGTTGGCGGACGTGAGATAGGATTTCTTTTTGGTCAGTATAAGAGACTAAAAAATGAGTTTACAGGTGTTCTCACCGGAAAAGGAATTGAATGGGGCGGTTCACTTATCCGTCCTGAGGCTACAGGTTACGGAGCCACATATTTCGCACAGGAGATGCTCTCAACCCGTAAGGAAAGCCTTAAAGGGAAAATCGTTTGTATATCAGGATCAGGAAATGTTGCCCAATTTGCTACGGAAAAAGTTACGGAACTGGGTGGCAAGGTAGTTACAGCTTCCGATTCAAATGGCTTTATTTATGACCCTAAAGGTATTGATAGTGAAAAACTAAACTTCATTATGGAACTTAAAAACATCCGTAGAGGCAGGATAAAAGAATATGCCGAAAAGTTCGGAGTTGAATATTTTGAAGGAAAAAGACCCTGGATTATTAAATGCGATATTGCTATGCCATGTGCTACACAGAACGAGATAAATGAAGAAGAAGCCGGTTTACTGGTTAAAAACGGATGTATCTGTATATCTGAGGGTTCTAATATGCCATCCACAATTGAAGCTGTCGGAGTTTTTCTGGATGCAAAGATCCTTTACGGACCGGGAAAAGCTGCAAATGCCGGAGGTGTTGCCACATCAGGTCTTGAAATGACACAAAACTCCATGAGATTGCCATGGTCGCGTGAAGAGGTTGATGAAAAACTTCAGACAATTATGAAAAATATTCATAAGACATGCGTTAAGTATGGGACCAAAGAGGGTGGATTTATAAACTATGTTGACGGCGCCAATATAGGTGGATTTGTCAAAGTGGCAAATGCCATGATCGCTCAGGGAGTTGTTTAATGCAGTATATTGATACTCATACACATCTTTATCTTCCGGAATTTGATGCGGACAGGGATGAAGTGGTAAACAGAGCTTTAGGCAACGGCATTTCTAAAATGCTGTTGCCTAATATTGATATCACCTCTGTTGAACCGATGCTTTTTGCGGTTAGCAGATACCCGCGTATCTGTTATCCTATGACAGGTCTTCATCCTACATCTGTCAAGGATGATTATCTGACTCAACTCGACAAGATTGAAAGCCTCGTCTTAAAATGTAAATTTGTTGCAATAGGAGAAATCGGAATAGATCTCTACTGGGATAAAACTTTTATTAAGGAACAGCTGATTTCATTCAGCAGGCAGATTGCATTCGCTCTTGATTTGGGATTGCCTGTTGTTATCCACTCACGAGATTCATTTCCTGAGGTTTTTTCAGTTTTGGATAAGTTTAAAGGCAGACCAATTAATGGTGTCTTCCATGCTTTTACAGGAAGTATACAGGACGCTGAAAAAGCTATTGAGTTGGGCTTCAAACTCGGAATAGGAGGTATTGTCACATTTAAGAATTCGGGTTTGGATAAAGTTGTGAAGGAGACCGGACCGGGACATCTTATTCTTGAAACTGATTCGCCATATCTTGCCCCGGTCCCGTACAGGGGCAAAAGAAATGAGAGTTCGTATATTCGCATCATAAATAAAAGACTGGCTGAGATTTTCGGAAAAAGTGAGGAAGAAATTGCGGTAATAACATATGAGAATTCAACCAGACTTTTCAACTTGTAATAATAAAATGAAAAATAATAAGGAAATATCTATACTAATCATTTATACCGGGGGAACTATCGGGATGGTGCATGATCCTCATTCTGGATCACTGGTGCCTATTGACTTCCGGCATATCTCTGATCACGTGCCGGAACTCAGAAAATTCGGATATGATCTTCATTCTATCTCCTTTGATCCTGTAAAGGATTCTTCCAACATCGATCCATCTGTATGGGTCAAGATGGCAGAGATAATTGAAGAAAGCTATGATGATTTTGATGGTTTTGTTATACTGCATGGAACTGATACTATGGCATATACTGCCTCAGCGCTGAGTTTTATGCTGGAAAACCTTGGCAAACCCGTTATTCTTACTGGCTCTCAATTGCCGATTGGACTTTTACGGACTGACGGAAGGGAGAATCTTATAACGGCTATTGAGATCGCTGCTGCAAGGGAAAAAGAAATGCCTGCTGTTCCTGAAGTCTGTATATTTTTTGATGACAAACTAACCCGAGGCAACCGGACAACAAAGATGAGCGCCGAGCATTTCGATGCTTTCTATTCTCCTAATTATCATCCTCTTGCTGAAGTCGGTCTGCATCTGAAATATTTTAATAATCTGATAAGCTATCCTGCAGGTAAGGATAAGTTGATTTTACATAAAGTTTTCGATTCGAATGTCGCTATACTTAAATTATTTCCGGGGATAAACAGAAAACTGATAAATTCAATTATCAGGACAGAAGGATTGCGCGGGTTAATTATTGAGACATATGGTTCAGGAAACGCTCCTACCTATCAATGGTTTCTTGATGATCTGAAACAATATATTGACAAGGGCGGCATAATACTAAATGTTACTCAATGTCAGGGTGGAAGTGTTGAGATGGGTCTTTATGAGACGAGCCGGCAATTGCTCGCAGCAGGCGTTGTCAGTGGAAGAGATATTACATCCGAAGCCTCTGTGACCAAACTTATGCACCTTTTAGGCAGATTTTCTTCCAGGGAAAAAGTTATTGAGTCATTGAATATTTCGTTGGCTGGAGAAATCTCATGAAAGACCGTAATGTAAAAATATTTTTGTATTTTCGCCCCGGTTTTTAAGCAATACAGCATTTATCAGGAGAGATGCAAGAGCGGTTTAATTGGCACGCCTGGAAAGCGTGTGTACCTCAAAAGGGTACCGGGGGTTCGAATCCCCCTCTCTCCGCAACCACAAATTACTCCCTCAGCGAAGCTGGGGGATTTTTATTTTCAGATTACCGAGCCAGGTTTACCTTGGCGAGGTAAGATGAAAATAAAAAGACCTTATGAGTGAAACGAAGGTAATCCCCCTACACATCTTAGATCGTATTCGATGAGATTTCTCATTATCCCTTTTTTACCCCCAATCCAGCGAGGCGGGACTTGAAAAAATTGTCACTTTTCTTAGATTTGCGGTTAAGGCTAAATCTATTCTATTATGAGAGTTTGAAGAGATTCTTTAGTTCTTGAACCGATTTAATTTTCTATTTTTTTCTGAAAACATCCATCTCATAAATTGACCAATTATAGGTTGGATCCTTTCCAGTCTGAGTTATTTTTATATACCGGGCATTTTGAGTCGGAAAGTTTATCGTGGTAATTCCAGCCTCTCCTGATCCACTCGTAATTGGCATTCCCCAGTTTTTAGCATCATCTGATACCGAAACCGAATATTTATTGGGAGAGTCCCATTGTGCCCAAGTGCAGTCAAGGACTATCCTATCAATTTTTTGCTGTCTTCCCATATCAAGCATGAACCATTGTCCCGGGTACTGTTTCTTCGTCATATCCCTCCATCCGGTCCAGTGATCACCGTCGATTGCATTTGCAGCCGAAATATCCTGACGAATTTTCTTATCAGTGAAAATAAATGAGCTGTCTTTAACTGAAGCTGTAGCGGACCACATTTTTTTATCAAGTGCCTCGCTTGCGGCAGGAATAACAGGCATCTTTTTAGATGAGTCAACAGTAAGCGTTCCAGACCCAACAAAACTCCAGTTTCCCGGTGTCACGTTGAACTTAATATAGTCAGCATCCTCTCCAATCCAGGAAATCCCTTCCACTCCACCAGAATATGAGAAATCCCATATTATAACACCATTTACTTTTATACTTTTAATTAATGAAAAAGATTTTTTTGGTATTCCAACTCTTGCTATTGTGTTTATTGGTGACACAAGAGATAATGTATAACTGGTAGTTGTTTTGTTCATTTCCATCTTAATATCTCCCTTTACGGATGGAACAACTGTTTTAATGGAAGTAAGAAATGCTTCTTTTGGAAATACATGATATACACTCCAACCCGGCTCTTCAGGAGAGATACCGGCAATAATCCCTGAAAGTATTATAACCGGGGGATTCCATCCATGGTTAAGAGATGAGTTATCATCATATGCATTTTTCCCTGATGCCCACCATCGGTCGTAGTGTTCCCACAACGTTGTAAAACTTGCAGATATCATAGTTTTATATCTGTTCGACATCCGGAGCAATGCGTAATCTTCTTTACCAATTTTACATAGCGCTTCAAATACCCACCGATCGAAAAAGCAGCTTGAATTTGTATATTTTGTAAGTACGTTATTATAGATTGCATCCCATTTTGAACTTTCCGCCAGCCCTGAATTGATAGCCATTGCATTTGCTCTGTCATCAGGAGTTAAAATCTGATCCGACATATAATAGCTACCTTTCCAATATGTCTTGTTGAAAGTAGATTTTATATTGTCGAGTCTTGAGTTTATGATAATTGTATCGGAAAGATGCCCGGTAAGAAGTGCTATCCTTTTCAATTCCTTAAGATCAATGAAAATGAAGCAATTTTCAATTACAGCGACATCTTTGATATTTTTGCCCCAATCAAACCACTGATTTTTTTTGCCGGATTTATAAGTACTTAAAAGAAAGTTCTTTGTGGACTCATAAACAGAACTGACCGATGTTAAATCTCCGGTTTGCATATAATAAAACCATAATCCATATTCTCCAAGGAACTCAAGCTGCTGTCCGGGATAAAAACCCTTTTGAAGCGGTCTCAGGACAAGATCTTTGCACAATGTATGCGATGAAGTATCGAATATATAGAAACACTGATTCAGTTCAGGTGTTCCATCACCCCAGAAGCCGGTCCTTTCCCTGTCGGGACAGTCGTAAAACCAATCTCTCATGCAAATGTAAGCCGTTCTTGCACCCTTTTTCCAGAGAATATTATAATCATTGTCATTACATTCAAATGAACCTGCAAACTTTGTATCAAAACCTGTTTCCCTGTATTTTACGGCTTTCACTGTTACTCCGGCCGGGATGGTATAAATAGCTCCCTCGCCGCTGATCCAATTCTTAGCTTCATAGCTTTGGTCACCTGCCCCTGTGGTATATTTTTCTGTATTTATGAGAGTAAGAACCAGAGGATTGCTGGAATTCAGATTAATTATCTTGCCCGCGGGTCCCTCTGCCTGTATCCAGGGCTGAAAATGGCAATTGTAGGGCATCTGACATACAAGCCTCCATTCTTTATTTTCTGAATGCGGCAGGTCCTTTGACAGATAAATATATTCTTTCAGTCCATAATCCTTCATTTTTGGATGACTATGAGGTACCTTTTGAGAGCATGACGTCCCAATGATGATAAAAATGAAATAAAAAATGGCTGAACAGGTTATTGTTTTCATAGATATTGATATTAATTGCCTATTCACCGCTGATTTCATAATTTTAATGATGTTCAGGCTGTTCAATAATTTGTAATTAATATTAAAACCTACACAATATCCAATTTTTAAACGGGAAAAAAGAATCCCTAAGAACAATTCAGTTTACCAATAGTCCTCTGTGCAACTCTGTGGAAACTCTATGATCTCTGTAACGGAATACTGTACCCCTTACGCTGGTATGCCGCAGGTAATAAGGGGCGATGGTCATTATGGTGTTATGGAACGTTTTGGCCTTTACAGGTGGCATGTGATGGATCCTGTCCGTTTTGACTCTGATTTGAAGATCACTATGCAGGACCTTGGCTGGCACTCGGGAAGAAGATTTCTGCAACAAAAATCAGATATCTCTTCGGTCTGCTTCTGGTACCAGGCTGAACCTCACGCTAAATTTCCCAAATTGGGAGACTGGCGTCAGCTTGAGATAAATTAACTACTGCTTCACCCTCCGAAGCTTTCTTTTACAGCGAACCTTTCATTGACCGATGAAGCATTAGCGACGCTGGTAGCGTAACTGTTAGCGAAGGAGGGCTTTTCTAAATGAACTTGCTGTAATCGCACACCAGAAGATGCAATGGCTTTTCATCCTCCTCAATAACAGGAAATCTGCCAACAGTCTCGTAAAAACAATTATCTTTTGAATCATCATTAACCATGCTCACTTCACCAACAAGGACTTTACCTTTTCCGGCTTCACCGTAAAACCGGTGATACATTCCCGGTTCAAGACAAATACTTTCTCCCGGCGTCAGTATTACTTTTCCACCTGCTTTGACTGTTCGTGTAATTCCATCTGTTTTAAAATGTACAGTTGTCGTATCGAGTTTATTTTCAGATGTGGCATTATAGAGTTCAATTACAAGGTTACCGCCTCCCCGATTGATGATGTCCTCCATTTTAGCCCAGTGAAAATGCATCGGGGTTTCCTGGTTTTCTTCAACAATCATGATTTTCTCAGCATATGGTTTTTTATCAACATTAAATTTTCCGTTCCGGATAGTAAATAAAAATAACCCTCTCTTATAGAAATCACCCGACCCGAAATCGGTAATATCCCATCCAAGCATATTCCGGATAATTTCCTCTGATTCAATTTTATTTTTTATCCAGTCTTTAACATCCCATTTGGACCAGGGTGGCAAAACAAATTGCTTTTCGGACATAAATGCATTGGCGCTCCTGATGATAGAATTTATTTCACTCCTTTTCATTCAAAGGTTTTATTTAAATTTAATTTATTCCGGAATTTAACAATGTATCATCCGTATCAAATTCCACGTTGAAATTACTGAAATTTCTGAAATAAAAGGACCTCTGTCTAGAATTCAGAGGTCCTTTCCACCCTAATCAACTTTACAAACCCTGAAACCTAAAAAACAACTCGCATACGCTGATGACCAATCAAATCCATTTACTGTATTTTCACTTAACTTTATTTATCTGTTTGTTTATTATAACTGCTTCCAGAAATAATTGTCTGTCCCGGTTTTCATCAAATCCGCATACATCAGTTAAAATCAGCTTTATATCATTTTGATAATGATTTACAAATTCCTGATCTTCCGGTAACATTTTCCCATCCTCACCCGTTGCCCTGAAATAACACCCACAGATTAATGCCGAAAGAATTTTATCATATGGAAGTTTTAATTCAGAAGCAGATTTTATTGCTCCTGTAAGACGGTCCTCAGGACCCAGCTTACGTTTAAGGTCGCAGCCCACTCTGAATATCGTGTCGCCAAGTGATATATTCCGGAATCTCTGAAGCAAATCGTCAATGTGTTCACATAAACCATTAAAAGTAAATTCTCCCGGATATTTTTTTAATAGTATATAAGCACCCTGCTGCATGGCAATCCTCACATGACAAAGCAACTCCGGAATATCGAGCACTTCATGGATGTAAACAAAACCCGGATTGTAGAAATAACCTATATAAGCTGCAGCCGAATGACCAAGATTGTGAATGAAAAGCTTCCGGTCAACCCAGGCTTTCATATTTTCCTTTGGTTCCAGACCAGGTATCTCCGGGATAGGATTCCTGAATGCTTTTTTATTTAAGATCAGAGTATTATACGGTTCGGCAAAAATCTGAAGGATATCCTCCTCAATATGTTTCTGTTGCATTATCGGGACCATTTTACCAATGCTGGTTTCTATAAGGCCTACCAGCTCATTAAACCGATAGTCTACAGGCAGGTGCTTCTTCAGTTCACCAGAAAAATATTCTTCAGCATTACGCATATTTTCTGCAATGATAATATCAAGAGGGCTTTTGTCGCCTGTCTTCTGTCGGGCCAGCAATCCTTTTGCCAGCAGGGGAATTACGGTCACAAAGCCATTAAGTCCAACAGACACTGCTGCGATTTCAGTTGTTGCAAGCTCTTCTATAACTTCACTTTCATCAGAAATATGTATTCCTCTGACATTTTCAATTTTCAGTACTTCTTCACCTTTATCTGACTTGATAATTACAGAATAGCTCCGGCGTAAATTCAATTCGTCAATTATTCTTTTGGCAACATCAATAAACACAACCTCATAACCTCCTTTGCTGAAAAGCTGTCCGATAAAAGACCTTCCTATTTTTCCTGCCCCGAATAATACAAGTTTCTTTGGCTTTTCGGAGTAAGTGCCGGGCCTGATTTGCCTGAGATATGCTTTTTGAAGTTCCTGAACTTTTATAAATTTCTCTCCTGACGATTTTTCCAGGTATGTTCCTCCAATTGTGAAGCAGGAAAATCCCCCTGATGCAACTCCCCATGAGAGCGTTTCAATCAGATTGAATTGACCCCTGTTTTTGGTTTTTAACTGCCATGCCAGTGACGCAATTATTCCTCCGGCAAAATTATCACCACATCCTGTTGTATCACCCTTTAGTGTGGAATTTGTTTTTAACTCATCTGTTACTTTCTTAGAGACAGGCAATTGAATTAGTACCTGTTTTGCAAAGAGGCCACCTCCAGACCAAACAAAGATATTGTTCGCACCATTTGTAATTATGAATGAAGAAACCTCTGTCTTTGAAAAAAAGAAAGCAGCGTTATCCAAAGTGAGTTGGCCACTGATCCTAAGAGCCTCATCCCTATCCATTATCAATATATCTATAAGTCCGTAGCTTATATCATCTTTTACAAGGGGCCATGCTTTATCGGGGTGAGTTTTTTCATTCCTGAAGTCAAAAACCGTGTTTACCAGCGTAATACAATTACTTTTTCTGGCTCTTTTCAGGACATTTGTAAGATCATCATGTAACTTGGGAACCAGAGCCGTCCCTCCAAAACAAACTATCTCGGAATTAAAAAAACCTGTATCAAGATGGCCTGGATCAAACTCCCATGCCGCACCAATATTATTTATAAAAGTCCTCTCACCGTGCCCGTTTTCATAATCCGGATCTGAAAGAACATCCGTAAATGGCGTGGATTTGTTCTTTGTAACTTTATAATTATCAATATTTAGAGGCGTGTTTCTCAGTATTTTAAAAATATTTTGCGAAGTCTTATCTTTACCTGCCATACCATAGAATCGTACTTCGAACTCATCTTTGTTAAGCAGTTGGGAAGCATGTATAAGCGAAACTATTGAAGGCCCTCCTACATTAAATGAACTGGAGCGTATGTTTCCTATAAGATCATTTTTAATTTCGGGGTAAGAACAATCTGAGAATTTTTCAAGTTCCTCGGTAAAAACAAGTTTCCCCGGACTTAATCCTCCATCTCCAGGGTTTTTTGATAAGTACTTTTTAAATCCCGGGCTGTTAAATGAAATGTCGGTATAGAGAAAATCAGCAAGAGCACAACCGGCACCTGAAATTATTATTTTCTTATTACTCATTATTTAGATTCTTTGGATAATTTTTTTCCTTAAGAAGAGAATAAACTTTTTCATTTATTTAATGCAAAATACACAATCAAATGGAATGATAAGTTACAATTCGCTTCTTTTCGGTTACAAACGCATTCCACCTGAAAGCTTTTTGTTTTGTCATCTGAAGGACCGTAATCGAATACAGCTTAATCGGGTCTAAGTTTTTCCGTCCATCTTTCCACAGACCTGAAGTGCATGAGTTAGTCGCCAATCCATAGGTTTTATATTCGGGGGACCCGACTT
>Ga0302271_10000960_pt1 | contig 28285 bp, 8 predicted proteins | sample III_Bog_N1_1_FD_198767 | JGI IMG/M metagenome (GOLD analysis project Ga0302271, IMG submission 198767) | Peat permafrost microbial communities from Stordalen Mire near Abisko, Sweden - III_Bog_N1_1 | ecosystem: Environmental > Terrestrial > Soil > Wetlands > Peat | place: Sweden: Abisko... | reverse complement strand
TTATTACAAAGCATCGTCTTCATAAAACTAAACAATTACAGAACTAATATATCATCTTAAAAGGAGAGATCGTGTTGAATGTTTACTGTGGCTTACATTGAGCTAGGTTTACTGTGCATCTTCATCGTATGGTTTATCTAACATCACAGCAACAAGGAAGTGTCTTTTTCAGTGAAGCTGGTCGTATTCGTCGATTGGTTCTTGAGTTTCGGCATGATTCTACTGCTTCCAGTAGATGTTTACTTAAAAATTCTCAGTGAAAAAGAAGGAATAGCCCAGGATGACATACCTGAATTCACCGCTCTGAAAATTGCTAGAGGAATCATGTTCTGGTTAGTCATGGGACTGTGTTGGATTGTGATTCCAATCATGGAAGATTACTAAGCTTGTGGATTTCTCGATCATGAAAGAAAGTGGCAATACTCTATCCGTAAGAACTCTCAGTTTTTCGGAATAGTAGGTGGACTCACTATTGTAGTCGTAATAATACTGGAGTCAACAGACACAATGAACGGATATAGTTTGGTGACATTCTTGAAGAGTTTAGCGAATTGTTGGGGTATCTTCTAGATCATGATACTGTTAGGCTATTCCTTAGTGATAATACCAAGATCACACTTCAGGACAACCGATGACAAGCTGCAAATGAAATATCTTGCTTTCAAAGCTGCTCAAAACAAAAGGGAATAAGATGAATCACTCTTTTATTTGCTAGAGAATCTCAAATAAATTGTGACGATCAGAAAAGTGGAGAAATTCTCCAAAGATATTCTGTATTATTGTGAAAATATCATCCATCTTGTTCCCACAGAAATCATAGAATTAGGTAAATTGAGGAGATTTTGTTAGAAGTTATTAAGTTATAGGTGATGGTTTAACTATTTCTTTGCAGTCTCAGAGATGAAGAAGAAATCAATTGACGTAGAATAAGGCAAAGTAGATGAGGATGAATAAGACAAAGAAGATAAAGAGGAGAAAAAAGAGGATTTGAAGGAAGTGAAAGAAAATGAAAAAGAGAAAAAAAAAGTTGCGAAAGAATAGATTAATTCTGAAGGAATTCATTACACTTTCGATAGCGTTGTCGAACTGAGAAAGTAAGTAAAGTAAAACTGGGCTGAAGTGCGCAGGTAAAAAATAACGAATTTTTAGATTAAAAGAGTATTTACATTATGAAATTCTTTTTCATATCTTTTTGAATTGTAAAACTCTCCAAAATCTCAGGGCAAGAAGCAACTGGAAAGGGTTACTTAAAAAAGCTTTTTGGTTGTAAGATATCATCAAAAACGAGAGTAGTGATGTCTCTAAAGTAATTGAATCAAGTCTACGTAAACCTCGCACAGGTAAGCAGTTAATTTCGCTTTTTGAAGAGAAATGTTTAAATTTTTGATGAGTTATTCAAATTTTAAGTTTAACGTTTGAATTCAAAATGATTTTTATATTTTTTAGCCTTGCTTTCTGAAAAACCCCCCCTAATGTTTTGGAGAAATTATTGCAACCACATTTTAGATTTGAATTTCAATAAATTAATCATCATTTGTTTATTTGAACATCTATTTTTTAAAACACAAAACCTTTTCATTAATCTATTTCTTTTTTGGAATCATAGGATTTCAGGCAGACTTACGAAACAAGATTGAATGGTATTGGTTCGTTAAAGGAAAAAAGCAAATTAAAGCATTATGGAGTGTATTTTTAACTTCAATGAGTATAATAGTCCTTGTAAGTGAAGTGAGTCTATTCTGGGACAGCGACTACTCTATCTTAGGATGGTTTGTTAACCTCCTCTTCGGGTTTGAACTCAGTGTTTTTGGAGTTTAAGTAGTGACTCTGTTACCATTACTTTTTATGATTTTCAATGTCTACTATGGATTATTCCGACTAAAAATTTCAGGTTTTTTTGGACTCTACCCTAATCACCACACAGATGCAGCTAGTCTTTTATTTGCTTCGATTAATTTCTCTCGAGTGGCTGCTCCCTTATGTTACAATTATCTGGAAATGATCTAAGTCCATGACAGTGCATTTAACAGAGTTATGGGAAATATAAATATTGTCCCTGTTCTTGGATCTGATTTCACTAACTTTTTCCCTTCGATGCTCATTCTCTTTTGCTTCTTCAATCTCTTTGATCTCTATGGGAAAATTCTCTCTCTGTTTGGACTTGAATAATTTCAATTCACTGACACTTACAATTCTTCGCTTATCGAAGAAGGTATGGCTTTAATTCAGAAAGCCCGTTTTGAGGAAGAACAAAAACTGCAACTTGCTGTAGGATCACAAGGGTAAGAACTAGAAGACAGATAGTCATATCTAGCTAGGATTATCGAAGAACATGATTTGTGAAAACCACAACGACAACAAAGATACTGAACAGATTAAATGATATTTTTATCATCAAAGATAACCAATTATTTGTCTTCATATTTTTATCAATATATTTCGTTTGTAATTCAATCCTTCAAAAGAACATCTGTTTTTTTGTTAAAAAATTAGATTACAAATTGTCTTTCTAACAGGATTTCATTCCTTATTTATTACAATTCTTCATTATTTTTTCATTTCTTTTAAAAAAAACGAATGTTTCTTCAACAAGTACTAAAATTCCTAGCTTTATTTAGTCCTTTTTTGGACAATTCCATAAAAAAAAAGGAAGAAGATCAGAGAGAGAAAAATGAGCATTCCCCCAGCAAATTTTAAAATTTTAAAAAAGCAATCAAGTTATTAATCCAACCAGTTGCATCATAGCCATCCAAAAGTATGTAAATGTTTATTAATAACTGTGAAATAGATTGGTTTTCTGTAAGCTCATAATAACTTGATTGCTATTTTTTTTTTATTGTAGATTTTCAGCGCTCTGCCTTGAGGAACATGTGATCAAATAAAAGCAAATAACAACCAGCAAAAAACATCAAACAACAATCTTTCTTTTTGCCTCTTTGTGGAGAAGATTCCATCAATGAGTGAAATCGAGGAGAAGAGGGAGGGGGACGAACGTTCTAGTGAAATCTCAAAAATAAAAAAATTGAAATTGATTAATATGATTCTTGCATCTAAATGAAACAGCGAAAGTAATCTTAAGAAGTACTTGCATTTTTGAATAACACGAGGGCTGCTGGGTGAATGAAAGAATTAAATAAATCTTGGGAATAATAAATGATCTATTTTTTATCATTCTCAACTATCCATCCTTAAATCAAAAGATCTTTTTCTCCCCTTGACTATCGATGGTTCAGAAGCTCGCAAAATTCTCCAACATCGATTGAGTTTTAGAGGGAAAAAGAGGTTGCAAAAATTATTAAATTTTTTTGTTGTATTATTTGAATATTAGAAATGACAATGAAATAGAGAGAATAATATTAGAGTAGTAGTATTAAATAAGGGGGGGAAGACAAGTGTATTTATGTGCAATAAAAGACAAAGATTTGATAGAGTGAAGATTGACAGAGGAAAAATAAATTGATTGCCATTTTTTGGGAGAAGAAAATCTCCCTTTTTTTTTTTGAGATGATAAAACAAAGAAGCAAAGGAGTAATAGAAAATTACACTTGCTGAGATAGTCTAATAGAATGAGTCGTTAGATTGAGTAGATAGAAAAAGTGAGCTTATTGAAGTTGTTTTGGTGTTTTATTTTTGTTAGTTTGATTTTTTATGATGTAATGTAGGTTTTTTTTTCTTTTATTATTATTGCTTTTTTGGGGAAGTGAAGTATGACCATAGCTGCTTAATAGTCTTTTTCAATTTTGTTTTGAAGAAGAGCTGCTTTTATTGGGGAGAATGGGATTATTGAATAAAGAAATTCAAAAGGATCCAAACTCGATGATTCTGAACTGGTCACAAGAATTACTGTTGTTGTTATTTTCTGAGCTGCTATATTAATTATGAAGCTCATCTTCTAACTCGTAGTTGGAGGATTGAGCAGAGTTGAAAGGATTGTATTAGATTCTTTTGCGTTGCTCCTCTGATTCCTCATGTAATTTATGTTCTTCATCTAATGAAGATCCAGCAACTTCTTAGGATTCAGTCAGAAAATTGCATTTATCGTTATTTGAACAGTCATCAACATCCACTGTGAAGAGAGAGTATTCTTAGCTTTCCTCTCTAGCCCGAGTTTCGAGTAATTATGGCTGAGACGCTTATTCAGAAGGGTTGATTTCATCTCTGGCATTATCTTCAAAAAGAATATGCTCAACTTCATCTTCTTTTTTCATCGAAACCCCTTCATGCAGACTAATGCAACTCGAGCTGAGAGATTTTGCCTTGAATGAAGGATTCGATGGCAAAACAACTGACTGCATGTCGATTTCAGGCACAAGAATGTCATAAAAAGCATTCTAAGATCGATTTATGAGATTGTATTTCGTTAGAAAATTTATCATAGGAGCACTGGAGTATTATTTTTTCATCTATTCAGCTGAAGATCCGTTGGAGACTTTTCTAAGAGGAGGCTCTTGAAAATACGAAGCGAAACACTAAGAAGGAATGCCATCTAAGGCAGAACTGGATCTCTTGTGGTTCATTTTAGATTTTGTGGTAGTTTAATTTTGATCAAGTTTGAGTATTTTGTGTTGTCTTATTTTATGATTAGGATTTAAAAGAGTTGATTAATATATCCAGCTAGGGAAAATATGCAATATGCTTTTTTTGAGGACGCTTTCTCGATTGAGTTCTGATGTTTCTTATTTTATTTAATTATATGCGTACTCCTCGATTTCTCCTGTATTTATTAATTTCTCCCAATTGTAAACAAAAAAAGCTGCATTCCAGCTTTCATCCCCAAAACATAGCCAGGCTAACATTCATAAACGGCATGATCTCTCTCTTAGTTTGGTTAACAATCTCCCTCTCCCGCAAATAACCATATTACTTCATATGAAAGGAGTTTTTATTTAGTCAATGTTTTGAAATTACATTTCTAATTATTTCTTCCACACAAACCAAAGAAGATTGATAATTTTTTAATAAGTATCCCCTTTGATTATCTGTGTTATCCTTGGTGTAAACTCCATTTGAGGGGGAAAGGCTTATTCAATAATCAATTTCTCTTTCCCTCCTAATTTGTTTTTGCATCTCTCTTCAGTTGGTTGTTTTTTACAAAGATAACTTGATTTGTTTTATCAAAGTTACTCTATTTTTAAGAATCTTCAGAAGTTAATTCCTCATAAGCCTCCTCTGGTCAATATTTGCTTTTTTTCTTGCTGAATGCAATTTGCTTTGTTAATATTTTTGTGTTAATGTGGTTGTAAAAAGATATGTTCTAGAAAAAGCCTCCTATCTGATCATCAATTAGATTTTTAATATCCAAGACCCTCTTTTTATTATCTTTTTCAATAATGGTAGCTTAATTTATCATTTTTGGAGTCTCTAGATTATTTAGCTTATTTTTCTCATAATGGTAGAGATATCTAGGCTAAACCAATCTTGTCTATCTACACTGATATTGCCTGTCAACTTTGAGTATAAAACCAAAAGGGAACACAACCTTGGAAATGAGTGAAATCATAAAAATATGGTTTTCTATCCATTTCTATCAAAAATATTTCAAAATATATTCTGGATCACAATTTACTTTTTCATAGGCATTTTATCAGTGATTGATAATATGCGGTATGCCCCACTCAGAGTCACTGAATACTCTAGATTTTAATATTCATAAAAATTAAGATCTTATTTTCAAAAATCAGTGGGTGTGGGTGGCTATTACACTGTTTTATTAGCTTGTTTTTTTAAATATTTTTCATTGTATTTCTTCTTCTTCAATCCAATTTTTCTCTTTTTCTTCAAGCTATGCTCTCAAAGGCAACTATTATCAAAAGTAATAACCAGAAAAGAATAGGAAAGCCTATTTATCTTAAAGAACTGCTATTTCTCATTGTGCTTTGGATATTTTACATTTTGTTATCATAAAAATACTGCTTTATTTCTAAAAAGTTTGTTTTCCTTCCATTAATAAAAGCTCTCCAGTTATCGCTCTCCATCAGGTAGAAAAAGCAACTCGAATACTTCTAATCTTGTATTTTCAAAAAAGCTAAAGAAATAAACAACCCTATTCTCTTCAGAATAAAAAGAACAAAATATGCTTAACTTCTCCTTCATTCGAGGATAGTTAGAATAGATTCAATCCGATTGGATAATTTATTCTGAAAAAAACAAACATTTGATTAGCTTGAACTCTTAGCAAACAATACGAATAAATCCTACCACTTGAAAGATAATTTATTTGAATGCATTTCTGTTTGATTCACGCACAATAACATACTTTTTATTATTCCAGCAGAGAGAATATTATACTAATATTTATCAGGATTCTCTCTCCATTTGCCTTCTTTAAGAATCCCTGACTTTTTTTTCATAATTTAATTCTAATGGCTGCTTTTCATTGAAAATTTCGTTTGATTTCAATATTCTCGTAGAATTCACCTTGAAATATCCTTCCTTTACCACTGACACAGTTAGGTTGTGTCACAATTATTCTTATATTGTATCGATAATACGCTTTTTGTTTTCACTTTCTAAATATCTTTCTTTTCCTACCCGAATCTGATAACCATAAGAGAAAATCCTTGAATATTTATGAATTCTTGTAGCGTAATTTAGATTGTCTATTTCTCACTCAAAAGTCTAATATCCCTCCCCTTTGATTTCTTATTAAAATCTCTTCGAAAAATGGTAATAAATATGTTGATATTTCGTTTCTTCTTTTTTTCATTTTTCCATTATGCATTCGTTTTCTTATTTACTATTTATAAGAACATCAATGGCGCTGTATTAATTATCATATTTTTCTTCTAGTTGGCTAATGTCGTTAAGTCAGTTATGAAAATACAAGCCAGCTCCACTAGCTGACATAAAAGTGAGATACTTTTTGAAATTAATATGGCCTCAGATTTTTAAGATATTTTCATCCTCCCCCCCAACGTATCCGTTTCCTGTTTTTTCTTCTTTTCTAGGCTGGGCTATTTTAACAGAATTCTTGATATTTTCAATGCCTTTTGAAGAGCTAGATGTAAATATCTATTTTGAGGTTTGAGTGATTCTTTGCTGATGGTTTCAGGCAATCTTGATAGAGATTACTAGAAGAATAATTTGTTCTCTTAGAATTAGTTGGCTCATGCTTTTGTTCAATCTATTTTTGTGCAGTAAAACTACCTTTTTTATGCTTCTATATCAAAAGGGAAATGCTACTTTACACTGAATTTCGAAGACAACAAATTTACAAAAGTTTCTTGTTTCTATGAATAAATCAAATTGCAAGTTGGAACAAGTGATTACAAATTATTTCACAATTATGAAAAACTGTAAGATGGATTCTTTATCACTTTTAAAGGAAAACTACCTATCTTTTGAGCAAATCCATTAGTAGAACATAATAATCTAAATGAAAAAAAAATACCACAAAATGCAGAAGAATAACTCCTGCTTCAATAAAACTAAAAGCAAGCAGTTTTGAAGAAGAAATATCAACGAACTCAAAATTAATTTTAATTCTTGATCTTCCTCGCACACTCACCATCATCTTTGTCATCAAAAATTTATCACTTCCGCATTAGCAGCTAGACAATCGATTTCTTTTTATCTGCTTATTTTTCTGCCAGCTTTTTGACCATTTCTTCTTTCTCTCGATCAGCAACTCCCAACATGCTAAAGATGATGTTCAAGAAGTTTTCTGCTTCAACAACTTTTTTCCTTCAAACAACAAAAAAGTTAGCATAGGTTATTTTATTTTCTGAGTTAAAATCAAAAGAACTAAAATCAGTTTAGCTTTTCTTTACTTATCATGCAGTGCGCACAAGAACTGAATAAATATGGTCTTGAGCTGCTCCTTCTGAGTTACAGCTTCTGTATTTTCCCTGAGTTTTCTTATCTCTTTCTTGAGTAGTTTTGTCTATCATCAAAAAATAAAATAATATCATACAATGCATTCAAAGTAAATCCTGTTAACTATTGTGCATAATTTTGCTTACATTATTTTCTTAATTGATAATGAATTCATCTTTGGACTTCAATTCATCGATTAGCTCGTCTTACTTTGATGCAAAGAAATCTTTACTAGCTTTAAGTTCGCTATTCTCCTTGATTAACTTATCAACATCTTCTTCTTTGATCTTCTGCTACTGAATCTACTGAGCCATCGAACCTTGTTGTTTTGTATTGGAAGCTGCTTCTAATTCTTTTACAATCTATTCACTCATACTCAAGAAGCTCGAATCATTATCCTCATTGTTTTTATTCTCGTTAATTCTCTTATCCTTAATTTTTTTGGAAGAATTTGGAGGGGAATCTTATTTAATCGTCTCAAAATCATTTATTTAGAATGGTTCTTTTTAATTCGAAGTTGGAGGTGTCCTAGCTGGTGTTCCCTTGAGTGAGTTGATATTTTAATTCTTACTCCTATATCTATTCAGTTCTTTCTGCAGCTCCAATAAGGAATCGTAAAACACTCCAACTTTTCTCAGTTAGTCTTTCAATAAATCTTATTTCAGTTTGCCATCTTCTTCAATCTTTCTACCTTAAGGAAGTGCATCGAGGAATTTCTCTAAAATCAGCGAATAAGACTCATACGCTTTAAGTTTAGCAGCTTCTCGTTTTGCAATAACTTAATCTTCATCTTCAATAGGCGATATCACAGGGGAGTAATGTTATGACAACTCTGAATCATCGTTATTATCCTTTTGATTCGTCAGAACATTCGAAATTTACGGTTGTTGTTTCTGAATATTTTGAGAATTCTAAGCACTAACACTGCTAGTCTACGATGCGTGCTTGTTTTTTTATTGATTTAGCATCTGCTGTTGTTCTTATTGTTCCTACAAAATACCGGCTATTTTGGTATTCTAAAGTGCAATGAATTACTCAGCAAGAGCACAAATATCATCTTATTCTGAATCATTTTGTTATTCCTTTCTGAAAGAAGGTGCTTCTAACAGTAATTTGAGTTTTCCAACTCCAGCGGAATATTTGTTCTTAATCGAACTAAGCTAATTCTACATGTCAGACAATGATACCTTCAACATATCTATCTACTCCGATGAATTACCTAACGAACTCTGTGGGACAATCTTCGAAGACTATCCTATTTATTATTAGAGTTTCTGAATTAGCACCGCTTATTGATTTAAATTATTTTCCAGATTTTTATTCTCCTAAGCTAATTTTTCTTTTTCTTCTTTGAGATCTTTAAACGATTGCTGCAACTCCAAATACTTCGATTTCAACGCTGCCTCCACGTATGGTTTGGATTACGAAGAAGTCTTCATACGCTAAGCTAACTGCTCGATTCTCTTTTTCTTCTTTTCAAGAAGTTACTCGAGTTCTTAGATTCTTAGCTAATCTTCCGTTGGAATCAATTATCCAAACTCACTTCGCAGCTCTTCGATTTATTACTGCAACGATATCTTGTCATTGATAAGTTGCTGCTCCTCAAATTGTGCTTCCTGCGTTGTCAATTCTTTCGTCAGCTAGATGTTTAGTTTGCTCTCCTCCGATTAGTGACTCTCTGCTGTATTATCACTTCCTTTCTCCTCCTCGTTAGCTTACTCTCCATCCTATGATCAAAATCAAATATCAAAACGTTCATAAATTTAAAAAAAAATACCTCTTTTTTCTCATCAATTTTTGCCAAATTTAACATTATTTTACCTCTTTTTCTTTGAGATTATTTTACTGCTTCTAACTAAACGACGGTTATTGTTTGTTCCCTTAAACCAAATGTGAAACTAACCCACCTTCTACATCATGTTCACTATCATTTTCACTTTCCTAATTCTTCTAGCCATTTCCATTATTGTTCTTCGAAGATTTCCTACGACGTGATTGCGTATTCAGTTAGAATTCTTCGATCTTTTTATTCTAATTCTGAATTACTTACGAAAGATAATTGCAATCTTCTTCGAATCTCTTTGATTTCTCCTTTTCCTTCTCAAGTTATCCATTCAATTTCCCTATTTGCTCTTCGATCTATTCAGTTTACGTATGTTCTTAGTTTTCCCTATTTAATTGCTATTCTTTTTCTTCTAAACACTCCTCCAACTCTTCATTTGCATTTGCAAGCTCCTTATTCAACGCAGACAGCTTGTCTATTTAGTTTCTTAGGAGAAGTATCTCATTGTCTTTGTTAGATTATTCCTTGGTAGGATTATTTCTCTCACCTTCAACTTAACCTCCCTGCTGATTTCCTTGATTATTGTTAAGTATTTCAGGATGGCTATCTAGAATCGCTTCAAGATGTTTAATATATCCTTGCTAATCGTCTATTTCTTGCTTCATCATAGCTGCATCATTCTACAATCCAAGAATATCTTGTTCTCGTTGATTCTTCTCTGCTTCTAATTATCCAATCACAATCTTAAGTTGCTCTTCCATTCCATTACTCAATATCTCAGCTTTTCTAGAACTGCTACTACCAGATTATAAATCCTACCTCGCACTCCTCTCTCTTTCTTCCTTTCTTGCCATTTGTCTCTCAGCATCGTCTCTACTATCAGCTTTTACCTTTCCTAGTTGTAATTGCATCTTGAACGGCTATTATGATTATACCTCAGTTGGCTATTACTATTATTCTGTCTATTTTCCTTGATTTAATTACGGCAATATCTAAACATTCTTGGCATTTTTACCTAAAAACTTCTCAGGTATTTGGGAAGCTATTTATTCATATGAAGATTCCGATGATTCAGGATGTTCAATTTACTCAATATTCTGCATTAAAGGTATTATTTCTCCTCTAGCTAACTGCTTTTCCCTTTCGTTCTTTTCTGGCTTCACATCATTGAATGCATCGAAACTATAATTCTATGATTCCTTATCAAGTTAACTCTACTACTATCCTTGCTCATTTTCCCCTTCATTAATCTCATTCTTCGACTGCACTTTGTCTTCTAATTATTAGATTTAATCTCTCAGTTCATTTATTTGAATAATCAACGATTCATTTTACGCAGCAAGAGCTTCTTTTTCTTCAATCAGCACCTGCACATCATTTTCAGCTTGGCCATCAGATCCATCCTTCTTTTCTGGTATTTTCTTCATCGATTCTTCAGCAACTTATTAGCTTAAATTCTCTATGATCCTATCCTTTCCAGCGAGATTAGCAAGATGCACATTATTCAATTCATTTATGTGATTCAGCATATTCTCGTTTATCTAATTCAATTCTTCATTTTTACCCATCGTCTCATGAAGCATCGCAGTGAGTTCTTCAACTTTCTGATTTTACTCATTTCCGTGGTTATTCAGCACTTCAATGTTGCTGTTGAGTTCGTTAATGTGATTCTTTAATTCTTCTATGTAGTTTATGTTATTAGAATTGTTGTCGTTGCTGTTATTTTCATTTTTGTGCATCTCTTCGCTAGTTGGATTATTGCTATTAGCGAATTCTTGATTAGCTGCTATTAATTCTTAGTTATCAGCTGTGAGTTACTCGCAATGCTCATGTAGTCGCTAGTAATTATCACTAAGTTCTTGCAGTTACGCTATCAAATGGGAATTCAATTCTTTCATTTCTTCGAATGTGCATTCTTGTTCAATTTCTTCCCCTTGATTGTCTAATATCCCTTCCATTTCTGGACTCAACTGCTATCCTTGCATTTCTTATTATTCTCCACGCTAGTTATGCTAATACTAACTTTAGATTTACTCTTTCTGCTACTCTTAATGCATTTCATTCTATCCATTCTAGAATTCCCACGATTCTTAATTATTATCTGCCAACTGGGAATCAAATTATTCCTACTATTCTTACTATTATTATGCTGCTAAAGACATAATTTACTACAACTCTTGTTGATGCTTATCCAAAGTTTATTTCGTTTCTTGGAGCTATTCCTCCAACGATTGCAATTCTAAACTCTTAAGCTATTAAATTCTCTTCGTTTCTCGTATCGTCTCTTCCAATTCAATCAATTCTGACCTTCCATTTTTGAGCTACTCCTCAGTCTGATGATCAAAACCACTTTGCTACTATTTACTCTTTCCATGACTCTCTGTAGTCTTCTACTCTTTTCTTTTGACTTTTTCTTAATTATCTTCTACTTCTCTTAGCTTCCTTCTCGTTCCTTCTAGTTCTTTCTCAGCCACATTCAATCTTTCCACAAGATCTTCATTTCGCTCTCTTTGCGCAACCTAGAAATTCTCCAAACTTGCAACAATAACAGTTCTCCTATTCTTTTCAAGCTTTTCACTTTCTAAATCTCTTAATCCTTTCGCATGCTCAGTAGCAGCTCGTTCGAGTTCTAAATTCTTCGAGTAAACTCTATTTGTTTGAAAATCCCCAACAAAAACAAGTTTATTACAAACTAGAATTTCAATAAATCAGTTATCTTCACCCCCAAAAAGGAACTACAACTCCCAGCTATTCATCAATCAAAATCATGAAAAAAATCCCTTACTGATCTTGGAGATTCCTAATCGTTTCGACTGCTTGATTATTTTGATCATTCAGCTATTCAATAATCGTTTCTTTCTCATTCAGATCGGCAAGTAATTCCACCATAGAATCTGTCTTCCTCTGCAGTTCCATTCTAGTTTCCTCCGCTAGATTCTTAAGTGACTCCACTTATTCCTGGACTACCATCTTCTCCTATTCTACCAAATCCCTCTAATGCTTATCAGAATTGATTTCTTCTCTCAACACAGCATTATTTCTCACCATCTCTTCGATTTGCTTTTCCTATTCCAGGATCTTCCTCTCCATATCACCAAATACTTCCCTGTGCAAATGAACTTTCTCTGAAAAGAAACTACCTAATTTACCCAGCATCTATGCTACATCTCTTTCATCCGTGTTCAGCAATCCTCCTGCTTCTAATACACTTTTTAGATTATTCAGCACATCGAATAATTCGTTTTTGACTAATTCAGTGCTCTCCAATGCAGTAGATTCCCTCTGCTGCAATTCATCTACAAGCTTCTCTAACTAGACTGCCTTAGTCTTCAACACCTTTTCTTGCTCTTTCTTTTGTTTCCTCTCTTCCTTCAACTTACTCACCCTGTTTAGAACCATTCCAAATGTTATTACATATTTATTTTTCCAAATTCAAAATCAGCACAAAAAAACAAGATAATAACCAATCTTTTACTGTTCTTCTAAGGCAGCTGCTTTCGGATTAGTATCTAGTAACTATTTCGAAACAATAAAAAGATTAAACCTTGCATCATTTAGCATATTTGTTCTACTGTTTACTTCTTATTTTTGTGCTACTTCAGTCTTGAGTTATTCCAGACTTGCTGTTTTCAATGACAACTCTTTCTCCTTTTCTTTTACCCTATCTCGAAGCTCTGCAACTAACGCATTTTATCCATTATGCTATGTAGCCATTTTAGCAAATTCTCGTCTTAGAGTCAGCACAATCCTTTATTCTTCACTTGTATCTTCGTAACTTGGGATATTCATTTGAATATCGATTTCGCCAAGCATCTGCACAAACTAATCTAAATATGATTTTCTAACATTCCCTGCTTGCTCTCGAAGTGCTTGTTCCAATAATTTATGCTAATTGTTGTTGTTGGTGTTATTATTGCTATTTGCCATCATTGGCGATGAGCTTCGAGATAATTTTTCATCTCTACTTGGGTTTCTTTCTGGCTTACTTGCAGTTTTATAAAATCCTTAAGTACCGTTTGTCTTAGAAAACCCATTGATTGTTGATTCATTGAAACCGTTTGATTGCGAAATGGATTCTTGCTAAAAGAACGGACCAGATGTAGAGTTGAATAGTCTCGATTAGTGCTGTTGTTATGATTGCTTAGGTGTGAGATGACCTTCTTGGATTGGAGGAGCAGATGGATTTCGAGTGCCTTAGAAAATATCTAAAACAAGCATAATCAAAACAAACAATATTAATATATTTTGTTTTCAGATAACACAAGGAACTATGCATGGAATATTTGCAATTTTGTTAAGTCTTACTCGCGAAATGAGTGATAATATCAGCACACTCTGATTTCAAAAACACAATCATTTCTTGAATTTCTGTCGTTTTCGATGGATTCTATTCTTTCAAGAGCACACCCTTCAGCTTAGTTTCTTTAGTCGCAAAATCTAAATAACCTTAGATTTTCTAAGAAGGATCGATCTTCTTCAATTCACTGATAAGCATACCCTCGATCTTGTAGCTCGATTCTGCTTTTCTAATTTACTCTAATTCTTTTTCTCGCAGCGATAAATTGGACTGTAGTTTCCTCATAGTTGCCTTGTAGTCAGCAGCTTTATTCTCCGAATCAGTAATTTATTTCTTCAAAGCAGAAAGTTATTCTAATAGATTCTAATCAGCTTTGTTTCCTGCTTTCATCGCTGAGACTTTCGATATTTCAGCTTGGAGATTACCTAAGTCTGTTTTTAACTCTCTGTTTTCACGAACGATTTGCTTGAGCTAGTCAGATGACAGAGCATCCTAGCCACTTTGTCTCTATAGTAAATCAAATAAAGAGAAAGGATTATTGAAAACAGCTTGAAATCATGCAAATTTTAAAAAATATTTCAATTTCGTAATTTTATTGTATTTCTCCTTGAAAACTGAATGCATGTGAGTGTGTGTATTTATTCTCTTACATTTTGTTTATTCCATGAAGTCGATCGGGATCCAAGAAGTGTTCCTGTACTAGCTGTTTTCGTTTAAAACATCTGCTATTCCGAAAATTTGACTGCTTTTTCAAGAGCTACTTTATCAGCATCAAATGCTCGAAGAGTCAAATCAGCTGACCCAACTTAATTTGTCAGCAACGATCTAACTTTCTGTGCTTAGAACATGAAATTTTTCGACTATGCAATCAATGATTCTAAATGATTATGATTATCCTAAAGAGCATTCGCCGAAGGTGGTTTATTTTCAATATCAGATGGAACGGGAATGCATCTCCTCGGAACAGTAGTTTCAATTCCTCCTCTTTTATCTCTTGGGTAAAATACTGTTGTTGCCGTCTATGATTGCAGAGAAGATTTTATACAAGCTGAAGACGGTCTCGCCCAGGTTTTTGTCATTGAACCTGAGATCGTTGATGCTGCTCCACTCAAACCACCTTACAAGTAAGACATATTATAGGATAGATATGATCTATTATGGTCTGATTCCTTGCAATAAAGATGGTAATATTTGTATTCTTTCTTCTTCTTCCTCTTCTTCGTTAAATTTATTTTTTCTTTTTTGTTGTTTGAAGCAACTGTCTTTGAAAAATTCAATTGATTTCTTTAAATTATTTGCTTTTCTTTCTCCTCTTTATCTTTCTTCTTCTTCTTCTTCCTTTTTTTCCTTTTATTTAAAAATGAATAAATCATCCCTTATCGTTTTCTTAAATCCTTTCATATGATTATCTTTTTGTTTTGTTTGAGTTGTTTAACACTTTTTTCATTCATTCGTCTTTTGAAAAATAAAACTTGCTGGCAAAGATAATTTCTAATTATTTATTTTTTTAGGACTAGTAATCTTTTTCAAAAAGTAATTAGATGCACTGGCATTTTTTCCTGCTAGCATGATTCTTCTCTTATATTGAAACAGCTTTTCTAGATTTCAATTTAATTATTCACAAGTTGTTTCACATGATTTCATTGGTTTTATTGATTTTTGAGAGATTTAAATTCAAAATAAAACAGATTTTTCTTACATTTTAAAAAATAATCTTCAAAAGAAAAATAACAATAAAATATGATTATCTCTGTATATAAGTATTTCAGATGAAAAGAGAAGGACTAATTTTGCATTGAATAGATAAGCCATATCTCATGATATTTACTTTATTAAACAACAGATGTATCTTAGCAGTAATATTAAATATATTCATTGTTTTCTTACTTTTTTCTTGGCTGGAATCAGTATTTTTTCATTGTTTTCTTTATATTTGACTTCTTTCATCTCTTTCTATCTCAAGGGCACTCTCCAGTACTTCTAAGATACAGATCAAAATTGCAGCTACACGAAGGATATGTCACAAAGAAAGGCTTCGTGTATTATAAAATAACTCCAACTCTAGTTCTCACAACATACCAAAGTTCATATTTTCCAGCACACAACTTATGACTATCAAAGTAGAAGAAAGTGTAGTTAGTCGTGGTAAATTAGTTGATAAATATCGAATATATTGGGTATGGATCAAATGGCCTATGAATCTCAATAAACGATCCGCAGTTTATCAATGTCTACCAATCCGCCGAGCAATGCAAAATAGTTGTGTTCGTAAAAAACGCTATTTGCAAATCATCCACAGCTTGGAAATAATTGTTATCTGAGTAATTACTTAGCGTTGCAGATTCCACGCAAGAATCTTTGTTGGAGTACTTGTAGCAAGGCTAAATGAGCAGTTGTACACTCTAATAAGAATTAGATATTTTATCATATTAATAGTAGCTTTCATAGATGCTCGATTTAGCTTTGTAGAAGACAGTCATTATACTTTGGTATGGATCAGTGATTGTAATGTCTTTATCGGGGTACGTTACTGTGGAGTAATCTATGTCGCTAGCATCGACTAGAGGTAACTCAGATACACTAAGATTTGTGTATCTATTGAAGTACTCAAGTTTCGTTAGATAAATTGTGTTTGATTGCAAGGCTTCCTTGTAGACATAACCACTTGAAATGTAGTTAAGAACAGTGGCAGTATCAGCGAAGCAGTTGACACCTTCAAAGAAGATAAATTGTAGTTTCAGCGTTAGGATTGAAAGGTAGAATAATAGGTACATATTTAAAAATGAAAATAAAAGAAAAAAATTAATAAATTAAGAGAAGGAGAGTGGGAATACGTCTAAAGAGTTGATTTGAAGAAGTAAAAAGACTTTTTAACTTAAAAAAAAAAGGAAATGGAGAAATGATTGATTATTAGTATTTTCGGGCAAAAGAAAAAAACAATGAAAAACAAGTTGAATTTCCTTTCGTTAATGTAAGTACCCAATCAGTACTAAAAAACTAATAATTTGAAGAGGATTAATTAATCTTGATTTAATTGATCGTATTATCAATTTAGTCAATTATTTATTTACCAGACAAAAAAAGTCAAGAAAAAAAAGCGTTTGTGATCAATAATTTCGTCTACAATTTTCTACCAGCGTTAGAAGAAATCATATGTAACATTTAGTTAGTATTCGTGAAGCTAAAAATAAATCATTTTACCTCGCCACAGTATCCTTTTGTAAGCTTCGATTGTTCAAAACAAAACCTATGGGTATTCAAATCACCTAGCCAAAATATTTCATATATTTTTAGCTCTTTTTTTGTTCGTTTGTCCATGGGTTAAATTTCCTTTGTTGCTAACAGCTTGTTTATAAATCTTCAGAAAGAAGCTTCAGAAAGTCACACTTTTGTTCATGCCAATTCGAAAATAACTTTTCAAAAAAAAGTTAAGTATTGACTACACAAGATTAAAGATTATTGTTACAGGAAAGTTAAAAATATTAAACTGTTTAGATTCATTTTGTATCTTGAACCAAAAATATCATAAATTATAATTCTAGCAAGATATTAAGCAATAATTCTGTCTAGTAATTAAAATTCATTCATGTTTCTTGAAATAGAAAGTACTAGACAAGCAAATTTCACGAATTACTACTTACTGGAGGCAATTATCTTTTATAGATCATACACAATTATTTGTGAGAATCTTTTCAAAAAAAATTAAAGGTTCTTCTCCTATATCCCCCACCACAATCATAAATGTATCATAAATCCACTCAATTCAACGTTTTGTTCGGTTAGTTAATTATTTATTATCCTCAACCAAAATGTAACATTTTACTTTAAAACTCAAGAGTAAAATGTTTATTTTTGTTGTAACTTTCTCAACAATTTTATTTCTCTACATAGAAATAGGGTGTTATTTCAAGATAAAATTGATTCGAATTTTGCTTCAGAGACAACGCAAGGGGGGCGGAAGTTTTATTAAATTTGTTTTCGTGAAGTGTTCCTCTGATTACAGTAAACAATCAGTCAAACATTTCAAGATTAATAAATTCAAGAGTTTTGTCAATTCTCTTCTCAGTTTCGGAGGAAGATCTGTGTGGCTGAATTGGGGAAAGCCGCTTAAAGAAAGATACAATAGAAATCAAATTAAAAACTTAAGCTTAAAACGAAAATCCTTGCTCTCCCATTCTCAAAGTTGCAATATTGATTTAATTTTGTTTATCTAGCTAACACTGTAAGATAACTCAGCACAATGATCCAAATAATTAATATTATAAATTAAAAAATCAAGAATGAAACAACTCCTATTAAACTACTCGCCTCTTCTGCTTCTGGCAATCCTCTTACATGTCGAGTACTCATTTGGCTAAGGTAGGAATTTCTAAATAATCCATTCACTTACCTAAACTCTCTTCTTTTGTGAATTTACCAGGATATATTTCTAAGCTCGCGATTCCAGCAATTACCTCTATTCAATGCAGTGACTATGCTAGTCCCACAATCACTTCAGGCTATTCAAACATTCTAACCTCTCTAGGTGCCATTACCACAAGCAGCTGCATAATCTCATACAAATCAGACACTCTAAGGATGTTCAATGTCTTGAACCTTTCTCCAAGTGAATCCTTTGTGCGAACTGATATTATCTCCGTGCCTCATTTTAAGATTCGCTTGCAGATTAAGCTAGTTAAATTCGATAGTTCTTCCATTTCGAGTAGTGAACTAGATTTTCTTATTGGAGGAGTGAGTTCGACAGTGACGATATCTGCAATGGTTTCTTCTAATGATCTATGTGGCAGTGGTAGCAATGATACAGAATTTTTAATCACATCTGAATTTTCTCACACAGACACATCGACTCCACTGGTAAATAATTATTTACTTTAATTATCAATGATTAAGAATTAATCTGGATGAGTATTAATGATTCAAAGTTAAGTTTGTGATGGTTTTTGCAGCTATTATTTTTTTTAAATTGGAGTGAATTTTATTATTTGAGGTTTAATTATATTTGTCTGAGAGAAATTGTCCATAATTTTTGATTTGTTTCATATGAGTTCTTTATTTTCTTTTGAGCAGACAATAAATCTAAAGAACTTATCTGGAAATAATCTAGGAATCTAATCGATCTTTATGGAATATGCTGCTTGTTTATCTGGATGTGATACCTGTGATAATTTCTCCAATTGTCTGACTTGCAGTGCTTCGTTAAGTAATCGATAGCGATGTTTAACAAGCTGTCTAGGTATGGAGTATCTAAAAAGTAATGGTACTTGCAAGGCATGCAATACTGCATGTTCAACTTGCTATGGAAATTCAGTTAATTAATGCTAATCTTGTAGTACGGGGAAGTATTTGACTTTCGATTAAAAATGTTAATCTGGATGCAGTGGATCTACTTCATACGTTATCAATCCAATTTCTAACACTTGTCTCAGCTTGGCAAATGCGAACTGTCTGACAGCTGCGTTGAATTCATGCACACAATGTACTATAGGATACACTCTTGTGTCGAATGTGTGTATTGCTTCACTGCAAGATTGTCCTTATGGTAACACCAAAGCAATGTTTTAAATCATTTCGCGAATTAACTCTTCTTCTTTTTTGGCAATAATGAATTCAGGTTATTACTATTCTTCTGCGTCTGTGAGTAAGTGCGTAGCTAATACAAGCAATTGTGTCTACTAAGAAACAGCAGAGTGTTTAGTCTGTGCGACAAACTATCAACTCAATTCAAGTTATGGATGCTCTCCGATGAATTATAATGGATCTACGTACTCCCTAAACACAGCGATTGCTCCAACAGATTATTTCGTTAACAGCAGTGCTGATCAGTACGTTGCTTGTGATTCCTCATGCTCAACGTGTTCTGGTCCTTCTAAATTAGATTGTGGTACATGCTCATCCGGTTTAGTGCCCATCAATGGATAATGTATTACTGATTGCGCTTTAATTGGTTCAAACTATTATTATGATTTCACAAATCAATCCTGTGAGTCATGCACTACAGGATGTTCCTCTTGCTTTGGGAACCTATCAAGTAAATGTTGGAATTGTTCATCTGGTTATGTTCTATCTAGCTCAACTTGCTCACCAACTGTTACACCGACATGCGCATCGGGAACTTACTTTGACTCAAGCTTAAACTCATGCTAGCCATGTACTTCTAACTGCATATCTTGTACTTCAAACTCATCTTGTGCAGCATGCGACACAACAACATTTCTCAGTCCTTCCTCCACCAATTGTCTCTCCACTTGTCCTCCAGGATACTATCCAAATATTCTCAATAATAAATGCGAATAATGCATAGCAAATTGCGATATCTGCTTTAATGGTTCAATTTGTTCAACTTGCAGGCCAGAATATCATCTTTCCGCTGACAGCACAGCGTGCTACACAAATGAAATTACTTCCTTTGATCTAGTCTAGAATTCTGCAAACTCCAACACAATTACAATAACATTTTCGAATGGTGCCTCAATTGATGCTGCAACTTTCCTAAAATCCTTTATATTTACATTTAAACCTTCAATTACCTTCTCAGCATAAATTACATAGATATCTCCTAACGTATTCACAGTTTCATTTATCCTTGCAAATAACTCACCAAGACAGCTAATCCTTTCAGTTTCCCTCAAAAATCTCAGTCCACCTTATCTAGAAACCCAAAACGATTACCCAGTGTAGATTTCATATCCAGTTGATGCCACAACGTAATCTGTCTCTGATGACGCAGCTTCAGTAGGAAAAGTTATCTCAGCGTCTGTTGTTTGCTCAGCATTCATTCTCATAATGACATCCTACTTTCCAATGCTTTCAACGCTAGTCGATCTATCCGAACTCTTTTATCTTATTATCTATTTGGAATTTCTGTAAGCATTTTTTAGTTTAAAAAGGAATATTGTTGTGGAATTTTTTTTTTGAAATCTCACACACAGAAAACCATATAATTTAGACACATTTATGGATTCCTTCCAAGACATTCAAATGACCTTTCTCCCAAATTTTGGTCTCTTATTCGGGGAATATCCATAACAAAACTCTGAGGAGACATATCGCGCATAAGGATAAAATACTTATTTTCTTGATAACGCAGGTAGATTTAATTGTAAATTCCTAATCTTTTTTGTTAATTTATTTTATTTTATAGGTTCTGTTTTGGCAGTGTTTTTCTTCCTACTAACCTTCCATTTTGCATTGAAAATTACGTATCTAACAGTTCCTTCAACTAAACGAGATAATTCGATTTGCAAGAAGTTTAAACTTCTCATCGATTAAATCTAGAAAACCAGCTACTTTTAACTTATGGAAATAGTATATTTATAAATCACCTTTTCGAGCTTTCTCTAGCTTAAATACACATCCGCATCGAATTTCCTCGACACAGTGAACATCATTGCACTGTGCATATCCTTTACATTCATTGTTCCAGCTCCTGCAATCATTTATATCCTAATTAAACTGAAGAAATACCCAACTCTTCTCAAATCTTATTATGAAGAAATGAAAATGCCTGAATAGCAATTTCTCCTATATTCACGGAAACTCATTTACAGTCTTGTAATACCTCTACTGTACGGTATGCCTTATCTGTAAATGTCTTTTTTAATGCTCTGCTCTATTTGCGTAGTCGTTTTCTCTGTAATCAAGAAGCCTTATGAAAAGAAATCAGATAATAAATACAGTTTAATATCGGAAATAGTATTCTTAGTGTCTTTGATTCCATTCTATTTCCTGTTAGAAGCTAGTTTATTTGAAGAATACAGCAGAGAAACAATATCTTGGATAATAATTGCTTTTTTCTCAGCAATAATTCTACTTTAATTCTTCAAAGTGATCTATTATTCAGTTGAATAACTGAAATCCTTATGGAAACAACGGTCTCGTAAGAAAGTACATAATTTACCCACTAGCCAAACCACAATAATTTAGAGTGTATCAATGATTTAGGCTGAATAATAGTAAGAAGAAATATCACCTTTCAAAAGAAAACTTTAGATCCTGCATCCTGAGACGGAAGATCATAAAAATTAACCCTTGACTTCCGGTTAATTGATCCATAGAAATAGTAGCAAAAATGATTTATCTGGAGAAGGTACTCATACAAAGCATAATCCAATATCTCTAACTGAGATAAAAGATAAAGGGTATAGATCGAGCAGGAGAAACTTAATTTAAATAAATTATCCTACTTTTTCATCTAATGTTTTAATAAATAATGAGGATCCTATGAAAAGATCTTAATTTAATTGATTTATTTATTAATTATTATTTCAATTGTGAATCATTCCCTTCTTGTATTTTTGTCTTAAATTCTTTGTAAAAATATAAAAAAAATAAAACCTTTAAAGAAAATATCTTTTATTCTTGAAAATGCAGTCAATTTATTTATATTTCTAAATCAAACATAAATTATGAGTAATATTAACAGGTGACAAGAGCAGTCTTCATTCATAATAAGAATTACAACTCACTTTGAAGAAAACTTCCTTTTTGAGCCTTTTAAAATATATATATTTCTTTAAGAATGAGTTTCCTTAGTTTTTAAGGTTTTAGTTGATTAAAATAAGAAATAATCTCATTGAATTAATCCAAATATTATAAAAGTATTTGTTTGTGATTTATCTTCTTTGTATTACAATCGAACTACTTAAAGGACGAAAAAATTCATTTGATTCAGATCAAAAAGTGATTTATTTGAAATTGTCAAACGTGAAATAATTCCTTTTCTTTTTTTTAAATAATCAAATCAAACCAAACACAAGAATATCATGGATAATACTGATACTACTTCTAATTCGCACTCTCATCAAGAAGAGCATTAAAACTCATAATCTAGTCTCTCTGAAGCAGAGTTGAAAGCTATCTCTTAAAAATTCTCCGTTCCTTTTGACGTACCAGTTTAGCAACCAATTACATCAGCAGATCAGCATCCATATCTACTAATTCGACATGCCTTCAGTGAATAGAATCTTCAAGAGTTGGAATTATTTCGCTCAAGACCAGATTTTAAGTGGGAAAATGCTACAATGGAAGACGCAAAACTGTTCATTAACGAATGGACCATCGATTCACCGTTACATGATATCGGAATTTAACAATGTCTTTCTCAAACAGGTGTGCTTAATGATATTGAATTCCATATAGTCTATGTATCTCCACTCAGAAGAGCTATCCAAACAACTATCTACATGTTTTCAACCCACCCAAACAGAAAAAACATAAGATTTGTGCTTCTGCCTGAATTATCTGAATGCCTATGCGCAAGTGGATGCTTTTCTCCATTTACTCTCTCCTCTGTGAAGAAGCAAATGGATAAATTAGCAAAAAAGTTTGAAGTCCACTTGGATTATTCTTTGGTTGAGTAGCTTGGTGAGTGTTGGTAGATACTTACTCTCGCAGATGATCATGTAAAGCAAAGAATCATGAACAAAGTGATGAAAGAAGACGATAACAAAGATCCTAGCAATATCTCCGCTAAATATCTGGAGACTGTCTTAGATGAGCTAAGGAAAGCACAAAATTTCCATATTGAAGACACGCTCATGCTAACTAAAAAAGCTTAGAAAGCTAAAAATGTTCTCCTGCAAGAATATTAAAAGCTTTGCAGTGCCTAAAACAGCCAAGCTACACATATCAAAACCCAAAAGAATGCTAAAATTGGAGTAGTCTCCCATGCTTATTTGTTAAGATGTCTCACTGCCAAACACATAGATGATAAAGGTCAGCCTTAAAATGGCATTTTTTTAGCTAATGCTTAAGCATCTCCTTTCTAGTTTAAATGAGAATATTCTTGTCTCTCTTATTTTTGCATACATCAAGTATATGTTTAGAAGTTTGGAACTCAATTCCATAGATTTCTAAAAAAAAATTGACTTTTATAGGGGGTTAATCATCTTTTCCCTTTCAATTTTCTTCAAAATATTCTTTTATTTTTCTTTGTAGCACAGGAAAACTTTAAATAGTGATGCATCTATCTTCAACCAAATACATCCATAGTCTTATGAGAATTGTCCTTTGTTGTTCTAGTATATTCAAATGAGTATCAATAACAAATTATGGTTTATGATTTCGAAAGTGCTAATTCAATTTTGTTTGAGTAAAGTCACTTTATATGAGTTGTGGGTTTGAGTAGAATCTACCTTTTGAATTTAATATTTTTTGCTTTTTCAAACTATTTCTCTTTAAGGCATCATTTATTAGTTTGTCAAACTCATAATAAACCTAAAAATTTGCTTTTTTTCAAATGTTGTTTGGTTTGCTCCTTTTAATAAGCTTTAAGAATTGGCCAACCTTTATCTAATACTTTCAATAAAAATAACATAAAGGACACTTTATGGCAATTAATAGACTTGTAGGACCCTTCCAGTCCTGAAGAAATAATCACGAAAGGCATATTCGATGAGGATAGCTTGAAAGAGACTCAGAGGCTAGGACTTCGGTTTGACAACTGGGAACTGAACACATTAAGAAGTTGGATGTTCTCGGGGTTATCATTGGAAACAGTGTGAGAATATAATGTCAATTGGATTTTACTACAACAACAACAAAATTATGAAAAAAATGATCTTGTTAACAATAAAAAGAATTATTTTTGGTAAATATTAGCAATTAATTAAAATGGATTCTTAACAAACTTTATTTTAAACTCTCTTACTGAACACCAAAAACTTTCTTTTTTTGATGCAATATGTATCATTCTTGTCTACTATTTGGGAGACGTAAAAATGAAACTTATAGCTTGAGAAACTTAATTCAGAAATAAAAGTAACTGTTATTGGTTCTTAAAAATCCATAAGCCGAAATAATTAATTTACAATCACCTTCTTCATCTACTAATGTGATTTCTTTGGGAAATTCAAATTATTTCTTTGTAAAAATCAAAAAAATAATCAGATTAATTTTTGTGATTAAAGATAATCATTCTTAGTTTCTGTTCATTTCCTTCCTCGAATTCTAATATAAAATAAAACGATAATATTCTGCTAAAATATTCAAACCACAAAATGATCGTCAATAAGTTTTTGACTGGTATCTTGTTCTACAGTGTGTTGTTGATTTTTATTTCTCAGAAGATAATCTAATAAGTGAATCCTTTAGTTTAATTTAGTAATTTCGCATTACAAAGTTAAACTTATTTTATTTGTGTGGCTCTAAAAATCCAAATATTTAATATTTTGTTACCATTATTAAGGTTGATTTAATAATTAAGTAGCTCAAATAATCAAAATAATAGGCTGAAAATGAGGAAATAACAAAGAATATTTTTAAATTTCCCTCTTCTTAATCAATTCTGGCTGATTATACTTCTGATAATAATGATGATAGATTCTATTGTGGTAGTTTTAAATATTTTAGATTGTTTCATCAGAGAGTCATCAAGAGATTCTTTTTCTTATTATTAAAGTTTCAAATACTGTTCTAAAATTGTTGTCATTGAGATATCTTATGCTAATCTAGATAATCTTTGCACAATATGTGATTCAATTAACAATCCATATTATTACAGTCGGGTAACCGATATTTGTCATTTTTATTTTATATTTATTTCTATCAAGCACTTCTAAATCATTAAATTAGCATTTTTCACTATTAAATCGATTTCTCCCTTTTAATTAAAAAAGGATTGATTTGAGATCAACTCAGTATTTATCTCTTTCTCTTTCTTTTTTAAAGTTCTTTGGTTAGAAAATATGCATTCAATGATCTTATTATTATGACTATCATTTGCCTTTAATTAAAATAGTTAGATCCATAAAACAGTTACGACTTTGTATTAAGTGCATAAAACTCCCCCAGTTGATACTTCTGTTTTATAATAAGAATTCAATTGTATTTCTTTGATTATTTCAATAATTATTTGTGCTGAAAAAAAAAATTCTTCCCTTTTTGCCAAATCCCATAAACTATGAGCTTAGAAAGCATGAGTGCTAATACATCTATCAGTATCTTAGAAAAAAATAAAATCTCTGCAATATTCGAGAAATTTGACAGGAACTACGCTCGAAGTATCTGCTATTATGACTGCATTCTCGCTCTTTAAGAATTCTCTGGTCATAGTAAGCATCTACTTGAAGATTAAAGAGCCGAATTTCTGTTTTTTTGCCATTTGTTTTTTTAAGTTGACATATTATATTAATACCTATTTTTTAGAATTTAAAGAAGGAGATGAAGTGTTGAAAGGTTATAATCGAGAGAGCTAGATCAGCAATAAAGTATTTTATAAAATGGCCCTTAAGACAAAGGAATAACTTTACCAGAATCTCGATAAACTAGAAGAAGAATTGTAAATTTATTGAATTAATAATCTTAAGATTTTTTATATAATAACAATTTTTTTGTAAAAATTAGTCTAGTAAGGCATTTTTCAAAGAATGAAATCGAAATATTCATTTCGGAATGGAAAAAATAAGATATCGAATCCAATGGGTTCATGCCTCTGTCAAATGCCTAAGTTGCCATTGAAAATATTCTTTCATACTATTAAAGTAAACGAATTAAAATATTAATAATATCTATTAAGAACTGATACTTTTTCTTTTTTACATTTCCTTGGTTCTTTTTTATTTTAGTGAATTGGGAAAGCTTATTATTCATTTTCTAATTTGAGCAATCCGTTATTTTTTAAGTTGATTCCTTACTTATCTTTCTCAATCCTTCATTATTTTTTCCTTATCTTGAACAATTTGCTGTTTTTAACAGAATCCGACTTTGAAGATCCTTTAATTCACCAATTCATTAAGTCTAAAAAATTAAATTCTCTGTACTTTGAGGAACTCCTGAATTTCATATCAAAGCTCATTCGGAATCATTCCTACAAATTCTCAGGTCACAAAAGATGCTCCAAAGAGTAGTGTCCTTGCGCGATATTCTGATAAATTTTCACATAATTTCTTTTCTTTTCTACTTTATATAATTTTCGTTTTCTTTAAATATTAATTATTATTGTATTATCTCCTGCACTTTTTCTTGAATCTGCACAAATTATTATATCAATCGCTGATAAGAAATTAGGATGAAAGATAAATATGTATTGGTTTTATTTTACAAACTTTAAAAGAAATAATTAAAAAGAGTTTTACAATGAATAGATAAGATTACTTGGAGAAAAATACTTAAAAGTGATAAAATATTGTAAAATAACATTTCCTTCAAAAATAAATTAAGCCTTTAAGCAATCACGTTATTTTATTCACCTCAACCTTAGCAAATTACTAAGCTAAATAATAATAACAATGAATGGGTTATTAATAGATGAAAATATTCACAGTGAAATTTGAATAAAAACTTTCCCCAAAATAGAAATAAGCTTGCTTGCAGCCTTAGGAATTATTATTAAAAAGAGTCATTCATCATTTGACAAAATTACAATAATCTAAAAGAATATGCAAGAATATTCAGTCATCTGTCTTTTGGGGACACTATTATTGGGCTTTACAACAACAACAAATATGAAAAACTCAATCTTGTTAGCAATAAAAAGAATTATTTTTGGTAAATCTTAGCAATGAATTAAAATGAATTCTTGATGAACTTTTTTTATATTCTCTCTTTTACTGTCGAAACACTTACAGAAATTCAAATTATTCTTTGTAAAAATCAAAAAATAATCAAATTGATCTTTGTGACTAAAAATAATCATTCTTTGTTTCTGTTCATTTCCTTCATCGGAATTCTAATTTAACTAATAAAGATAAAATTCTGTCAAAATATTCAAATCCCAAATGATCATCAATAAGCTTTTGGAGCTGGTATTTTGTTGCACTGCGTGTTGTTGAATTGTTAATTCTTAGAAATAGATTTTTTAAGTTAAATCTTTAGTTTCATTTAACATTACAAAGATAAATTTATTAATTTTTGTATGGTTCGATAAATCCAATTATTTTTATAGTTTTACCATCATTAAGGTGATTTAATAATTAAGTAGCTCAAATAATCAAAATAATAGGCTGAAAACAGGGAAATAAGAAAGATTATTTTTTACATTTCCCTCATCTTAATCAATTCTGGCTGATTAATCTTCTAATAGTAATGATGATAGATTCTATTCTGTTTACTTATGTGGTTTATTAAAGATTTCAGATTGTTTCATCGGTGAGTCATCAAAAGATTATTTTCTTAGAATTGTTTTCTGTGAGAGATCTTATGCTAATCCAGATAATCTTTGCACAATATGTGATTCAATTAACAATTAATGTCATAAAACCGCTGAATAACAATGTACACTGTATTATTTATTTCTTCCTCTTTCATTTTTATAGTTCTTTGGTTAGAAATTTTCCATAAAATGATCGTATAAAAAAAATTTCTTTTCCCTTTTATTAAAAAAGTTAGAGATCCATAGCAATTATGACTTTGAAATAAGTGCACAAAACTCCCCCCCCCCCCTCCCCCTAGTT
>Ga0302271_10000959_pt1 | contig 28302 bp, 12 predicted proteins | sample III_Bog_N1_1_FD_198767 | JGI IMG/M metagenome (GOLD analysis project Ga0302271, IMG submission 198767) | Peat permafrost microbial communities from Stordalen Mire near Abisko, Sweden - III_Bog_N1_1 | ecosystem: Environmental > Terrestrial > Soil > Wetlands > Peat | place: Sweden: Abisko... | reverse complement strand
CACACCCCACCCCCCCCTCCCACCCCCCCCCCCCCGCCCCCGCCCCCCCCCCCCCCCCCCCCCCCCCCCCCCCCCCCCCCCCCCCCCCCCCGCATATTCTTCTCAATATTTTAAGACCAAAAAAGAGAGGGAAGTCGAGTATTTGAACTTTATTCTTTTTGTGGATGGAGGAAATAATTCGACCTTCTATTTTTGATAATCCCAAAAAGAATCAAGTTTTTTTTGAATTCGCGCTGCATAATTGATTATTAACTTGATTGATAATAAAAGAACAATTATTACACTTCAGCTAAGGAAGCACATCCATATTTCCTTTCTTGTGAGCTAGTTCATAAGGCTTACAATAACGGAGAATAATAGTGGACAAATAAGAAAAGAAAACTACTTTGGGCAGGCATACATATTTTTGAAAGAGCACGATGCGACAAAATAAAAAGTAACTTCATTTCGGTGCTCTCATTTCAATTGTACTACCTGAAATCAACGATCTCTACATATATTCTGATGGATTTACCAAGAACTAAGTCAGAGCTGAATCTTTCACCACTGGATCGGTAAGAAGATACAAAAATGGAAAATATTATTAGGATTTAAAGTAAGAGGTTTGTATTTCTAATTTTGGATCCAAGAACCTCTTAAACTCTTTGGAAAAATGATGAGGTTATATTGTAGGTAGCTCTTCTTATGTGAGGAAACAGAACTATTCTTGGAATAGTTTATTTACCTTATTCCCTTATCTCTAATGAAGTTTTATATTTGGTTTTAATCAATCACTAGAGTGACTTTCTGGCGAGTATATTCTTAGTGATTCCCAAGTATGAGACGAAAGCACAAAAAGAAGTGATGCAAAGAATCGCTTGGCGAGAAGAATCTGCACTGGAGAACAATATGGATTAAGACTAAAAAGATTTTGATTTGCTTGTCCGTGAACTTGAAACAAACTATCTGCTCTACACGAAAAATAAAGGCAAAATCATTTAATATGGTGAGGATTTCTAATTACTTCACTTTAGGTAAGGCAAGAGAGCATTGCTGTGCTGTGTTTAATATTTTCAAGATACAAGCACAGAAAATTCATTTCAATATTGTGAAATTTCATGCATTTTTTGTTGGTCTGCTTCAAATCTAATTAACAGGTCTCGCAAGTATCTATGCTGGGAGTAGGACACTCAAAGCAGCGAGTTTCAAAATAACTATTCCCTGCGTCTCACAGACGGATCGAGTGATACATCCATATTCAAAGCTGGAGCTGCATTTAAGCACTAATAAGATTCCTCTAAAATCGTGAAATTTAAGAAATTACTGCATCTGACATGCTAACCAGATCGAGAAGCATTTGTTTACTTTACTAATTCCAAGAAAAAACTAGAACCTAGGCCATCTCAGCAAGAACAGCAAACGCAACATTAGCAATATTCCTCATAGATGCCTAGCAGTCCTATGCATTAAAGTTCAGAAATATTCCGTTTGGGACAAAAAAAGCAACCAGGTTCACCTTCAACTAGCGGGAATTTAATGAATACCTCTTCTGTTACTGATGGGTCTGGGGCGTTAGGGAAATAAAATGACGATCACAATTATAAGTTCTTCGTTGGGTATGATAAGAAATGCTACTTCAAGTAAGAGCAAATAATTAAGTTATTTTGTTTGCAATTCCAAGTATAATAATTGAGTCTTTTAGAAAAATAAAACCAACTTTATGAACCTTTTTATGACTTTTTGTTTTGCTGTTAGATTTCGTTTTTACTGCGATTTAGAAGTTGGTTCAGGCTTGATGAGCTTTGGGGATATATTCACCATCAGTAGCTACGAGAATGGGACACTCTTGCAGTGTATTAAGACCATGCCAGAGAATGCATTTTCTAGTCCTTTTAGAACTGCTAAAGAGTTATCTCAGTGCGTGCCGTTTCTAGCATAGGAATCATAATAATTTCAAAGCTCTGACAATCAAGCGATGCTGTTCTTTTAAGAATCTACTGCATTCGATTTTAATTCATCACTATGTAAGATTACAAGAAACATTATCAGCATTAATTGTTATTATTTTCAAACTGCTTTTATTCAGCAATGTGGAAGATTGAAGCTTTGAAAATGAATCAAGGTGGAATTATCAATGAAGGAGATTAGTTTCGACTCAAGAATGTTCGAAGTAATCTCTATCTCATGGTAAAGGACACCGAGGATCGTAAAGGCACTAGCAGTAGTGATAACAATAAGCTTGCTAATACATCGATTGGACCTTCTTAATCATAGGATAAATTAGCTACCCATAAAGATAACCTTCCTAAATCACCAAGATTCACAATTTTTCTAGTTTAATAGATTGTCGCATCTTAACCAAATAGCTATGCCCCCACTAACAACGCTAACAACAACAACAATACCTTTGCGAATAACACTAATTCAAAACTGATGCTCTTTGAAGGGTAGCAGAGACTTGATCCAGGAGTATCTTAGTTGCTGATGTTAAAAAGGGAAACTAGGAACAGTGAAATCGATGATTAAATTGGCTCTGAATAATAATATAAAGATGAAGATGTTGAATACTCTAAGGAAGACTCCGTGTTTGTCTTTGAAAAGGTTGGGTATGAAATGTCTAAAGATGTGCAAAGCAATGATCCTCTCAAATATGAGCAGTTCTTCAGGATTAAACACCACAAAACAGGCACGTATCTTTCGGAAGCTCTGAAATTAGAATCAGAAAGCAGTGATGTTTCTGCACCGTCTCAGGATTCCCTTCTGAGATAAAAATACTTCGCTGTTGTAAGAAAACAGACAACAAATGATATAACTTGGTTATTTTTGTGCTTTTTGGAGACTTAAATACAAGTAAAAATCAAAAGTGTTTATCTATTTTGTTTGTTTCTCCAAAAGTAAATGAAGGAGAAATCGAAAGTGATGAAACGAGAAGTATTTAAATTTCATCGTGCGTAGTTCTAGGAAATATGGGAGACAATTCAGCTAATGAGCATCTAGCCGGTTCTTAGGAAGCGTATGAAAGATTTGGAATAGCTGTCGAATGATTTAGAAAAGCATCTTGGAACATCACAGCAAAAACAGTTAAAGATTTTTCTAAATGTTTCCATAATTATCTTCAATTATGTTTCTAATTTTCTAAGCCAAAAATACTCGGATTTGTTAATTATAGGGATGACAACGATAAATACTATGAAGGAATGGTCCGTAAAATGCGGAATTTAAATGAATGCCTATCGATGGTGATGGATTTCTGCTATGATGAGAATGAACGCATGAGCAGCATGAAACTGGATATTTTGAGTTTTGAAGTTGGTCTGGTGAACTAAAGACGTCAGCGAATGCTTAGGGAATATGGAATTCTTAGCGATTGTGCTAGGATCCTAGGCGTTATTTCTAAAAAGTTCATTGAAGAACATCGCAAAAGTAAAGAAAAAAATTTTGTTGAAGAAATCGAAAAAGCTGTTAAAAGTATCTACAATCTACTCAGCAAGGCATGCTTTAATTCTTCGGAGAATCAACTTACAATCGCGCATTATTTCCCGTCTATGGCTTAGCATATCGGATTATCACTTGACACAGAAAAATGTATCCGTTCTGTCATGGCTGGAAATCACAAATTACTCTAAGCTGTCGATCAACCACTTGACGTCATCGAAGCTGTTAACCATTTAGAGATTAAAAAATAATTTGTGAATAAGATCATGAATAGTTTGATCATAGATTATCGGCAAAGAGGTTCCAGTAAGTTTTTCTAATCTAGTTAGAATGATCCTTTAAAGCAATTTAGTAGATTTTCTCCTTAAAATCCTTCCTACATTAGACTTCAAAGCAATTCCTCTGAAGCTAGCAATGAGACACTACTAATGAAGTTCCTGAATGATTTTACGAATGCTGACAAAGATAGTTTTAAAAAAATAGAAATGCTGCATTTCTTCAATAGCTTAACGAAATTAAATTTCACAGGAATGACATATAATTAATCGGAAATATCCAAGATCATCTTCCCACTTATTTAATCCCCTTAAAAGATCTAGATGGAGTAACTCAATTTGAAGAGAGAGAGAGAGAAAGTCAAACAAACAAAAATAAAGATTGATTTTTTGAGTAATTACTTCTATTTTTTTCATAGCAAACCATAATTCTAAATGGGATAAAAGCTCTTTCCAATCCGCTTTGATTAGAGAAATGGTAATTCTTTTTTTCTTTTTGTTATTCTTCAAAACTGAACTGTTACTACCAAGTTAGTTTCGTCGAATCTTGGCTTTTATTGTACAATTCTTTTCTTTTAATTAGATTAACTCAAAGTGACTGTGGAGAGAGACCAAGGAGAGATAGAATTAAAGAAGATTTTAAACGAAGAGAGCCAACAAAAATACAGAGAGTTCCTGCAGCTTCAACTCAAACTTTATTCAAACTTGTGTTTTGGAAGGAATTACGAATGCATTAAGAAAATACAAAAAATCATACCTTACTCAGGTATATTTCAAAAACATCTATTATGAGCAGAGTTGCTTTATGCAATAATCTCCAAAAACTCGCTGATTAATTTATTTTACTCTTTATTTTTGATTCAAAAGTACTCGAAAAATACATTGAGGATTTCAAGGAATATAAGAAATACGATGATGTGACTGCTTCACTGTATGCGATAGTCTACAGCTGCTATCTCGACAAGCGTCCTTTTCAGGAGAAGAAAGTGCCTAGGTTAGTTCATATTTTCAATGTAAATGCACTAGGTGCTCCTTTGAATATTGCCAAGAGCGCTCCTGGGAAAGAACCCAGTCTTCTTAAAGAATCTTCTGCCTAAAATTATCAGTTCGGTAGAGAGAATAGTAACTAAGATGGCACTTTGAAATAGCCTTTAAAGCCACCTCAGAAACTCAGTGGAGCAGATCGGTTTCCAGATGATAACTCGCTGTACTCCGAAAAACGAGAAGATTCACCTTAACCATTACTCATTGCCTAATCAGGAGAAAGCATAACATATTAGAATAATTTAGAATTCAATTAGAATGCTCCAGATGAGAGAAGTCCATAGAATATGAACTAAAACGAAAATTAACAGCAGTAAGGTTATTACAAGCACAGTTTTAATCCAAGCAGAAAAGGAAGCAGTGGAAATAACAATAACAATAATAATAACAATAATTATAAGGAAATCACATTCACAAATTAATCCTTTTCAAACATGCAATATTAGCATCTGTCTTCACTTCCAGACAATCAATAAAATCCTATTGATCGAGAATCTGAGATAGTCTTGCGACAATAAAACGAAAATCTTGTGAACAAAATAAAGATTTTTCTTACAAAGCTTGAGACATTCTCTCCCGTAGTAGTTTTTGGTAGTAAAAAGAATGACAAACCTGAAAGCTCTTCAGCGAGTTCGAAGTATTAGCGTGCACGAAGAAATGCTAATTTAATAGTTAAAACAGTTCGAATCATTTAGAAACTCTTTTAATTTGATTAGCTTTAGAAAAATGCAAAAGAAGACATATTTAAATCATTAATGAGTTTATTCGAAGATTCCATTAGTGCCTTAGAATATGAGAAAAAATAAGAAAACAAAAACAGAGAAAAAAAGGCAACAACACAAATGAAAGATCTCATTGATTTTAACAACAATAACAATAATAATGCAGATTAGAGCACTAAAGACAAAGACATTTCAGAATTGGAAGATGAGATTACGAAGAAAATAAAAAAATCTATTCCTAAGGTCTAGGATGATCTATTGCTGTTCCAGACACCCATCAAAGTTTTGAATAACTTTAATGTAATGAGACACATGAGTAGTGATATTTGGTTTTTGTTATTATATTTTTGTTGTTGTTTGCAGTTCACGATCGAAGAAGAAAGCTAAAAGAATATCCCTAAAGATTAAATTAAGTACAGTATTTAAACGAAGTAAGTGATTACCTAGATATTTAGACTCTACATAGATAACAGAAAAGAAACTTATCTCAATGGTATCATTCATTTTATCAATAAGATGGCTGCAAGGTATTAATAAAGTTGTTCTTTTTTTTTTGGAAATGGAACATTTTTTATTTTTTCATTCTTAAAAAACAAAACAAAAAAGTGAAAGATTTTCAAGTGAAGACAAAATCAAGGGATTAATTGAGAATGAAATTGAAGTCATTATGCCATCTGCTAAGCTGCCAGAGGAGCCATATCCTTATGTTGAGGAATAAGAGTTTTAAATTTTAAATATGGCCAAGGGTGTCACGAATATTCTCACAGCTAATATCTTCTCTAAAGTTTAGAATATGCTCAATTCTGAATAGCCAGTTTACACGCTATCTAAAGAAGAATAGCAACAGTTTCACTGTCCAGGGCTAGAATATCTCCTGGAAAAGAAAGGTAACAATGAGAAAAAATATGGGAAATGCATATTTAAATAAGATGATTGGTTGTTGTGATATTTTTAGGGATAGAAATAAAGGAAAAGAATATTTTTGGTCAAGAGAAAGATTAAAAAGAAGGCGAAGAAGAAGATGAAAAGCAAGAAGAAGGAGATCGTAATATCAACAATGCTTAGAAGTATATTTGGAAGGTATGAAGAAAACATAACAAAAGCTACATGATTTATTAGTATTTCAATTTTCCAGATTATGGATTTATTTATCTCTTTTTCTCAATTTTTTAGCTACTGAACTAATTCTTGAACTCCAAGGACTACTAACTAAATTGCTAGATTCTAAAGCTTCTTTTTTAGAATTTCTCATAATGCCGATCACTTATCCGCGACCTCAAGCAATGCTAAATACTCTATTGTGATGTTGAAAATAATGAACTAGCTGCATCTGAATTTCTAGAAACTCGCTTGAAAGACTTTAACTTTTAGTGCGAGGAGAGTGAATCTTGGTTCAGTAATGAAAGTGCAGATTCCCAAAGTATGCAGCTGTTTGCAGTCAAATTAGAGGCCATCAACACGATGTTCTTCTGCACTGATTTCTAGGATTTCAGGGAAGGTAGGGAAGTTAATTATGAAGTCTAATAGATTGAGAGCAACGTGCTCATGCGAAGATAATTCATGATGAGAAATCTCGATGCGCATCTCTCGATCATTTTGTTTTTGCGCGATACCTTGAAAATCCTCAAATCTTTCACAGATTATTCTCCCGATTCGATTCAATAATCGATCTACATAAAATGCTTTAATTTCTTACGATACTTCTGCATGGGTGGGAATAAACTCAATAAAAAGCTACTTTACAACTAAGCTGAATTCTTCATGGAGTTACTAAGCTGTTTAGAGTTAGGATAGACTCAACTGATACTTGAAATCTACAAGGATAATTATAAAGCAGTTACTGAAGTTGGGGACACAGCGACTTCTACGGTTCTCAAAAAAGTTGGATAAATTAGAAAGAATGCTGCACAGTAATAACAGTAATAAGCTACAAAAAATAACTTTATGCATCGAAATAGCAATAGTGACAATGAAAATACTCCGAAAACTAACTAAATCCCAAATATCAATCATGCTTCTGCAAATCCAAGCAGTAATTTCAATCCACCATAATCCCCTGTGATGTCAGAGCTCAACAGCCCTCTTATAGTCAATGATTTGGCAATAAAAGCAATAGCTGGCTCTCTTGCTACGGGAGGTCATCTACCTTAGTATATTTAGTTTTTTCACTAGATTTGCTTGTTTAAAGAAGTTCCGATGGCTGCTAATATTGAACGTTTAATCCTATCTCTTTAGGAAGTTCAAAATCTTGAGAATTTTTTGTTTATGAGAATTCCGAAGCCAAAAATTGATACTCGGACAGGAGCACTAAAACCTGATCCTTCACAGTTAATGTTCGAATTTGACTTTGACTAGCTGGAAGGCAACAGCTTCCTGCAATATGGCTCGAATGATATCCCTGTGGTCTACCACACGAAAGTGCTTGAACTCATTCTCCTATTACTGGAAAACTCTGATCAAGGAGCGAGATTCTTTATGCAGAAACTCAAGGGTTTGCTTCCAGCAAAGTATCTCTTTAAAATACTAACTTCGCAAGGAGATATCTTTGCAAATCCATCCTTGCCTTCAGTAACAATCAATTTTATATGAAATAATTAATTGTTTTAGGGATTGATTTGCGAAACTGTTTAGATTCTAAGTTTCAAATGAAATTAAAATCCTTTCATTCTTTCATTAACTTCTCTTCTTAAAATAGTTCATCTGCTGCACCCCTTTGAAGAGATGCCTTTATCGACTCTTTAATATGTTCTACTGCAATCAAGAAGGACTCAAAGACACCCAAGAAATCATCCTTAATTTGGATCTTCTCATTCAGCTTTTCTTCATCGAACACTGGAAAATATCAGTAATGATCGATAGAATTGCATAAGGATTCCAAGAAACCAAGAAATTCACAGAGGTAATTTTCTTTTTTCCAGAATAAAAAGTAGATTTGAAGAAATATCAAACTTTATGATTTTTGATTTTTGAAGCAATCAAAGGCGCTGCTGCTAAACATCAATGACATACTCAAAGTGAATGATATCTACGAGTTCGGAGAGTATTCTCCTTTCCATGTAAAATCTTTGCTCATTTTGAGGCAAATTCTAAACGATTTCTTATTTTGTTTGTCGTAATCTCTAACCTCAAGGGTAGGTAAAACTTCTTCAACTCAGAAGAAGAAAAGAAATTTAACGAATAAACCTAACAATAGACTAAGTTCATGGGCTTGATCAAAGTCATGTAAGCCGAATACTCATATTTAAATAGTTCTAGTGAAGAAGATGAATAAGGATGTCTTCGAGACATTGAATACATGCGACATCTGCTAAATGAAGTTTGGCCTGTATTATCATTTTTATTTAAATAATTCGAAGAGTATCAAGAACAAAGACTCATTTAGATAGCTATCAAGAAGGATTTAGAGAAATCGAAAAGCAGTGAAGACTAATATTAGTCTCATTATGAGTAGGAACTAGATTAACGATTTTTAACAGCCTTCAAGCTGCGATCATAATTCTTAGATTGCACGAGGACGCTATTCACGAGGTTCAATAATCAATTGAAATAAGATTCAAAAGGGTATTTCGCTAGAATCTAGTCGAAAGTCATCGCTCAAGAAGAGATTCTAACAGATTTAAGCAAAGCTCTGTGCAACGATTCATTCTAATTAGATTTATTTTAAATCTTTCAATCCCTCAAACCAAGAGATATCCTGTTGTTCAACTATCAAACCTAAATAAACTAGCCGGATATTGAATCTATTGTGAATCTCCCGCTTTAGAATATCATCTCTGCAGTATTTCATTCTTTTTTGGAATTAATTCATGTTTTTTTAATTATTTTGATTTGAAATTTTCTCAAAAAAAAAGAAAAATAAAAGCAATCCATTTGTCAGGAAGTGCATCATTAACTTTCTTTCGAACTAAAAAGTCAAGGATAAGATCAACGAAGAACGTAAACGGTTCATTTATGCTGTTTAGTCTATTGGAAATATCACAAAAGAAACAGATTTAATTTCTTCAGAAATGGTCATCTAAAAGATTATCTAATATGTTCCTCAGTCTTTCTAAGAGTTCATAAAAGCAAGGGGCAAGCAAGAACATAGCACGCTAATTGAGATTCTTCGATTCTTACATGATTTCTTAGCTTACTCGAAAGATGACGATGACGCAGATGAAGATGAAGAGTATAACTTAGATGGTGAAGATAAGGAATCCGAGGAAAAAAGAATTCTAAAATAACAAATCATGGGTGTAAAAGATGGTGGAGATAATGAGAAAGTTGATGTTAAAGTGTAGAATGATTTCAGTAAATTGAAGCATTAAAACATGATGGCAAGATTGAATCTCCCTTACACTCTCCTGGAAACATTCTGCTAGGAGTCAGAAGACATCGATTTCTTTTAGAATCATCTTCTTAGGAAAATTCTGAATTCAATAATTGTCTTGCTTATTGAGCTCCTCGACGGAGGCAATCCTCTTGTTTAAGCTTAATTCCTTGATTTCTTCAAAAAAGAGGATTCCTCAGAGAAATTCTTCTCTCTTATGAATAGATTTCTGACTGCACATCTCGGTCATTTGTCATCAAACAACACAACAGTTTTCGAGTAAGTTGAATATGATCTTGATCATATTGACTTAGCCTATCGACAGAAAGACAAAGTAACTAAATATTTTCAGTTTCAAAAAGAGAAGGTTCTAAATGCAGATTCTTTTGATTCTTTAAAATAATATTCCATTTTTTGTTCATTTTGTTTGTAAAAATCAGTTTGTTGGTGATAAAGAAATCCTACGGTTATTGCAGTTGTTGTGCGAGAATCATAATCTAAATCTTCAGAATTACCTTCGCTATCAGACTAACTCTCGCACTTCTTACAATTTAATTCAAGATATTATTGCCATGATCGATTAATAGATTCGCTAAGTCTAAAATAAATCCAAAATAATTTCAATAAACTAAAGTAATATTGAAATTTTGTGCTAAGCCTTTGAGACATTAACTGAAATGGTATAAGGACCTTGTAAAGCAAACTAATTGGAACTAGCTGAATCTCCGTTAATAGAGATTATCTCAGGTATTTTGGAATTGGATATTGAAAAAGAAAAAGGCAAAAATATCAGAAAAAACAATATTGAAACAAAATAAAATAACAACAACAATAATAATAATAACATTCCACCAAACAACGAGAGAGATGTAAAAGTGCTTTTATTCGACGAGAATCCATTGAAGCAGCAAACCCAAAAGAAAATATTAAATTTTCTAGATCGAGAAGTGTAATCGACTACGTTCTGCGGCATCATCCGATAAAAATTCAATGAATCTCTTCGATCGGATTCGTGGATGATACAAAAAGCTAAATATAAATCTCTCATTACTTTAGAAAGTATCCTTGAAGGTATACAAAAATGCAAAATTAGCTTTTATTCCTTGAATAATTATTAAGAAAATACCATTCATACTTTTTTTGATTACTAGGAAATAAGAGCAAGAAGGTAGCTAGGAAAATTGAAAAGGGTATCAGTGTTAAGCTCTTAAATTTGAATATGTAAGATATTTTCTACAGAATCAGTAAAAACGGAGTGATTTCATATACAGATGAATTATTTGGGCGAGGTGATAAAGAAATTGAGGAAATCATAGCTTCTTCGTAGATTAAAGTAAAGCTGTTAATTTAAAAGATTTTTCATCTTTTTCCTCCTTGGTTTCTCTCATTCTTAAGCGTCAACATATTATCTTATCCACTTTTTTGTCAACAAAAAACACAGAAAAAGGAAGCTGACAAAATAATTGAAGTTGGGTTTAAATGCCTGATTCTCAAAAAGTAATATGAATAATTTAAAGACTTGCAAAACAAGAATCAAATTGATGAGGATGAAGAATAATATACTGGAGTAACAAATTTGTTCTGGGAGTTTAGCTTTTAAAACTTACAAAAAAAATTATTTCTGTGATTTTAATATTAAGGAAAATCAAAAAGGACAAAATGAAGCAGAGGAAGAAGAAAACTAAGAAGACGATGATGACGATGATGAAGATGTTGTCTATGGATTCTACGATGACGATGGAGATGATGAAATTGGAGATTTTGATCAAATAATCGAAGGTCAAGAATAATTCAAGGATAACGGAATAAATCGCTCCAGGGAGTAAAGTTCTTCAGCTAGCTAGAAGAATTCTGAGAAATACACAGCTAATAACCAGAATGACTAACAATAAGGCCAAGAACGCTAATACACTCCACAAGAGCAAGATAATCTCCTTATGGGGATGGACATCGAAAGTGCAGACATTAAATCAGTAAAAGAATGAATTAACTATTTGAAACTGATATTGGTTTTTATTGTGGAAATCGCTGAATTGCTTATTTCCAAAATCCGCAGCAAAGATTTCTTGAATAATATTTTCTTTTTTGTCAGAACCTAGATTAGGTGTTTTTCAATAAATACCTAGTTGAATTGGAAATCAACGTTGAAGGCGAATTTTACAAGATATTTTTTCCCATGCCACCATAAGCCAATAGTCTCGATGAGATTATGATCAAAAATTTTGAGGAAAACGCTGACAGATAAAGCACAAAAGCTAAAGTCTAAGGATTACAATAAAAATCAATACTATTCATTAAAGAAATGAAGTACGAATATGAATTCAACAATCTCATTTAGAAGGTCTTCCCGAAACAGCCGTTGCTTCTGCGCTTAGCAAATTATATTTTTAAGAATAAGTAAATGAACACAGACAAGAAAGTTAACAAAGCTGATTTAGTCCTTGATATTAATCTCTTCGACACATTTAACTCCTACTCGTATTTCTTCGTAACAAATTGGTTTTTTTCATGTGTGATTTTATCTAATAGTTTTTCTTTTTTTTTGTTGAATTCTTCAATTTTTGCTTGCTAGTCTGTGATCGCGAATCTATGCGTGATACTGACATTGGAAGATAACCATAAGATCATAATCAAACCATCATTTTCCGATCATTTTCTGAACTCTACAAACATTTATGATGAAGATCAAAATGTGACACTGTTTTTCATAAGTCTTCCTTCCTCATTTGTGAGGAGTTTATTCTTTGTGATGCAATTCTTCGTCTGCATTTTTTAAGGATTGGCTTTCTTCTCATTTTGCTACAAGAATCGGAAATTAGAATTCGATAAATTAATGTAAAGCGATCTGAAATAATTCTAGCTTGATTAGAAAGAGATGCTATTGGAAAAGGAGAAGTTCTCCGGTGGCCCTCCGACAACAACAACTGAGACTACAGCAGCTACAATAGATGCTATGGCTAAGGAGTAAATTAGTAAGCAGATCACTCACCTCTCGAAGCTTGTGTTTTTCCTTTTTAAAGAGCTGCCTTTCAATCTCATCAAAAAGAAAAAACTGCAAATATTAAAGAAATTTCCATTTTTAGCACCTTGCTTTACATTCCAAGCATTTCTTGCTGCTTTTGCGTTCTTGGGGATTTTCAATCCATTTTTCTGCTCCTTTCATCTTCTGGATATCTTCAGAAAGTATTTAATTAATTTTCCTTTATCTAATTGACTTGTTTTTTTTTTATGATTTCCATTTTAGATATCCAGAAGTTCAGAACATCTTGAAGGCAATTTTAAATCCTTGGAAATAGATTGTTGTGACACTAGTACTGTTTACTGTTGTGACATATTTCTTTGCAATTTTCGTTTATTACAGTTACTATGCTGATTATGATCCATATTGCGTCTCACTTTGGAAATGCTTCTCTTGGATGCTGGTCTAAACCTTCAATTCTGGTTCTGGATTCTATTCAGCTAGGTCTACTGATCCATACTCAGATAATTGGGACTTTAGTTTCCGAATTCCATTAGATTTCGCTTATATCTTTATAATTTGCATTCTCATCACACAAATTCTCTCAGGTAGAAATAAAAGCCAGCTTCAGAGAGCAAAACATATTTTTCCTTTTTAAAATGTACTTTTCTTTTTCAGGTATTATCATCGATCAATTTGCACAATTAAGAGAAGAAACTCAAAAAATGCAAGAAGACATGAATGAAGTCTGCTTCATTTGTGGATAGAATCTCGCATAATTGGAGAAAAACTAAAAAGATGTGAGTTTCAAAGATCACATTTCGAAGGAGCATTCCAAATGGAAATATTTGAGTTTTATGCAATATCTGGATAACAAAACAGAAACAGAGTATTCAGGGTTTGAATCCTATGTGAGCGAGCTACGTTAGAAAGGAGACATTTCATGGTTTCCTATTCGGTTAGACGAAGAAGAGGAAGGATAAAATAAAGATAATGAAGACAACGACTTCGAAGCTCAAGAACAAAAAATTCAATTTAAGAAGAAAAGAGTAAACAAAAACAGGAACCATTAATTAGATTCCATAAATGAATTAGGAGAAAATATTTGGATTTTCAACTTTGATGGGGTGGGTCACTCAGGGAAAACAAATCATCATGTATTCATTTTTGTTGAATTTGTCAATCAGGAAACTAATGAGCTTGATGAAAAATGGCAACTCTTGAAGTAAAAGATAGAAGAAAGTAGTTAGTAGGTAGCACAAATACACAGCAAGATTGTTGAAGTAAATAAGCAGAAAAAGAAAAAGAAATTTCATTGAGAGTATCTTTGTATTTGTACTAAGGATAGTCTCTTTCACAAGGGTCGTTTATAGTAAAATAGAAACTATTTTTTTTTTACCATAAAAGAAATATTTGTGTTATTTCATATCAATTTGATGAAAGTAATAACAAATTTCAAGCTAATTTTTCGAAAAAATTTTGGATATTAACTTTTATTATGTAAGTCTGAGGTAGCTCAACATCAAATAATAATCAACAAGGACTGCGCTTTCTTAAATAATTTGATCAGTGTTTCTCTTATTTTAGAGTTTACTCAAAAGTTTGAGAAGAATAAATGGGAGTATCACAATAGAATCGATTAGATTTTCATTAGGATAAGTTTTTTTCTTGATTTGAAAAACTATTCAAAACACTGAAAAAGGCAAATGGATTAGAACTTTTTAATTTGATGGAGGCAAATATATTATTATTTTAAATAAAGAGCAATCAAAAAGAAATATTGCGAGAGAAATAGGATGATATTTAAAAACTGAAATTGAAGTTTTTTTGGGAGGAACACTAATTATCTTGATTGTGAAATCAGAAAGGGGGGGGGGGAGAGAGAGATATCCAAAGATTTAAAAGATATTAAGAATCGAAAATAGTAGAATAAACAGAAGAGGTGAAATATTGGGGAAGAGGGGTTAAAAGTTGGAAATTTATTATCTTATGGCGAGAAGAGAAATTGGTTAGTTTATTTATCAAGAGGAAAGAATATTTATTATTAATATTCTTGTGTGGGGAGAGAGAAAGAGCTGGTTTTAAGAGTGATTTCGGGGAAAAGAGATAGATTGAAAAATTTATAATAATTAAATCGGGAGAGAAAAAAAAATGTGTTATAAAGTGCAAAGTGGGGAGCTTTTGGGTGTGTTGAGTGAAAATTTATAAAAAGAAGGGCTGTTGAACAGTCAAAGAAATAGAGAACAAGATCTTTCTCTGGATTACAAGTTTGTATGTGGCGCTCGGGTTGTTCGTCTTTGTCGCAGGATTTCAGACTTCTCACAAGAAGAATGCTTTTCAGCACCAGGAGCAGATTATTCCAAGTTGTCAGTCATAAGAGAGCTCAAGACAATTGGCTTTGCTGAGTCTGGGAGGGAGACCAAAAGTTGACGATCAGCTTCTTTGCTTCATTGTCTGATTTGGCAGATTTGCAGCAATTAGCTCTAGTACTTCGCATTGAAGACACTTTATTTACAGAATAACAGCCTCTTGAAGATCCAGGCTCATACATCTTTTCCCATAAAACTCTGGAGGGATTCCTATTTCGGAGAAGCGGTTTATATCTGTAGTTTAGTAGTCAAGATGGGATTCCAGCAAGTCAATCACCTGAAAGTAAGCAGGTGACTACAAGTGAGCAATCTGGGTTTTTTTAGCTACAAAACAGTCAGTTAAGTTTCCGTTTTAGTTTCGAGCATTCAAATTAAGGATTCTCTGCGAAAGGAGAGTTATCCTGTTCCAATCGTAAGAGTAAAAATGTTCAATCGATGGGATACAATGTTGAAGTTCTCAATAAAACTTCTAAGAACCCAAATAGCACTCCTTTAAAGGATGCAGCAATTGGTGTTTAGCCAGAGAGTTAGTTAAATAATTAAAAAAGAAGCATAAAAAGGTAAGAGAATAAATGTGAAGATGTTTGGATAGAAGCCTACAGCCAAACTGAAGAGATTATTTCAGGTGAGAAAAAGCAACAAAATATTTAAGAGGAGGAAGAACAGTTAAATTATTCAAGATAGCAAAGTAGTATTGAAGATACATGCTACTCTTCAAAGGCATTGGAATGCTCATCTTCAAAACAAAAGCAGTCATTTACTTAAATAATAGAATCCTCAGTAATATCTGCATAGCCCAAAAAAAACGTAGTCAAAAATTTTGTCAAGGCATTTCGGAGCTTTGTTAACAGCTAAGATGATCAAGTTAAATCTGCCCTTGGAGGATGCTCATAAGCATAATTGTAGGAATTCAGATCAGCCTACCGTCATTTTGAAGCTTCCAAAAACTTTAACAACACATTTATTAAGTATCTCATTTTAAATGATCCTTTCAAGCCTGTTTTTGCACATTTTATTAAAAATCATGCTTGGATTTGGCTCTAAAGTAGTCAGGTTAACAATAAAGAAGCCCACAAGGAAGTGCTTTAAGATTACCTCAATGCTGTACTGGACACCGAAAATATTGATTAAGTCTACTCTCTACGTACTCGAAAGCGACCAAATCTTCGAATTAAATGATTCTTTAAGCAGTAGGAACAAAATTAGCAGCTAAAATCAAAGTAGACGATCACATTAGCAAGATCTTGATCATAACAAATTAAAAATAATATATTCAGAAAAACTTTCAAAATAATAAAAATACTTTAAGTTAAGTTAATCTCAGCTAATGTCCTCCCCATCAACCAATTTAAATTAAACAAAACAAACGCCATCCATTTAATTTTTTTTTTGGATCTTTTAGATCTCCTTTCTAATTTTTTGAATAATCTCTTGTATTTTACTGAATTGATTTATTCTATGTATTGATTTTTTTTCTTTTTTCTTAGATAGAATAGTTATTTAAAAAGAATCATTCTTAAATAAGTGAAAAACTACTCATTAAAGAATAGAGATAATCTTTTTAAATAGAGAAATGATAATAATTTATACAAGAGATAACATCAAGAAGAACTCATTTTTAAAGAAACTTCTACTTCGGGCTGTCAAAAGCCTCTTTGTAACTGTCTTCACCTTTTTTGTTTCTTCTTTCGAAGTTAATAATATTTAAAAAATCCTTCTATTTCAAATCGAAAAAATATAAATTTTATTTTAAAATAGGATAATTTGAAGGATCAACATAAAAACCCTACCTCACTCCCCTATCTCCCTTACACTGCTTCTTTTTCAGCTTAATTATCTGAAAAATTCAATTTATTTTGTAATACGAATATTAATTGGAAAAAAACAATATTCTTGTTTTCCATTTGATATTGAAAGAGGAACATATGGTGAAGGTATTTTGAGCATATTTTTCGATAGGAGATTTCCTCAGAACCGGTCAGATAATGATTAAGATCAAGGAAAGATCTACAATGAATTAATGGTTTATACTGCTGCGTTAATTAATTATTTCGGAGGTGAAAATGCAAGGAAATTTAGCTTTAGTAAAAGACTGCAAATGAAAACCATGAGTTTTGTTATTTTTATTTCAATTTTCTTTGGTTTTATTTAAACTTTTTAATTTTATGCAAAACAATAGAAAACATTAATAATCTCATTATCAAACTAAATTTCTGTTCATTGGAACTAAATCAATGATGAAGCCAAGGATGATCAAGAATTTATTAAATAGTGATCCTTTTATGTGGATCTGGTTCAAGCATTTTATTGATGAGATCACGAAGTTCTTACGTATGAGCGTTTTCTTATTAATTGAATTTTGCAAACATCGAATGGAATTAAGACCAGAATTTATCATGGTTTCCTTTGAAAAAATGTTTATAGCGCTAATCAGTTTTGAGTGCGCAACCCCCAAAGGGCAATTAATAGAACACAATTATGAAAAATGTCACTCCAAGAGCGAATATATCACACGCTTTTTCATCAGAAGCTGATCTTGGTCTCTTTCCCTTGAGCAGCTTAATCAACTCTGGTGCTACATATTACTTACATCTCAATTTCCAATTTTTCTTGAGATCCTCGATTTTCACTTGTTTCCTGAGAGTTTAAGAAAATTGTGAGTTTCGTTTGAATGCATTTGGTTTAGGTAAATCAATGGCGAATCCAAAATCAGCTAAGCGATAATCTTCATCTCCAAATACAAAAATATTATCAGGTTTGATGTCGTTGTGTGAAATGTAATGCTCGTGGAGATACAAAACAGCCTCTGCAACATGTTTCAGTGCTGTTCTTACATGTGTTAGTGATATTTTCCCGTGTCTTTAAGATTTAGCGAATTACATGAGATTGGTTCTTGCTTAGGGTAAGATAATCCCACAGAAATTTCTATCCCGAATGAATTCTTTTGTGGAACCAAGGGAGATTATTCTCGGATGTGACATTTTACTGAGGAAGTTGAATTCATTCCGCAGCTCGCAGCATTCAGTTTGATGAAGATTACTCATTTTATGGGGCACTTCCTTGACAACTTCTCCGATTGGGATGTCAGTTATGGAATCTCGGAGCTCAAATATTTTAGAGTTGGAGGATCTTCCAATGATTCTTTGCTTGTAGTGTTTGAGAAATTCTGCATTACCTTTTCCTATGACTTTTTCGTTGAATTCTTCATCATCACAGAATAAAAGTTCGTTTTTCTTTTTAATAGGATTATTATTGTCCTCATCGCCTTCCTCGCAGCCGGAATATTCTGATTCATCAGACTTCATCTCTTAGGATTTTAGTTTGAGCATTTCTTTGTATCTCCTACGCTGCTCAGCCTCATGTTATTTCTTAATTAAAGCAGCAATCCTTGCGGCTTCAGCAGGATCTTAAATCGCTCCATCTCCCTCTATTACATTGCCTACTTCGTCTAATTTAACTGACTCAGTGTTCTGTAATATTTCAGCTTTAGTATCTGCTTATATTAGAGGATATTTTCTTGGCCGACCTCTACCTCTCTTGATAGGAAGCTAGTAGACTGCTAGTGAAGTTGGTTATTTTACAATAATTGTTGGATTGGATTCTTCTTTGGGGATAATTGACTCTCCATTTTCTGAAAATCCTTGAGCTTGTTCTAAACCAATCTTGTTAGGAGTATCGTTACAATTATTGATATTATTGTAAGTATTATGGCAATTCTGATTTCTAATTATTTTGCTAGCATCATTGCAATTTTCGTTATTGTAATGACCAATACCAAGATTAGCAGCATCTTCATCATAATTCTTGTTGTTGTTGCAATTTCCCTTTTCGATCTAATTCTCATTAGCTTAACAGAATTGTCTGTCTTTAAAATCTTAATTCCTGCAAACATTTTCCTATTGCTGAACAATACATTCATGCTAATAACCTACTTGATTCATATTTTATTAGTCCAGCTACTGAAATGGATTCTATGCAAGTTGTTAAGAAGGTTCCCGCTGTGAAGAGTAAAAATCTGTGGGAGCACCTTGATAAAGAAGATTGTTAGATTAGGGATGCGGGTATTTCAGCATACCTCGGTTTTTGCTTGAAACGTATTAAATTGAATGTCCTACATCGATATCTCTATTCAATTCCTACTAAAACTACTGCTAGAATGGCTAAGGCTAAAACGCTTAACACTAGCTTTATTACTAAAACTACTATTTCTATTAGAAATTTATCGAAGTTTGCTGCTTGAACTAAGAAGATTCGTATATTTATTAAGATTAGGAGTTTGTATTGTTATTCTAATCAAAATGGGTCAATGGAACAGAAGATGTCTAACATTGCTAAGAAGATGATTGAAAGGGTTACTATGAAGGAAACAAACCAAAAGAAAATTAATAATTATCGTTTGTCATTTGAAGCCCAGTAGATTAGTCCTCATTTTGGGCATCGAATGGATATTATGCCGTTGAAGAAAACATCAAATCCTGCTAAAATCGAGAATCCACCATCGGGACGGAGAAGTTAGGATTTTAGGAAAAGTTCGCCATCAATTTTAAGAGATCAAAGGCTGCAGCGACTTTTATTTTTTATTTTTGTCTTTGGCGGTTCCAGATTCCCCCACGAGGATGCTTTTCCTTCAAAAGATAGATAAAATCGCGCAGATGGGAATTTGTTAATTTCCTCTGTATTTCTCCATGTAATTTAATCTTCTTGAATAGTAGTGGGTATGCTTGATTGGCTGATTTCTCCCGATACCCTTAGATTAGTTTGTCCATGATATTTTTTTAAATAATTTCTGTCCCACTAACAATCAATTTTTTATCCCTCTCTTTTATTAGACTTCTACCTTAATTAAGTCGCGTTCTGAAGCTTAAGACAAAGAATAAAGTGAATTTGTTAAATGTACAAAACATAAAATAATAAATAAGTTCAAGATTGATTTGTTTCTTTAGAACTAAAGAAAAACAGACATTTTCCATATTTTAGAGAGGTAAAGTTAGGAGTTTGAGAACAATCTTTAAAATAGTCTGAGTTAAACAAACTAAATGATCAAATGCTTGTTTAAATTTGATTCTCCCACAAATTGTAATTTTTGGCTGAGAATCTGGATTAAAAAAAGAATAAATTTAGCAATATACAATGTTTGCGGATATTTCTTAAAGAAATTATTATTAAAATTAAAATTTCAGACAAAGAAGAACACGAAATACAAAAGAAAGAGAGTTCGAAAGGAAGAAATAAGCAAAATATCTTGTTTAGATTCGACGTACTTAAGTCTAGTTACTTTTTTAAATCGTTGAATTCAGTTCTTAGCAAATATCCACCATTTCAAAGCATCCTAAAAAGAGATAAGCTTTTCAATTTAAAATAAGTTAGTTTATTGAATAGATGAGTACAAAATTGCAAAACAAGTTGTCTACTATAAATATTCCCAATCAAAATGAGTCTAATATCAAAGTCATCGAGGGCAATTCTTAAAGCAGCCATCCGCAAAATATAAATAATCTTCTTCACGCAGACATTGATAAATTTAATATGTCAAATGTTGACACCAAAAATAATCATAATTTGTAGAGTTTATCATAAAATACTCGCTCATAGGAATTTCCTGAACATCATCCTCATAACTGCGACTCACAGTCTACCTAATGTTCAAAATAATAAGATCATTTTGCAGGACAACATCATCATCAAAACCCAATCTCAAAGGGAGGATTAATAGATAAGAAACGGTCAGCAGTAAATTATGTCAAATCAAGAGATGAACTGTTAGAATTCGAGAGTGAATACTACGAGAATCTTCGATAGAAAGTTATTATCAAAAGAAGAACTAAAATCATAGCCACACTGAATTCGACTAACTACAAGACCTATGAAGAAGTCAGATCTTTATTCTTAGCTGGAGTCTCTTCGTTTCTCATAAATATGGCTTATTGTGAGCCTAGTTTCTTAGTGTCTCTGAATTAATGGAGGAATTAACTTGAAGCAGAATTCTAAGTCTACATACCGCTCACTTGTGTTTTGAAAGGAGGTCTTGTGAGAATTGGAATGCTTTCACAACCTGAAACGTATCTTAAAAAGGTAAGAAAAATAACAAGAAACATAAACAAAAGAAATGAAAATAATTAATTCTACCTTAGACTCATAAATTCTATTTAGTTTCTTAATTTGAAGATTTTATCTCTTTAATATACTGAGTGGATTAGAGTGGGAGCGTCTTGTGTTTGATCTTCTACTTTAAAAATATAAAATTTAGGCTACAAATTTTGATGATTAATTTTCTAAAAATTATTAAGACTATTCCCTAAATTAATAGCATCATAACAAAATATTTTTTTTAGAATTAATAATAATTTGATAAAATTAAGGAATTTTAGTATTTTAATATCATTCAAAATTTATTTTATTTTGATGTTCCACAGGGCTAGGAATACAGAATCTTAATTTAAAAGAAGATCGTTGGAGATTCAAACATATGCTCAGTGGATGATGATCATCTTGTCAAGCGCCTTGGAATTGGCGCAAAATTGATCATAGATTACGGCTAAGTTGGATTAACTGTTATCGGCAAAGAAAAAAGTGATGCAACATTGAAATATCTTTAAGACAACCATAGTTACGGTAGATGTTTCACAAAATTAAGATCGGAGAAAAGAAAACTAACAGATAATTACACAAGTAGTTGTTATTGCTCCTCATCTGATCTAGAGCAAAACACAGTGTCTGCTTCTTTATCTGAATCACAAGCTGATTAGTTAGCAGCAATCTAAAGATTACCATAAAAACAACAATCCAGATCTAAAGAAGAAGACAATGCGTCTGAAATTGACAGAGTAAAGAACGTTTTCGCTGAAGAATTGGTAACTTAGAAACTTTCAAGACCTCAACGGTTATTTGATGTTATCGTCTGCAGAGTTGATGGTGATTGTATGCTCAAATCATACAAGCCAATTTTCATCTACAAGAACAGAGACGAAAGAGAAGCGTTGTTCTACTCGAATAAAAACAAACAAAATGGCAAATAACAACAGCAACAACAACAGCAAGAAGATAACCAGATGGAAGAAGATGAATGTGAGGACGAAGAATATGATTAAGTAGGTGATAATGTTCTTCACGCAAAAGACATTACCGATATTGCAAATGCTCTCAACCACGATTTCGATAGCATCTGTGTGTCTAATGTTCGAACAGCTCAGGATATCTTAGCTGTAAGAAAATATTGTGAAGCATCTAAATCCACTAGGATCATTGCTAAAATTCAAACATTAGAAGGTATGCAAAGATGAATAATTTCTACCTTTTTTGATAATCCATCTCATGAATTCTAAAATTTCTCTTTTCTTTTCTTATGCATCTCCTAAAACTAATTACAATTTGGTTTTCCTTTCTTTTAGGTGTGCAGAATTTTCAAGAGATCCTGAGTGTTTCTGATTCTGTATTGATTGCTCGTGGGTATTTAACTGTTTAAATCCCAGTCGAGAAATTACATTTCAAATAAAATGAGCTGATAGCACTTGCAAACGAGAGTTTAAAACCAGTGCTAGTGTCATGCAATATTTTAGATTCTATGGTATCGTCTCTGCTGCCAACCACATGTGAAGTTGGGGAAATATCAAATCTAGTTGCATAGTAAGTTGATTCGATTATTCTTAGTGGAGAAACTAGCTATGGGATGCACCCGAAATAAGCCGTAGAAACATTATCAAGAATCTGCATGGAAACAGAAGCACTGTAGATTTAGCTTCGAAATCCAAGTGATTCTTCTCTATCAGTTAAATAGGGTTGGATGCAAAAATAATCTGTCAGTAATGCAATCGTTCAATGCACGTTGAACGCTGCTTACAATATCGCTGCGAATCTCATTATTGTCTTCACAAGCACGGGGAACACAGCCTTAGCAATTTCAAAATTAAGACCACCTTGTCCGATTATTGCTGTCACCACAGATACTAAACTAGCGAGACGTCTGAATTATCTTTCAGCAACTGGTGGAATTGTATTTCCTTCATTGGTTGGAACGGATATTCTGCTCGAGAAAGTCTTAGCATGTGCAAAGTAGCATAAGTATGTTAAAAACGGAGATTTCGTAGTGGTTACTTCAGGATAAATTGAAAATCTATCTGGAACTACGAATAATATGAAAATCATTTAAGTTTGCAATAATGAGGTTGTTGAATGAGGAAAGTAAAACTATGTGAAAATTTAGTTCATTTTAAATTTGCGTAGTTGAATTTATGTGAAGGCAAGTAAATGAAGAGGGAAATAGTAAATTTATTTAAAATATTATGAATTAATGGAGGTATTACTGAATAATTTTGAGTAATACTTTTTGATAATATGCTTCCAAAGGAACAATGTATTATTACTTTTGTGCATTTTAAAACCTCTGAATAAAAATGAAATCTCTTTACTTCTCTCAAACAATGCATAATTTTCTACTCAGATTCTTATTATTACTCCATTGAAAATGATTTGAAAAAATAAATAAATAATTGTGTGAAATAGTTAATAATTAATAATAATTAAAGTTTTCGAGGTTCGATGAAGAGAGTGAGTAGAAATTTCAGTGTAAACTAAGTCTCATTTGAGAATCAAAAATTACTTTAATAGTAAATTAAAAACGGTATCTTTGTTTTGCTTAAAAATCAAAAACATTTGTTTGTTATGCAATTTCAAGATTGAGAAGTCTAGTCTTGCTTAATTTAGAAACTAATCCAAGTACATTCTCCCAGTTTAGAAAAATTAACACGCTTAAAAAACAAAATCAAAGCTGATTTTTCTGCTCAGCAAATCATTCAACTTAAACACTCTGCCATTTAACTTTTGTGGCTGGGGACATCTTAAAAAAAACAAAAGCAATGCTTGGCTAATCTCGCAATAGCACTGAGCTAAGTCTCAGTGCTTTAGATTTGAGCCATGAAGAAAAGTTTTTTAGAGCTGTGAAGTTTCAGTTATCTAAGCGTAAGAGATCGAATCGACATGTGATGCCTTAACTATAACCGAATGCAAGTTATCTACCGATTAGAGATAAGTAAACTATTGAGAAACTAACGAAGATTAAGGAAAAAAATAAGAATAATCACAGTGAATCAACACAACCTTTTAAGTCTGTTTTGGGAAACAATTCCAGTTTGTATGGAGTTTCATAAATGAGTAATGAATCAAGCAAAGGTACAATCAATCAACACAAAATACTTAGAAACCGTAATGACAGCAGTAATGTATCGATAAAAAGATTCAGTGCTATGCATTCCACTTAGGAATTCAAGCCAGTTGTTGAAGATGCAGAAGATGAATATTGTTTTAATGCATTTTTATCTCTGTAATCAAATGAAAGTAGTAATAAGCAGTTGAATAACAACAATAGTGATTATTTCAATCACTAAAAATAGTTTAAAAATGGAGGATAATAGAAGATTAAGAATAACAATAATGATTGCTTGTTTAGTAATCAAAATTAAAACACAGATCTAAATTTTATCTTCATGGTTAAAAAACCATAAGAAACTACTTAAAACAATGATAGTTTTTAAGACAAAAACAACTTGAGAATCAATACAGTTTTTCCATAAAATTTCATAGAAACCACTGGGACAAAAAGTGCTAGACATCCTCCTAATCTAGCGATAGAGAGAAACAAATCCAAGGATAATCTATCAGCTAGAATTCACTATTATCCAACTGAAATCTTACCTAGAAATCGATATCATAACTTTGCTAATAAAGAAATATATCCGGAATCAAAAAACAATAAACTTTTTTAAAATAGCAATTTGAAATAGGACAATTTTGAGAATTTGAGAGTGATCACTAACACAACTGGTAATGCTAATGCTGTTCCAAAGATACAAATTAGAAAAAATTAAGAAATCAATGAAATTACGTATGAAAAAATACCTACAATACCTACGATTCAATTACAGAAACGAAAACAAACAACAAAATAATAATATTTAAGTAGCAATAATAGCTGTGCTTGCAACAACAATGATTCACCACAAGATAGCATAGTAGCATTAAATAACCAGACAAATAAATGTGAAAACATAAGAAAAGATCTTAGTTATAAAAATGACGATAAGAATCGTGGAACCAAGTAACTAGAGGAATGTTTTGGTTCTCGCAAGTAGGCAATGCATGATATTGCAGGAAAGGAAACTGATAGGAAAAAGCAGAAACTCAGAGATCGAATTGATAAAGTCATGGTACAACAAAAAACATAAAAAAAGAATTACAATTAATATTAATAAATTTATCATTCTTTTTACGGTTAGGCTTTTCTTCTTCTTTATTCCACTTCGTGAAACCCATTCTTCACAAATCATTTGCTCTTGTAAATTGTTATTATTTGTAGAACTTTAGTTTAGTGGACAGATTGAGTAACATCGTCAAACAGGTGAAGAAACCTATTGAGTTAAAAGCTCCCTCGATTTTAAAATTACCGATCGTAATTGAAAAATAACAACAATCGGTCAAAGATACTCCTTAGAGAAGTGCAGACGAATCGAAGAAAAAGCAAGTTCATTTTCGAGTCGAGTCTTAGCATGAGTTCATTGCAACTAATTTTCCTTTCGCATCAACTAACAAAAATAAATGAAAGAAAGCTAAGTTCTTACTTCACTTATTTCTAAGTTTTAACAAAGTAAAAAATCATAAAAAATTGTAAATAGTATTGTTCATTTTACGAATTAGAATTGTTTCCACCTTGCTCTTAACTAAAAGTCTCAAATATCAAAGGGAAACTATAATTGTAATTCGCCTACACAAATACACAGAACACACAAAGTATCCAATTCATGAAATATAAAAGATTTATTAAAAAACATTAATGAAAGCAAGGATCATTGCTACAATTAAGAAGTTAAATTCCTCAATCTCTTTGTCATACGCAACTTTGCAATGGTCAAAGATATTTGTTTATTAGCTTTAACTTTTTAATGTTATGCTAAGAACTGATGCTTTATTTGTCCCTCAATTTGGTCCTTTGAAGCTGGATTCTTACATGATTAGTTTAAGCATATCTCTATCTATTGCAGTCAACAGCTTTGATTCATCGATTTCTTCTTTATATAATTCTTCATTCATCACATTTAGCATTTCCTGTTTTTTTACCATAAATGCAAAAAAAAATGACATGAAAGTTTGCAGAAGGACAATGACAAATTGCCAAATTATTTAATTTTAATTACATATTTTCCTCCCCCAAAAAAAAACAAGTTCTTAAATTAAGACTGAACACAGTTTATAAATTAGATTAGTTTCGCGGAATAAAGTGGGGTTTTTGAATCAATTTCAAGAAAATTTTCATTTTTCTACTTGCAAGACGCTGGCTTATTTCAATCAATAAATATCATTAAAACACATTTCTATTCATTTTTGAAACAATCATAGCTAAATGGCTATTTTCTGTAGTATTTCCCCTCCCTTCTTTTGTTCTTGTGTTGCTTATTACAGCCATTTTCAATATTAATAATAGTTCTTACTGATATTTATTCATCTGAGATACTGGTGAGTTTCAAGTTATTTGCAGCTAGTCGAAGACTAACATGAGTAATTTTACGCTCTCTTGGGTCTGATAGAGCCTAGAAAATAATTGTCCCAAATTCATCTATGATTTTTTCTGTCATCTAGCTCTTTTTAGCTTTCTGATTGTTTTTGTTTTCTTCATTGCCGGATGGTTCTTTAGTTTCTCTTTTAGTCTTAGCCTTCACTTTCTTTTTTTCAGCTTTCAAAACACGAGCATCATCTTCATCATCTCCTTTTTCCAACTCTTTTTGGTCTTCTTCCTAAACAATTTTTTTCTCGTTATTCTTACTATTATCCTCTTCATTTTTCTTCTTATTCTTTCCATTCTATTCGATGTTTTCTTTCTTCACTACTGGCTCTTTCTTTCTCGCTCTCTTCTTCTATTCCTCTTCATAATCTGAAAATATCTCATCATTTTTGTCTTCTGTTTCATCCTATTTATAATCTTCTTCTTCTTCTTCTTCTTCTTTATCTCCATCCTCTTCAATCTTCATCTATTAAACTTAAACATCACTCTTCTTTTTTCTCGAACTCCTCCTTGGAGCTACAGCGATCGCATTAGAAACTATTTCTTCTTCCATTCTGGAGCGAAGCTATCTCTTGTTTTAATTATTATCTGCATTCGAGCCTTTCTTTTCAAATGTAAAATCGTTCAAACTCATTGGAACGAGATGCTCATCATCACTGAAGAATGCCTCCTAAAGCAAAGTTAGAATGTAAATTAGATTAGTTCTGATAATAATGGTTAGCATATTTGTTACTTCTTCGTTTTAAGTAGCTTGTGTTCTTGCTAGGCTTCTTCTTTTCATTTAGTTTTGTATTATTTTTTTCTTTTCAATTTTTGCGCCTTTTTACTTAAATTAATGTGATTATTTAATATTATCGTTGACTTTGGTATTCCTTCAAATACCAAGATTCTTTGATTCACTTAATAAGCCATTTGATAATAAGCTGCTTAACTTTCTTCTTCATATGTTGAAGAAATAATTCCTTGAAGGAATTCATTATTTACTCCAGTGACACAACTAAATCCTGTCCACCACAAAGAAATGATATTAATTTCTTTTTAACCTTTCTTATTCTATCTTAATTATATAAAAAACAGAAATTAAAAAATAAAGAAGAAATATGTTCGTATTTATTGATTATATTTTTGGTTTGTTCTCATTTTTTAATAAATTTCACGGGGTCTGTAAAAATAAAAATAAAATAAGATTATTATTATGATAATCTCACTCTTAAAAAATAGAAGAAAGAATGCTACAACATGAAAAATGAAGATCAAAAATCTTTAGTATTTCTACTCATCTAATTCTTATTCAAAGATTATTTGCATTCTTTTAAAGCTTTTAAATAGGAGGTGGGTGATGATTATGATAAGTAAGAAGGAGACTATTGTTGTTATTACTGTTAAAACAATTACTAGTACGGTTGAAGATCATTGAATTTTAGCTTACAACTGCTAACTAACAGCTTCAAAGAACTACGTTTACTGTGAGAGGATAGTTGCATTTTTGAAGGAAATTAAACCAATAATTTCAAGAAGCGAATTAACTTATTTGATATGATAATCTCTGGGGGGGGGGGGGGGGGGGGCCCCGCGGCGGGGGGGGGGGGGGGGTGGGGGGGGGGTTGTGGTTGTTGTTTGTGTTTTTTTGTTTTTTTTGTTTATTGTTATTGAGTGATGAGT
>Ga0302271_10000958_pt1 | contig 28345 bp, 17 predicted proteins | sample III_Bog_N1_1_FD_198767 | JGI IMG/M metagenome (GOLD analysis project Ga0302271, IMG submission 198767) | Peat permafrost microbial communities from Stordalen Mire near Abisko, Sweden - III_Bog_N1_1 | ecosystem: Environmental > Terrestrial > Soil > Wetlands > Peat | place: Sweden: Abisko... | reverse complement strand
CTTTTTCTATTTTTTGATCTGTTTTTGAGTCTGATTTTTTCTGCTGAAAATGTGAAGTTTTTCAAGAGAACAAGTGAAATCAAAGAGGCAAGAAAGAATGAAAGAGAATCAGTGGTGATAGACAATCAATTTCAATTATCAAGTACATATCTCTTCCTCCCCAACATATCGTAGAGACACTCTCTTCATATAAAAAAAAATTCAATCAGGAAATACTTTTGCAATTTGAAAAGACTTTTTTGGTGGGTGTTTTTATGAAGTAGATGAAGCAGATTCAATTATTAGATATCTATTGTACAATATGAGGGGATAGTTTGAAATGAAGATAACTCATACAGATAGAATGAGAAAATGGTAGGTTGAGATATCCCAAGAAAATAGGAATATCATTGAAAATGAATAAGAAAAAAGAGAGAGAAATCATTGGAGGGAAAATAGAAGGAAGCAGCTGTGAGTCAAATGAAAAAGTAGTTTCAGAATTTATTCTAAATTTGTCCAAAACTCTTCCTCTCTCTTTCAGAAAAACGAGCTAATTTCTATCGAAGCATTGATCCTAAGAATCGGAGCAATCAATGAACTTTTGACTTCCGTCAGAAATGCTGGACATATCTCCATTAGATCTGCCAAATATCTCTCAGCAGTTACATTGCTGATCGCCAGACTCTTTGCTAAATGAGTTACAACGCTCATCTTGAAAATATTGCTCACACCTCGAACTTCAAAATATTTCTTGAGAATCTCTGCAACTTCTGAAATGCTGGTGACAGTTTCATTTGTTTGAATTGCTGGCGTACTGCAGCTGTAGCTCTAAATTGTTGCTTTGATAGTCTGTGTAAGTTTCAGATCATAGAGATTAATACTGCTAGAGTTATTGTGCTGTTCCTCACCTGAGCCATTCCATTATTGTTATTACTCCTGCAATTCCTGTTACTCTTAATAATACAATCTCTATTTGTAATCCTACGCCCTGTGTGTTCTCCACTGCTACACGGTTTGTATATTTTCATCTTAACTCGGAAGCCTTATCAGCAGATCACGTCCATAGGGTGTTTCATAAAGTGAAAGACAATACAACTAAGGATGCACATTCACAAGCTACTGCATAGTCAGTATATCCAAGCTCGGAATGGTATCCATCAACTACGACAAAAGTATCGAAATATCCCGAGAAATCTAGTTTCTAGTTATCTAGCCAAAGAGCTTCTACTCCACACTAAGCATGAGAGTATTTAGTTTCTTACTTACTTCGCTCTTTAGAATCAGCACGGAGGTAGTTAATAGTTATGCATATCTGTCCTTAATCGAAGGTCTATTAAGTATCGAATTGACTGATTTAGAACCAGATAATTTCTTTCTGTCAGCGAATTCTTTGAGTTTCGAAGACAACAAAACCTTATTATTAGTAGTAATCTATTTGGAGATAGCTTTTGTGATTTTTTGTATATTGATTAACTCACTTTCATCTTTATCCTCAAAAAGTGTCTTAGAAGGACATTTCAGTCTCCTCTGCTGAATCTTAAGTTATGTCTCTGCACACTTCTCTTTGGAATCCACACTGTCTTCACACAGAATCTTCTGCGTCATTTAGCTCTCTGGGTCATAATTCTTCGACTATGCTGCGGATTCCTTGGTTATCTACTCCAAGCGAGACTGCACAGTATTGGGTGCTCCAGTATTTTCTTGCACAAACTCAGCTACTTTATTTGGAGTGCAAAAGTTAAAATTCAAATTCATTTAGCTCTTGGATTTTATTAACCTTTTATTCGGGGCAATACAAACAGCGGAGACTGCTATTATTAGAATGTTAATTCTACTATTATTAGAACCCTTTTTTGTTAGATATTTATGCTATTTTGCTGTCTGTAGCTCTCACTCTGTTTTTTTTTTTTTTTTCAGCAAGGCTCTTAGTTCTTTTAACCTGCTCTTTTTCTCTCTAGCTTTTTTATTGATTTGTATATTATGAAATATTGATTTCCCAGCAGAATACATGCAACAATCTAATGACAGATTGATTAACGATGAGAAGCTGTGTATTGCTGATTATGTTCATCGTTTAGTTTTTTCAATATTTGGATTCTTCTTTTTGGATTTTATGCCTCCAAAATTACTTTAAATTTTCATTTGTAGCCGCTAAACTTTTGTGTGTGTGTTAAAACTTTCAACTGCAAATCAACAGATATTTGATGTGTTTAGGTTTATCTCCCAGGAAAGTTTATTATCCTGGATTTTCATTGTCAGGGAATAATCGAATAGGATAATGCTTGCTAATGAAATAATGCTGGTTTAAGCATTTGTTTTTGGCCATTTTACCGCTCTTCTAAAATTAATCAATTGCAGTATTTTCTATTGGCGCGAGATATATTGTCGTGTGAGAGAGATATGAGTAAGATATTTATTTACTTTTTTGGACAACATAAATAATAATAATAATACTTATAATAATAATAATAACTGCCCTTTTTGAAATGAAATGATCCTTTATACCTTTGTAAAGGCAATCCATAAAACATATTCTAAAAATAGAATTTCACAATTGAATCCCCTCTTACTGTATTTAAGTTAAATACTTTTAGTATGTAGCAACTTCCCTCCTCACTCCAAATACACCAATAAAACAACAAAAATTATGATGGGAAACTCACTTTTGGAGCCACTCAAGAACCACCACCAAGATTATTTATTGTCTTTCATCTATCACTCGAGCACACAAAAATAACTAACGATGAACTTTCTCAATTCTTGGGAAAAATAATCCCAAAGAGTGAACCCATTTTCTTGTTTCAAATAAAAAGTTTGCAATAACCTAAGTCAACTATTTAGCAATTTAAACAATTAGAATGGCAAATGAAGATATCAACAACAATGAAAAGAAGGAATTGAACAAAATAATAAATCGAGCTGGTGATCGAATTGTAAACAGATCAGTATTGCTTGTTAAACTCGGTAAAAAAGATTGGTGATATTTCTTAACTCAGATCTGTCTGCCTGATAAAAACACATGATTTCAAAGATTATTTTCAGACAAAACAATAATAAAACAAACCATTCTAAACAACAATATGTGTGAGATTTCAACAATTCTACAAATATCAGCAAGAGTCATAATTTAATTTGATAAGTGATCATTCTTTAGAAAATATGTGTGCATTGGGTTTATTGATGAAGTTCATTCTTTTTGAAATAGTTGTCTTCACTTGTATCATTTTTTTCAATTAATTCATAAGTTGTAATTAGAAAGGCAATGTTTTAATACCAATTTCCATTCCTTCTCTTTATTATGTCTAAATCAACTGACCTTAAAAGTTCTTTAAAAATAAGTATTGTTTCCCTAAATCAAAGAGTTAATCTGCTTTTAGCTCCCCTCATAAGCTATCAATTATTCCAACCATCAGATAAATACAAAATAATTCGAAATAATCCAGATCTAATCACATCTAAACTCTTATGCAATTAATAACAACAACAACTTAATTCAATCTTTTAATTGTTATCTTCACATGGAGAACTTACCAACAAAGAACTTAAACTAAGAGAAATAAACATCTAATCTGTTGAAAACCCCCGAAGATTTAGAAGAGCATTCATCATAAGTTATCCCACCTCTCGACAGATCTAGCAGTCCTGAGAAAAATAAAAATGAAGATGGATCAGATGATGAATAGATCTAAGAGACTGGAAATGCATAACTTGAAAAGAAAGGAGTCTTAAAGCGAAAAAACCTTCAATCTCAAATCGACAGACTTTATGGTGATCCTAATGCCTTAGCTTAATAGTATTAGAGCCCTACAGGAGAGTACTACAATGTGAATATGGATTTAGCTATTAATTATGTGCTAGCTAAGAGCAAAGCGATAAAAGAAAAAATGGAATCCGAAGGAATCTCTTAGTTATTCGTCGAGGATAATTTGCGATAAAACAAGCATTTTGTAATAGCGTATGATTCGTTTTTGCAGTAACTCATCAATAAAAAGGTGCTACATCCTGAATTTAAGAGCGTTAAGCCAAGGACATTAGAAAAATTAGAGAAATTCTTCATTGAGAGAATCGACAAAGCTCAAGAAAGCATCAAAATATAAAGAGAATATGATCAGAAAGCGCAGTAGATTCAGAATATGTTTGACGATCGCATAGCTGAACTCAAAGCGAAAATTGCTATGAAAGATAAAGTATTGATTAACTGAAATGATTTGATTGCTATGGTATTTGCTATTTAACTACAAAAAAGACAAAATTCCATAAAATCTTCCAGCCTTCAAAACAATTCAATTACTCAGATGATATTCATTGCTCAAGCATTTTCATTTGATTCGTTTCTTTATCATATTTTTTGTTGTGCTTTCATTTTAATAATCAAAATGTAAAATAGAAAGGGAATATTGATTAGGAAAACTATTAAGGATCAAATGTGCTTGATTCTAGTTCTATCTTTCATATCTTTAACCTAAATCATAAGGGATTAAGTAGGAAGTAGTTGAATTCAAAAGGGCGAGTTAATAAATAAATATATTTGCTTTCTACCAAAAGGCTTAAAATCAAAAAAGAGCCTACAAATTGATGATTTTTGTTAGTTGAACAGGAAGGAAACAAGTTGGAATATATTCCCGTATAACTAAAGATATCTAAAGTGGAACCTTATCAGGGAAGGCTTAGCTGATAGCTTTAGTCAAAAAAGACAAGACAATAGATAGTTTAATTACTTGCTTTCTCTCCAGAAAATCAATCTCCCCAAAATCAGAAACAAAACAAACAGAAATTCTTTTAATGAAAAATCCAAAAAACACCATTGTGAAAACATCATTGTTTATGCTGCTCCTATTGTGGAGCAGTTAAATCGAATGCACAATGGTTAACCTAACTCGACACAGCAAGCAAAGTCTGCTTTTGTAATCCTCTTCTGATTTGGAATAAGATAACCCTTCAACACAAACACTATTGAATAATCATGATGTAAAAGACACAATTTTTCCACTTGAATTACTTCACTCAAAGACCATTTTCTTCACCTTCCTTCTAACTTCTAATGGCTCAAATAGCATCACCAAACAACCATTTTTTCTGTTTGATAGTTTGCATACATTGGCCCAGTATCAGTAGGAACACCAGCTCAATCATTTTATGTCATATACGACACAGGCTCTGATGTATCTTCAAAATTATATTAATTTTTTCTCACAAGAATACTTTATTTTTACTAATAAATACCCACATATTTTGTTTCTTTCTAGGCTTTATTTGTTTAAACAACACAATGTACAACATGTACTAGTACTAAAGTTGCTGGCTTCCCATAATATACTCCTAATTCCTTCAAAACCTATACTTCCTCCACTTATGTGGATAACGATTTCACAGTATTAAGTGTAAACAAACATAAAGAAACTTTTCTAAAATACTTAAAATAAAACTATTCTTTTTGATATTTTAAAAGTATGGTTCATTAACAGCTCTTGGAATCTCAGGAACTGAGACTGTTACTCTAAGTGAAATCAAAGTTACCACGTTCCCTATGGTTTTTGTTACGTAAGAAGGAACTTCTTAGTTTTAAACTTAGTCAATAGCGTATGATGGTATTATGGGATTGTCAAATAACTAATATCCTCAAAACATCTTTGAAGTTGCTTACAACCAAGGAGAGATTTCTGTAATTTTATTCATTTTTGTCAATGATTCTGTTTTTGAGTTTTAACTCAAACTTATAAAAATAGTTTCTGAATTAGAAATTTTAATTTTTAAAGTCATAGCAATTCTCGTTCGATCTCACCAATCTGAATTTCTACTATGATGATATTCCTGAGAAATTCACGCAAGCTCCTCACGTTTCAACTTCATTATCAAGCAGATGGGTAAGTTAAATAATAACTGTGTAGATCAGATCATAATCATTTTTTAAATATCTTTTTTGTTTTTTGCGTTCTGAAGGCTCTCCAATTGATTGGGTTGGAAATAGGAGGAAGTGACTAAATATCAAATGTTTCTTACACTGATGCTGTTATTGATTCTGGAACTTCTCTTATGTACATCGATTAATGTAAGAATTACTTTTATTTTCATTCTAAATAATTACAAAATAATAAAATATTTGCTTCTTTTGTTCTCCTAAATCCAGCCGTAATCGATGAGGTACTTAGTTAAGCTGGTTAATCTGCTTAAAATCCATAAACTTCCCCATCCAGCTATATTCTCGACTGCTTCAACTGCAACTGCCCTTAGAAAATAGCACTTCTTCCGGACATCGTATTTTACTTCTAAGGTGCGAAAGTCACTCTCACTGGAAATGACTACGTTGTTAACGACGGATCGAAATATGGATGTCTAATTGGTCTACAACCGAATAGCTAACTTGGTATGCTTCTCCTTGGTGATGCTTACATGCGTTCTCTAGTGGTCACATATGATAAGAACGAAAGCACTATGTACTTATATGGGTAAATTATTCATTTTGTTTCTAGCTGAAAATTCTTTTTTAACAGAAATATTTGTATCAAATAATAATTATTTTTTGTGTTTTTTAAAGGCCTAACAGTGTACCGATGACTAACCTTGATACACTACCTTCTTCGATAACATTTATTGTCATGGGATCACTAATCATTTTATCTGTAGCGAGATTGATGTGGCTAACTACTGATCTTGTAAAAAATTCAAGGAGAAATTGAAGAATGATCTGTGGAAGCAAAAAGTTTAAAACTGCTAAGCAAAAAGAGTTTATCTAAGCTTAGCAAAGAAGCTGCTCTTAAGGAGACATTCCATCAGCCAGTTTTATTGAAAATAGATTATGTGTTTCTTGGTGTGTTTTGTGTGTGTGAGAATTTAAGCTGACTTGAAAAATAAGAATCTGTGAATTTGATTGAATAAAACTGAATTGTGTTTGTTATGAACAAAAAGAAGAAGAATACTTATGATTGGATAAAACTACATACACACACAGCAGATTAACATAATTATTTTAAATATAAAAAGAGTTTGGTTGCTTTTTAAATCACTTTTGCTTCTAGCTGCTTGTGGGGTTTTGTTGATTTGAAGCACTGGAGACTTGCGTAGAGAATAGTTTTTCATTTCCAAGCTTACACAGGTTAGATTCCGACATAGAAAAGCTCATTGGCGAAGACAGCAGAACTCGCTGCACTTAAACTTATTCGTCTTGAAAAGGAGAGTATTCACTTGATAAATTATTGTATTACGATGAGTTTCGGGAGTGCTCTTGATTTGCAGAGTCTTATATGCTTAATAGCAAATTAACATCAGACTGACATCTGCGATTGATTTACTTCGAGACAGTTAGATAATTAATCCCACTATTTAAATCTTCCGTTTGCTAGGCTAGATTTCCAAACGAATGCCTCGAGAGGGAGAGACTCTATTCAGTTCGAAATAATGGTACTTCAAAGGCATTCATAGCGTCAGCGTGTCCTCTTTCCACTGTGTCTTCGTAGAAATTTTTAGTCTCTGTGAAATTAGTTTCTCTGCGGCTAGTTTGCTTTTCCCTTTTTATTTCTTCTTCTTCTTCATTATCTTCATCATTTCCCTACTTATTATTTTTGTTATTTTCCGTTACACCACTTCCACTTTTGATCCTCTACTCTTCCTTTTATCCTATTGAAATCTAACGTTACTTCTACTACTACTTCAGCCGATCTGCAAACTATTTTCTAATCGAGCAACTCTCCTCGCACCAATCGAGACAATGAGAACTTTCAATACTAATTTTCTTTTCCTCCTAAATCTACATTGCATCTTTTAAAAACCGTTCTTTGAGCTCATTGTACTTTGGTTCTTAATCAAACTCTAATCCTTTCACATGTGTCATGAAATTCTAGAATGATTCAGGTAGTCCTTAGCATAAATCCTCCACGGATATCTCCATTTTGAGCTTTTTAATTTACTCAAATTTTTCTTCTCGTTTTTCAGGTGACAGATTCTACCAAGGTAATTCTCCTTTAGCTAGATAGATTAATACATATCCGAGTGCTTCTAAGTCATCTCTTCTTGACTATTCAATCCCTTTATGACTGTTAATTGATGTGTACCTAGCTGTTCCAACAAGTCCTTTATTTGCGTCTTATGGAATATGTTTGTTATTTATGTCGATATATTTTTTGGACAAACCAAAGTCAATTATGTAGATATTATGATGATTGCTCTCAGTACCAATAACAAAGTTCTCAGGCTTGATGTCCCTATGAAGGAATCCTTTCCCATGTAGGAGTTACAGTGCTTCCACCATCTAGGACCCGATTAACAGTGAAGTGTAATTAGATAATTTTTAATATTTTTTCTTAAGTTGTTCTAAATTTGACCCTAGAAAGCTCATGATAATAAATGACATTTCATCATTGGACATTTCTTCAATTAGCCTAGGGAAATGTGGACATTCTCTCATTTATTTCATTATAAATGCTTCCTTTAATAGCATCCCCTGTGAACCTCGCTTATCTTTCTTTTCGATTTTCACTGCTCTTAGCTTTTTGTCAATTGTATCGTAGACTTTGTGAATCTCTCCAAAAGAACCTGATCCAATTTTATCTATTGACCTATATCGCGGATTGAATATTGTCTCCTACACAATCTTCCTTGGTACGTACTCGCTCAGATTCTCTTTCATCCTATTCAAATAAATTGATTTTATTACATGAATTCACTTTGTCCATTTATTTCTCTCTTTCTCCTTAAAATGGAAATATCTCTTTATTCTTCACTTTTTCTTCATAACTCATTCCTCCTAAATGCTTCTAACATTTCTGTTTATATATTCTCTAACCTTGCATTGCCTAGACCTCCTTTCATGACTTATCTTTGACTCTCTCTATTTGGAGAGGGCTCACCGCTGGATGGTTTGAGAGGTATTCTGCTATATAAGTGTACTTTATTTTTAATTCCACGACTAAGTTGCCTTTCACTCTTTGATAATAAATAATTTTGCTGCTGATAAACGATTCCCCCCCACAAATAGTATCAATTGATTTTTTCAAAGTGTTAATTACTACTGGAGATTCATTAATCATTCTCTTAGATCCTCTCAGCTTTCCTAAATTGTTTTATTTCTTTTGTAGCGCTTCCTCCAAAAATTGTTCGCCTGCTCGACAGTTTCTCTTGTGGGATTTCTTTCTTCTTTTTTAGACTGAGGAATCTTAAAAAATGAGACTTCATAAAGTCTGCGAGAGAATTGTTTCTTTGTTATTGTATTAATAGTTTATTGTCATTTTGTCTATTTTGGAGATGAAAACTCCAAGCATTTGTTGAATCTCTACTTGCTGATTCTTTTTGCAATGGAAGCATGCTTTTCAAAACAAATAAAAAAGAACTAATTTTTATTAGAGTCGCTTGGAAATAATTAAGATCATGTATCTCAAACGTTTAACCCTTTTGGAGTGCTTTTCCTTAGCTTTGAAAATCAACTAATGTTCAAACAAACTTGTTCTGCGGCTTAACAACAAACTAAACAAACTGAATTTGTAGCTAGGTATTGTTAGAAATGGTTTCAATTCTTTTCAATTAGCAAATCATAATCTCAATTCTTTACGATTTTCAAAGCGTTTTTCTCTTTTATCTAACATAAAAGAAACAACAACAAAAATGAACGAATACTGGCGCATTTACATATCAGCATTTATCCTTGTAGATAGCAAGTCCCTTAGCTGATAGCTCTTGTTCCCATTATTTGGCCTCAGCTTCATAGAGCTATTTGAGCTTGACATTTCTAACAGTCTTGATTTCCTTGAGAGCATATTTCATCTCTTAATCGATCATCTTCCTAGCGTATTTATTTGAGTTTGCTTAGTCATATTTAGCTTTAGTATCATGCCAATTCGTTATTCTTGAGATTCCTTCTAGTTTTCGAGAATAAGTCTCTGCTTAAGCGAACTTTTCGTTCATCTTGATTGTCCTTTCTATGTGTCGCATTGCCATTTTTTTAAAAAAGTAAATAGACTTTATTTTATGTTTTTGAAATTATGTTATCGATTCAATTAATTATTATTGCTTTTTCAGCTTTGTTTTTGTAACTATCCATGAGTGTATTTGGTGATTGAAATTAGGTATCAAATGAAAGAGTCTTGAAGTCTGAATCAAATCAAACAATGCACAACAAAATGGAAACAATTAAAGAAGGGAAGGTTATTTGTATTCATAAATCATTGATTTCTTTCATTTTGGTTTAGGAGAAGCAGCGCTGAAGGAATTTAATTTTTCTTTTGCTGATTTCAAGTTTCTTTTATATTTCGTAACAACTTTCTTCATTCTCTTATGCTCGATGTACTTTTCAGATAATTTCTTTGGATCTCTTACAATTTGATCTGTTTCTCTAACAATAAATCTTATAGGTGTGCCTTCTAATCCGAATTCTTCGCCAAGTTTCTACCTCATAAATCGCATATAATTTGGCTTAAAAAGTGACTTATCATTGACAAACACAACAAAAGTAGGTGGACGTGCTTTGACTTCTGAAACAAATCTAATTTTCAATCTATTCCCTCCATCGGTTGGTGTATTCTAGACTTTCTTGAATCGATTCAGCCAATCGTTGAGAGTTCCAGTCGAAATACGAATATTCCATTTCTCATAGGAGTCTAGAACATAATTCATCATGGTTTCTTAATCTGTCGTGGAATTCTTCGCACTCATACAGAGTAAGTGTACACCTCTAACCTAAGCAAGATTCTTTTCGAGTTACTTGTTCATGTAGCGTAATGCTTTCTTTCGATATTCTTCAGGCACAAGATCCCATTTGTTGACAACAATAATCAATGCTCGTCCTTGATCACAAACGTATTATGCTAACGATAGATCTTATGTCTAAAAAGCCCTCAAAGCATCAATCATGCAGACTACAACATGCGACTGTTTAACTGCTCTGATTGTGTCATTTTGAATTTTCTTCTCGACTTCTGATACTTTTGTGATCTTTTTGTCGATACCAGCAGTATCCACTAAATCTATTTTTCTTCCTTTGTAAATCCACTGAATTTTAATAGCATCACGCGTAGTCCCTGCGACATCATCTGCAATGACTCTTTCGTCTTAAAGCAGAGAGTTTACAAGTGTCGATTTACCCGAGTTTGATCGACCAATAATGGACATTTAAATAGGTTTTTTAGAAGGTTTGTTAATGTGAACTCCTTTTTCTTCACCAAGAAGATCATCCTTTGTATTCTTGAGCATATCCTCTACGTACAAATCATTATCACTGTCTAAATCTGAGTTTTCTTCCGGATTAGCATTCGCAGAATCGAATTCTCTCTCCCACATTGAAATATCGATATCCTCAGGAAGTTATTTCGTTGAGATAAGTTCAAGTATCTCTTATCTCTGTTTTATCTTAATTTATTCAAATTTCTCGATTCTCTTCATTCGTTTGCTTTGAAAGTTATCTTTGAACGATTAAGGTACTTCATTATCAATCTATCTCAGAAGTTCTACTAACCCATCACCTTGCTATGTCGAAATAAGCAATGGCTCACCTAGCCCAAGAGAATACACATCGTTAAGAATATTTGAATCTTCAATGACTTATTCGCTGTCTGCTTTATTCGCTAACAACAGTAATCTTTAGATAATTACATCTTTTGTACTTTCATCTTAGTTTTCCATTCGTTGCATAACTTCTTCACTTTTTCCTTAAAGCAATCGCTACTTCAACCATCTAGCTAGCTCTCTGTCTCTGGTTGTCACTCCTTACTTCGCATCAAGCATGAACAGTGTCATATCACTGTAGATTAGTGCTTGCAATGTTTAGTTCATCATTTTTTGTTTTATCGGCAATGCTCTAGCTGCAGCTTTTCGATAATCATTTGGTAATCTCTCAACACCTGCAGTGTCAACGAATCTTAAAGGATAGCCTAGAATTGTTGTAACGTGCTCTTTTCTGTCTCTAGTGAGTCCTGGCATTTTATCGGTGATAGCCTTGCTTGCTCCTTCTTCGCCAAGTCGATTGAATAATGAACTTTTGCCGACATTTGGACGACCAACTAAGGAGATAGTGAAGATATCATCCTTTTTCATTGTAAATGATTTGTTATTTTGTTCATCATCACCTTATCCACCTGCATCTTCAGGACCATCCGACGAAGAACAATTAAACGAAGGAACTGCTGTCTTTGTTTTATAAAGATTAGCAGCAGCAGCTTGATTGGAGTGAATCCAAGGTGAGACTCTCCTACCTAAACTACTTATGAATCGAAACATAAATATTTCCTATTTTAACTCCTTATTTTTAATTTCTTTCTAGAATACTCGAAAATAATGCAATATTCTGATAAGATAGTTGAAATTACAAAAACACACACACGCACCCCCGATATTCATAAATTGTATTATGCATCGTTTGAAAATGCTCTACAGCCTGCTGTGATTTGTGATCATTTTCTGAGTTTCTAAGTGGATTTTCTCATAACCTAAACAACAAAAAACAACATTTTATTTAATAAAAAGTTCATTTAAAAACCAATCGATTATTAAAATAATTCAAAACACCCACCTTATCCTCTCACCTTATCAATCATTTCGAAATTCTTAGCTGTTCCTTTATCTATCTTGCTTTGATTCGCTGAGAAGTTCACATCGTATTTCAACCCTTTTGTATAAAATATACTGTCTCCAATAGACGATCTATTCTTACTATTCTTATTATTCTTATCTTATTATCCAACATATGAATCATCATTATCTTCATCATCGTCTTCCTTAAGCAAACTTCTTGTTCTATCACCAATCTAGAAATAATTATCATTCTAACCAGACACTACCACTCTTTCATTATGTTCTGTTTAATATTTTCTCTAATCTTTCTATCCACTACTACTTAATCCTATCGTTGAAGTTGATCCTTTCTTCATCTGTTGTTCAGCTATTTTTATACGATTTCTGTGATTACTGCTATTACTACTGCTGTCAAAATTCAATTAATTATTCGAATTATCCTATTATGTAAAACTATTATTCCTACTATTCTGCTTATTTTAATTATATTTCTAAGATTGTTATGAAGCGGCATTCGTATATTAATATATTTCTTTCTGCGGAGTGCTGCTTGTGTGTGGTTCTGTTTTAACTATTTCTTTCCTTGAAATAATTAGATATTCTTTGCTCTTTGCGCTACTACTGCTTCCAAAATCACTGGCTTGTTTAGGTAACTACCCAATCGCAAGCTTAGTATTTTAATATTTCTAGAGTGCTTATTCGATTTCATCATCACTTGATTCTAATTACTAAACCTGTCTTTCTTCTTCTTTTTCTTCTTGTCTTGGCTGTTAGTATTGTAAACTATTTCTCTTATTATTCTAATTTTACTTATTATTACTATGAAAGCTATTGTCAATATTACTGTACTTTGGGCTATTAGAAGGCATCGATTTATGCAATTATACTACAGCTTATCCTGAGTTTTGTTAGTTCATTGATCTTTTATTTTAACTAGCTTAGCTGGTTTACGAGCTTATTATCTATTCATCAGCATCATCTTCTTCTAAATATTTTTACTTCTTGTTATATATTTTATAATCTTCTACTTATGACTGCCCTTATGTTTCATCTCTGCTACACGATCTACTCTAAGAATCAGTGTAATTTTAAGCAGTTGCAATTCTATTCCTTAACCGAATTAAATCAGCAGAATCATCTGCTCTTTATTTATCTCTACCTCTTTGATAATCTTCTTCTTCTTATTCATTCTCAGATTATTGAACATATTATTGCTAATCCTCATGCCATTTTTATTATTTATCTAAGCCGCTTTTCTGCTTATGCTGATCTAACTTTTCCTTATGTTGATCTTCTTCACTTTCTAATTGCTATTCAGTCTATTCAATAAACTACCTGAGTCTATTTCTCCTTTCTTGCAGCTATTCCAATAATTCATCTTCTTCTTTCTCAAGTTATTATGCATGCTGTTATTCAGTCATCGTATTAGCATCTTGAATCTTCTCTATATTCTCCTTATTGTATAATTTCGATTCATTTTCGCCATCTGAAAACTCTAAATACTACTTTAACTACTCCTGCTATCCCTGATATTTATTATTATTTTGCTCCACAACCTGCTGATCAGTCTTATAACTTTATTGCTGTTTTCTTCTTTATTCCATCTTCGCCTCTTGCTTCGACTCTTCTTAGCCTTGCTCGCTTGAATATTTCTCTGAATTCATAGCAGTTCCTTTCATCTCTTCCGCATTCTGTTCACTTTGCCTTGCTTACCGTTTCCAATCCTTCTAATTATCTTATTACTCATGTCGTATTGAATTGAAATCCGATGCACTTCCACTCCTTCCATTCATGTAAGGAGTCATCATCTACTGAAGAGATTCATCAATCGATCGACTATTTTTAGTTGAAGATGGTCGTGCTTTTGAGAGTATCTCGTCAACTTTCAAGACTGGGGAGTTATTTAAACCCATTGCTTTAAGTTGTTTCTCTTGAGATTCTGCAGCCTTCTATTACGCTTAAGCAGAAATCGTTGGTTTCTTAGTTAGAATATCCTTTCTTCTGTTGAATAGCTCTTCAATTGAGTCGTTTAAAGAATCAGAATTTTAACTTTTATTCTATTCTTCCTGTAGCTCTTCTTGTCTTTAGCTAATTCCTTTGATTATGTCATTCTTTGCAATGATATCTTTGTTTGGATGTTAAATTTGTTCCAGTTTATCAATATGCTCATCCTCTCTTTTAGGAGCGTATTTGATTTGTTGATCTTTTGTTTTGATTCCTTAATCATAATATTTATGCATTAATTTATCAGAATCTTCATTTATTTATTCTCTTTTCTACGCTAACGTTCTTAATCTGTCTTCAAATGTATTTCCTAGTTCATTTTCTTATTCAGAGTTATTTTTCTACTAAGATCCATCAGTTTCATCTCTTTATGGTTATTTTAAACTAACTCCTTTCCTTAATTGCTCAAATTCCTAATCTTGTATGTCATTCTCACTCCCAGGTTAAATCAATTCTTCTTCTGCAAATTCCTTTCGTAATCTCAGCTTTTCAGCAATTAAAGAGTATTTATCTGCTTATTTTGATATAATCTTCTTCTACTCAGCTGGAGATTCAGTTTCTTAATGTTTTAATGGCAGATATTCATTCTATTTATCAATATTCTAATGCTGTAGATCTCTAACAATCTATGGAGATTAAAAGAATGTTAAAACACTCCACGAAAGGAATATGATAATCTTTAATATGATTCGTTACATTTTTGAGGTAATCAATATCAGCTAATAGTTTCTTATTGTGTTCTTGTTCATTCTTATCTTCTTCGACTTTCTATTTCTCCAATCTATTTATTATTTCATTAATTTCATACAAAAACAATTACAATAACTCATTCTAATTCTAACAAATCACTAAACGAACCTTCTACCTATCAACTTTGCCCATTAATAGATGCACCATTTGCTTTAAATCGTTCGTTTCTTGCTTCTTTGATTCCCTGATTTTCTCATCGTCAATTGAATTCTGTTCCACTCCTACTCTCAGCAATAAAACACATATTTGTCTTTTTCAAAACAGATATTTCCTTGAATATAAATAAAATATATCTTTTTTGCTTTACTTTGACTTATTTCCGAAACAGCCTTTGTCATGAAACTAATATCTGATACAATACTCGTTGCTTTCTCAGCAGCTGTGCTCACATCTATTTTCTACTTCTATCTTAGCTCCATTAAGCCTTGTTTGAGATCGTCAATCTCTTTCTTTAAGCTATCGTATCTAGTCTCTTTCTCAAAATCCTAAGGTAAACATTTACTAATAAACACCACATTTGTCGTATTTTCGTTAACTAACCTTAAATAGCGCAACAATCTCTCTCCTTAGCTGATCTGCGCGCTTTTCAACACTATCTTCAATTGCCTTAATCTAAGTTGCCATTTCACCCGAGAATTCTTAATAATTATCTTAAATTCTTGCTTCAATTCCTTCTGCCATGGTGTCTAAATCCCTCACTCGCTAATTGAACTTCTTATTTAAGCTACTTTCTTGATTCAACTTTCAAAAAAAAGCAATTTAACAAACATTTTTAAGATTCTTTGAAGGGGAAAAAACTCTCTCTCTCTCTAAAATGGTATTCTGTTCTTCTTACAAGTTTTGTATCAACATCAAACTTCGCCTCTAGCACTTTACACTTCGTCTCAATTTCTTCATACACTTACACCCTCAGCTTCTTCAAATCATCTTCCTTCAAAAGCAAACATCAAAACCATTTTCTTATGTGAATCTCCAAAACAAACTAAAATATTACTTATCCATCAACGCAGGACTGCAACAATTTTCCTATTTTTTAAAATTTCTCAGATCGTTCCCCTATCCTATCGACTCTCTCCTCTAATTCCTCCAATCTCTCTCGTATTGTTTACTTTTCATTTGCAACTTATTCTGCTATTTTTTTGACTTATCCTCCAACATATTCTACACTGCTTTCTCTCTCAGATGTCTTTCTTCGAATATGCATATCTCCATATGATCTTGCTTGTTGTTGTTGAGTTTAGCTGTGCTGCTGCTACTGCTGTAGATAGTTCTATTGCTGCTAACTCATTGTTCTTTTAATTGGATCAAAATCAAAAAAATACAATTACCACAATCAACCTTCGAACTAAATTCAAAACATAAAAGCAATTTGGGTTTGTTTTTTTGGAATTGTATGCTTATTCGTATTGGCGTATTGCAGGAAATAACTTTTCAATATTCGAGTTGACTTTCGTTTTTTCAGAAGAAGAAAAAAATTATGCAAAATTCTTGGAGTAAGTTAATTTTTCCCTTCATTATTTCATGAAACAAGAAGAAAGTCAATTAAGCATATGAATTAGCCCATAAATTATATAATTGTGTTCTTTCCTCTCAACAATTATTCCCTAAAGAGCATTATTCTTTCAAGATTAACAGTTTCTTTAAATCCCTTGAATATAAAAATCACACAACACTTGAACCTTAATTCTTGTTTGTCTCTCTCAAATCCTAAATATTTTTGAGCAAACAAATTCAAAATTCTGACTAAATCACTTTAACAATATGTTTTCCCCCTATGATCACTTGAATACCAAAATAGCATATTCATAAGTATTCCGAGCCTTTGTAATTGTAATAGTGATGTGATTACTTGTTTTCTTTATTTTAAATACCTTGTGTCTGCTTCAAAGTACTATCAGTTCCAACGAGTTCACTGGAGAAATAAAATAATAATTAATTCAATCAATCAATCAATCAAAAAGCCAAAATAGCTAAAAACCGCTAGCATACATACAATGAGTGCTTATCTACCTTACGCTTAGTCAGCTGTTTATGGTAAAGGATAGAAATCAGAAGTGTTTCCTTCTTCCTCATTGTAAAGTTCACTTCCCCCAAGAGAATAAAATATGCTATTTCCGCAGCAATCAATTTATAATCCAGGTAAATTTTGATTATTTTGAGATCATAACAATATGTAAATGGAATGCATCGACTAATATAATTGAATCTATTAAACAACAGGGAGCAATAACAGCAGCAACAGCTATTAGCAACATTTCCAATCACCATATTAGCCTGTGCTTTAACAATAGCAGCAATTATGCTCACCATATTCATAAATTCGACCATATTCATCTAATCTAGCATAATCTACTATTCCTAATTCTTAACCGCCTATCTCCATGATCTAGCAGCAGCCGCTTTAGTCGTTCATCTCTACAGGATAAAAATATTAATAAAACTATTTAGAAGATCCCATAGTCTTGCAGCCAAATGGATATATTTCTGATAAGCCACCAATGATGTATGCATCAAATCTAAGTAGAAACTTGCAAAATGATTAAGATATTTAAATTCAAACTTATTCTCCAATGTAGTTATCTCGAAACAGTGCAGTTATCGATGGATTAGTTGATTAGACTCTTCGAAATATAAAGACAGGCGGATCAGTGCAGCATCAAAAGAGAGACTAGAATTACTTCTTTAGCAGTTACATTAATATCAGTGGAATAGGCACTTACAAGAAGTATCCATTGAAGAGCAGAAATAGCAATACAAATAATAGTAATTCAGGAAACTACACAGAATCAAAACAAACCAAGGCAATTCAAAGCTTGCAATACAATGCTCCAGTGCCAGCTTAGCAATTCATGGGAAGTCTTATTGAAATCGCAAGAGCTGAAGAAAGCAGCGAAGCAATTAAAGCACAGCTTGTCAAATAACCAGATTATAATATCCCGACTTTCTTTAGCTTCTTTGATAAGAATTAAAGTGGCAAAACTTCACTTTCGGAGTTTAATCAAGGGATAAAGGACTTTGGCTCTACTCTTTCATAAGCATAAGCTGCATTGATATTTTCAAGAGTAGTTCCAAGCAATTAAACACTGCTTTAGTAAGATCAAATCTCAATATTTAGTTTCTTCTTCGTTTTGTTTTAACAAAGTCAATTTTGAAAATAAAACAGCTACGAGGGGTTTTCAACTTTGTTTCTGCCTTAACTGACTGGCAGCAGCAACGTCGGAAAGAGTGTGACTTAGTAAAGAGCACAAGAAGTAAGAATAATTGTTTTCTTTGTTTGGTGGGCTTATTTTAGCAGATTTAAATTGCCTCTTTGAGATTAACTTTGTTTGATACTTTGTTTAAAAAAGGTAGAAATCAACCCGAAGACAATTGATCTCTTCCGAAAGCTTTTAAACAGCTTAAGTCTCAGTGAGTAACTCATCGATTCCTTAAGAAAAAGATTAACTCGCACATCTACTAACATCATGCCATATTTCAGAGAACTCAACATTGAAAAAAACAACAAACTAACGATTAGCGAATTGCAAACTGGACTCAAAAACTACAATGATGCTATAACACCTGCTTAAGCTTCTCTTCTGTTCTACAGAGCGTGCAACAAATAGATGACGAATATGTCTTACAATGAATTTGAAATCTTTTGTTTTGGAGGGCAAAAAGGAAATAACATCAACAACAATAACAGCAGCAACACCAACTCAAAACTTCGAGGGAGTTAAATACCCTAACAATAATAATATCCTTAAGACGATGTATCATAATCATTACTGAGATCTTAATTCCCATCAGCTCTTAAAGTCACAGATTACTCTGCAGTGTTGACAAAGTTTGCTCATAATTCTAAGTTAGAGAGTGACATTGATGTTTTGTAAAAATCACTTGCAGAAAAGAGAGATTTGAATTTGAATATTCTCTTCAGTTATTTTAAACCTCGGCATAACAGTGTTGATGCTTACTAGTTTTCAGAAACGCTCAAAAACATATTTGGTATTCCTCTAGTTGATATTAATGATGTTATGCTTCTCTTCCGCAAAGTTCAAGGCGGGTACAGGAACACCAAAAGAAAGTAAAACATTAGGAGAATTTTCTAAAAATATTGAACTTTTTATGTTATTTTCCTGGGGCATTTCCTTAAATTGTACCTTTTCTTTTTCAATTTAAAGGCTAGACGAGATTAATTTCTCAGAGTTTTGCAGTCTACTTGCTGGAGAAGCACAAAAACTACCTAAATAAGCATACGAAAGGAGCTAAGATGTCAGCGTATCTCCTGAAATAATTAATTAGATTTCTAAGATCTTCAAAGTACACCTCAACAACGAAGTGCTATTTAATTAAATCCGACTGTACATATCCACTAACGAAATCAGCATATCTGGAATATTCAATTCTCTCTGCAACAATAAAAAATACGTCGATCAAAATGATTTTGATTTAGCACTCAAGGCTAATGGCTCAACTTGCCCTTCGCAATACCATGGCCATACCTTCCTACGATTCGATCCTAAAAAAGAAGGCGTGTTTGATTTTACTTTCTTTTCAAATGCGCTTAAAATCTGAGCAAGTTTAGTAAAATTCGTTAGATTTTCTACCATTTTTAGAAAGAATTTAATATCATTAGTTTGAATTTGGATATTGTTCATTCCTGTAATTTTTCATTTCATTCATTCTTTTTTATTAAGATAATACTTTTGTTTCTAAGTTTTCATACTCAACTTCACAATCAAACATATATAAAATGCCTATTGATAAATAACGGCCCTTTGATTGAAGTAGAGTTAATTTCATTACTGTGAACTGTATTAATAGGTTTGGGAAAAAGAATAAAAATTATCCAAGATATTTCATCTGGCTTTTTAAAAATTTGTACAATAAAATAAAGAAAGCAGAAGATTCGGAAGAACATAAAGAGTAATACTTCTATTTTTAGCATTATGTCACAGCGAAAAATGATCAATAATTCAAATGGGTTATCACAGGTATGTTTCATTTATTGAATCAAATTCTCTCTCTTTCTAAATGGTTTTACATTTGAAATTATCTCATAAGCAATAGGATGAAGTTCGACAATCGATTGAACAAGGCAGAACATATTAAAAGAAGCAATACATAGAATAGTCAGTCCAGCATAATCATAATCTTGGAGTGAATGATGTGATTTAATAGCCTCAATAATGGACAGACTAACAAAAAGATCAGCTGATAGCTAATCTAAGTCAGAAAGCAGATTGCTTAGCTGGTGAGGTTCTGAATTTATCTGATATTGTTGATGCACTAATGTCAGATCAGAAATTAGCTCGTGAAAAGTATTTAATATTGAAATCTAGGTTAAATCTCCTTATTAAGCATAGAGTTGAAAATATCGGTAGCAACAACAATAATAACAAAAACAACATAAGTAGAGTCTCATAAGAAATCTCTTAATAAACATACAGCTAGTACAACAAGAAAGAGATATATGAATTACTAACTCATGCGGATAATCGCTCATTGACATCGCCAAGAAGAGTCATTTCGTCAATCGGAATTGTTTATCAAGATAAACTCTAATCTTAATGGGCTCTCAGGGAAAGAATTGCGTCGCTGGAGACTGAGTTATCGAATTTGAGATTATAAAATACAGAATACAGATATCGCTTGTAAAACAGTAATCTTCTGACTTTCGGAAAACAAGCGACGGATATCGATCTAGAAGAGTAGCATAGAGCAATTCAAGGATAATAATAATACTAAATGGAAGGGTAAAAACAATATCAAGAGCCCCCTCGATTCTAGAATTTCCATTCAGTTGATACGATGGTGAATAGATATTCTTGAAGATAATTCAGTCACCTATTGTGTTTGACACCTTCACGGATGTCAATGTATTTTTCCAGTTAATGATATAATTTAGTTATCCCACCGATGATATCAGTGTTCGTTATTCAAAAGACAGAAGATTTAGATATTAATTTTGCTGCCATTTCCACCAATTCTTTATTTTAAAATATTTGAGTCAGCAACTCTTGAAATCTTCCTTCTTTAAACATGCTGCATTATTCTTTTGACATTATAATTATTTAGAAACAACAAACAAATAAACACAGAGTCTCATACCAATATGAGCAGCTCATCAAATGGCTTTTATAATACTGTTCGGAAAGGTGCAGATATTTATCTGATCCCTAAACTGAAACACACGCATACAGTTATCTTCTTGCATGGTCTTGGAAATTCAGCTGATGGATTTGTTGATTTCTTTAATGCAACTACATCGCCTACTTCAGCTAATATCAAAGTTGTTCTTCTGACTGCACCGATACGTCCGTTGTCAGTGAACTAAGGTGCTTTAACGCATTCTTGGTTTGACATTAAAGATTTTAATGCTACAGAAAGTAATTTCAGTAGTCTTATCAATATAAGTGAAAGTGATGAGTCTGCTGAAAGGATTAAAGCAGCTATCCGAGAAGAAATAGCTATTCTTGGTGGTGATTCGACGAAAGTATTTCTCGCAGGATTCAGCTAAGGAGCTGCAATGGCGTTGAAGACTTCATTAACGTTTGAATAGTCACTTGGAGGTGTGTTGGTATTTTCAGGTTTTTTCTTCTTTGGGACTATCGAGAATAATGCCAATAAGACCCTTCCAATTTTAATTAGCCACGGAACTGATGATCCTTTGTTAGTTTATGATAACATCTCGAAGAGTTATGCAAAGTTGAATCAGATTTCGCATCAAATTCGAACTGAACTATTTAATAATCTTGGACATAATCTTGATCTCAGAAGTAATGCAGTCTTCAAGGATTTCTTAATTGAACATGCTGTCTGAATGAATAGGGTTAATATATATTATAAACTAATAATAATCTCCCTTTTTCTTTATTAAAATAATTAATTACTAAATTTATCCTTCTCTTTTCTCTCTCTTTCTCCTTTTATTATTTATCAATTTTACACTGTTAAATTCTTATATTTTTATATTAAAATATATATATTCTTGTATTAACTAAAATGTAACAGCTTTTATTAGTCTTACTCTAATTGAGTTAAGCTTGCTAATATCAATCAAAAACATAATTCCCCTTTAGTCAGTCTGCTCTTTGATTTATTTTTACTAATAGCAAGAGTAACTCAGAATAGGGAATGATGTTTGTCAATAGTAAATAATTGGGTGGTGAAAATCAACAGAAGAAGGTTGTATCCTTTAGGATATTAAAATACCCAGAGATTATAATGACAAGCATGCTGAATGTAGGGTGATAGAATGAGTACAAATGACGACGATTACAGAATAAATAAAAAGGATTCTTGATTTATCCTTTACACATCTAAACGTGCAAAATTGAAAAATCTGAGATAATTAAAAGATCAATAAAATACTTTCAAAAAAGAAACAAATCATACTCAAAAAGAAATCGAAACATAAATGGAAAAAGCCTCCAGCAGAATTTCTGAGCTTAACAGCTAGATCAGTACTCCTATCATCCCAGAAGGTAAGTTACTCTATTAAATTGGTCTCGCGATCACTTACTCCTTTGAGAAATTTGAATCCAAAAGATAACTGTATCTCTTATTCAATAAAAAGAGATGAAAATCCATCATTTTTTATGTTCGCTTCAAGAGCAAAGAGGGGATGGAAAATAATGTAAAGTAGTCTCATAGTATGATGAAATCGCATGCCTTCTCTATTAATTTCCCAGAGATTGACATGTTATGTTTAACGAAGATTCGTTTAGAAAGATTATCATTTGAAAGGTTTTCCTAAGAGGATTTGGAAGCAATTTGCTTTTGTGAATCCAAACTTGATTAACATTCTAATTTCAAATCTTTAATTTCTGGTTTAATCTTAGAATTAGATCCAAAGAAGCATCTCAAAGAATACAGAGACAAATCAACCTTAGATGCTAAGATAATTGACATGGTCATCTACGGATACAACAGCCATCACAGATTCCATTTGTACGACATCGCAAAAGAAAACCCAGCTGTCTTCAAGCATTCTCACTTGGAAGAACAAAACCGCGAGGAACATCGCTACTCGGCTTTTAGATAATTAGTCGACTTCAAGAAAGGGCTGAACTTTCACTATGAAGACTACTAAAAGAATCCTCATGGCCCATCGATCATAGGTCTATCTATTTACTAATGGAGTCCATCACATTGCATTAAGTTTGCAGTCCACTTTTCACTTTTCTCAAAGACTTTGATAAATCTAGGAACAGCTAAACACTAGGAGTCAATTGAGAGGGCTATGAAACTCTAAGATATTGGTTCTTTCGCATTGACTGAGCTTGGACATGGATCTAATGTCCAGGGAATCTAAACCACAGCTACATATGACCCTGAATCAAATGAGTTCGTTATCCACACTCCAAATGATCTAGCACTGAAATGGTGGATTGGAGCTACAGCTCAGCTAGCTAATTTTACAGTGGTCTGGGCATAGCTGCTGGTGAATGGGAAGATTCAAGGAGTTCATGCGTTCCTAGTTCCAATTAGAACACTTGTAAAATCATGTTTAGTCATTGAAAACAAGCTAAAAGCAATTAAAAATACTACTTTTTTGATAAATAAATCATTTTTTTCCAAAATATATTGCTGATTTGAATAGAACGACCATCAACCAATTGCAGGAGTCGTGATTGGCGACTGTGGCTCAAAGGTGGGCCTTGAAGGAATAGATAACGGATTCCTTAAATTCACTTATTATCGAGTGCCTTATGATTCCCTTCTCGATAAATTTTCATAAATCGAAAATGGACAGTAATTGATTTTGTTTGTTTTAAACTATTCTTGAACACTAAATATCCCTTTTTTCCGATATTAAGGTTTAAAACTAGCATCAAGAGTGCTAGCAAGAGATTTAGTCTTCAACTAGGATCACTATCTGGTGGTAGAGTTGGTGTATCACTAAACTCAAATGCTTTAGCAATGATTGGGTTAATTATTGCTACTCGATATGCTTGCATTCGCAAATAATTCGGAATGCCTGGGTAACCTGAGCAATCGATCATAGAATACCCTCTTGTTCAGCATCGCCTCATGGTTGGATTGGCATAGTTCACTGTGTCATAAGTAGCTGCCTTGAGTCTCAGCTAACTCTGGGATAACAATCAAGAGAATGTACTCGATACCAAAAATACTTTGATAAATCAGATACATGCATAATCTTCAGTGCTCAAAGCTCTTGTGTCTTGGCAATCGGGCAAAATCATCCAAGCCTGCAGAGAAATCCTAGGCGGACATGGATATTCAAGCTACAATAGAATTGGAAATCTCTACAGAGACAATGATATCAACATTACTTGGGAAGGTGACAACAACGTGCTGCTGCAGTAAACAGCTAAATTCCTTCTTGATGGAGTTCGCAATCTCATGAAAGGGAAAGAGATCACTTACGAAACGATAAAGTTCCTGACTATCTAGCCAGTCGAGGGGGAGAAATGGGAAGCGAAATCGTTTAGAGATCCAGCGATTATTCTCGCAGCTCTCGAGTGGAGGGTGAATCTAGTAAATATTCATAATAATTATTTTGGTAGTTGCTATTGAGAATCTAATATTGATTTGTGTTTGCTGAACTTAAGCTGCTTTAACGCTCTGGGATGTAGCTCCAAGAGAATCTATAGAACTACAGTGATCCATTTGCAGCTTGGAATGGCACATAAGTATTTTACTTGAACAGCCTTGCACTCGCATACGGTGATGTTTATCAAGCTCAAGAGTTCATTGTAGCTCTCGGAAAAGTTAACCATCCTTCAACTAAGGTAAACACTTTGAACAACCTAAATAAATTCTGTTTTTAATTATTGAATTTGTTTTGCTCTTGATTTTAGGAATTTCTACTAAATTCCTATGAACTTTGGGGACTCAATGTCATTATCAACGACTTGGGAACATTCAGAGAAGGAGACTTCTTAGACTGTGAATAGTCTAAAGCTATCAGAGATAGAATCCTAGAACTTATCAAGTAAATTGTTATCTCTTTTTTATTAGTTTAAATAACTACAAAAATGGATAAACTCCTATTGAATTTGGTTTGTTCATTGTAAAAAAAGGGTGCTAAAAGAAGAGGCAATAGGGTACTATGACATTATTGCTCCTCCTGACCACATCATTGGCTCTCCTTTTGGAGCATCTGACGGAGACATCTACAATAAGTATCTTAACGCTGTCAGAAGTGCAAAAGACTGCTACAGCCGTGTCAGCTGGTGGAGTGAAATTCATCCCAAAGAAACTCCCAAATGATCCAGAGATAGTGACATACATCGAGAAGATGAACTTTTTAGTTATTTTTTTAGTCAAGAAACCAAAAATTTTTTGCATTTATACCAGCATCATACGAAATCTTCTTTTTGAATTTCTCTAATTGTCTTAAAATTACTGATCTGATAGCCAAGTTTTGAAACCCATTTTGACAATTTTAAGCATGAAAAACTAAGGACTTTTGAATTTTTTATAATAATTGTTAATAATTATTAGTAAGCTGACTCTTTCCTCCTTCACACTTTATAATTAAAAATTGAGATGAAGTATCAGCAACCCTCTGGGATATTGGATTTAACGAGTTCTTGCGCGAAATAAATTACAATTAAGGAACAAGCTGACAATTAGTATTATTATTATTATTCTTAAACTATGTCCCATTCATACAATCCACCTGAAGAAGATCCATTCAGTTAGAGAGCTCACGAAGGAAATGAAGAAGGTTAAGGAACCAGAAAAACTGCAGAACTAGGAAAGAGTCCCCGAAACAACATGATGATGTATTAAAGACAATCAAGTTAGCAAAGCGAGAATGCCGATTAGCTTTCTTTAAATCAGATACCACTTTATCAGCGACTCGAAAAACTTCCTCTAAGCAAGTGGCATTACTACGCGATATTCGCTCTTGGTAAATACAATAAGGGCTAATTCTTGAGCTTTGTATGATTTGGAGAATTTCTCAAATCTTCAAGGATTTCTAAATTAAATCAATCATAAAAGATGATGATGTATGCGTCGATGATAATTGTGATTTTTCACTCTAAAACAGGTGGAGGATTATTTATTGATGGTTTCGAGACTGCTGTAGTCATAGTGACTTCTGAAGAATTGCAAAGATACTTTGCAGCTACTAGTTCTTAAGTTGGGGGACTAACTACTTGCTACATGTTAGGAGCATGCTTTGGAGGTTTAGTATTTGGATATTACTCTTTTCAGCATGGAAGGAAAAGTCTATTTTATGCGACTCTCTCAGTCTACATTATCTCAGTGTTTTTAGGCGTGCTCAGTGTGAATATTCACCTGCTGTATGTTGCTAGATTTCTAGCTGGAGTGGGAATAGGAGGAGAATACACAGCTATTTTCGCAATGATCGATGAAATAGTCCCTTCGAGAATCAGAGGAACTATCAATATTTACGTTTCTTCTGTATTTCATCTCGGATTAGCTGCATCTGCTCTTCTAGGATTTGTATTTTAAAGCAAACTCAGCAATGTTAATGATCACAATACTTGGAGAATACTCTTCTTCTTTGCGATATTGTTTGTTATTCCTATCCTTTATATCAGAAAATATTTACCTGAAAGTCCAAGATGGGTGTTAAGCAAAAGTAAACCAAGCGAAGCTGAAATAATTGTAGATCTCATATAGTACTGCTGTGAGCACGATGTCATCATACCAATTGAAGAATAGTATGCTACTTTTTAAGCTGTTCTGTGTGTGCATTTTACAGCTATTTCTATGCTTATTTTAAAGTTAAGTCATTTTCTTTTTTTACTTTTCCAAGTAAAATACTTCAACAAAAGCCTCGGATGATTGGAATCAGTCACTCACGGTACTAGGTAAAGAAAAAGCACATAAGAGTTAACGAGAATATTTTGAAAATATCGTGATTTAATATGAACTGATGTTTAATTCTCTAGGATTTGGCTTAAGATTAGTGTCCTCAAAATCTCATTGATGTTATGAAATTCATTATTAATCGATATAGGAAGAGGTTTGCATTGTGCTTTTCCATCCTCTTCGCTTCCAGTTTCGTCTACAGAGGGTATGCATTCATACAAGACAAATAAAAATATCATGTTATTTCTAAATATTTTTGATTGTTCGTAAGGATATTTTATACTCATGTCATGATGATGATGAAAATCAATCCAACGAGTGAATTAAAAGACTCCTATTTCTTTATACCCTTGATTCTAGCAGGTTTAATAGGTTCTGCTGCTTAAGCATAATTCTTTGACTCAGTTGGCAGGAAGTAGATGGTCTTCTTTGTTTGTAATAAAAAGATTTTTTTATTTTTTTACCATAAATTTTTGATGGTTTCACCTTTTTTTTTCAACATAACTTTTACAATAGTTCTTTGTAGCGGTATCCTGCTCTTCATCAATGGATTCTTATTTGACTACACAATCATTTCTGTGAACATATAGCTACTACTTTGGTTTCTCATAATATTCTTTACAGCACCTGGTTTGTCTGCTTGCAATCTTATTGTCTCAGAAGTTTTCCCAGTTGTAAGAATGAAACCAAAAAAAAATATGGAATTAATTTATTTTTCTTCGTTGTGTTGATTTGTTATTGTTTTACTGGGATGATTCTCAGTAAATAAGAAGTTAAGCTATTGCTCTTTTCAATACGGCAGGACTGTGTGTAGGAGGAGCAGTTGCTCCCTATTTTTTTGGTGTGCTGATAAGATTGAACAATGTGGACTCATTTGCGTTGGGATATTATGTTTCAGGATGTATTATGGTAACTGCAGGAGTAGTAGGTATGGCATTAGGAATTAATGCAGAGAATACACCTCTAGAAGAAATTTGAGAAAGAGAGAGGAACAAAAAAAATGAATTTTGCTTTTATTAATAATCTAAATAAGAGTAGCGTGGTTTGTTCTGTATTTTTTGTAAATTCTCCATAATAATTCTCAGTGGTTTAGTCATTTTTATCATATGATTTATTTGCTTCTAGAATTTCAATAGAACTAACCAAAATCTAAACATAACTGAGGTGACGGGTATTAAATAGTCATTGAAGGGGATAACTTTTGCTGTCGGCCATACTAAGGTGAACACACCGGATCCCATTCGAACTCCGAAGTTAAGCGCCTTAAGGCTGGGTTAGTACTAAGGTGGGGGACCGCTTGGGAAGTCCCAGTGTCGAC
>Ga0302271_10000957_pt1 | contig 28355 bp, 11 predicted proteins | sample III_Bog_N1_1_FD_198767 | JGI IMG/M metagenome (GOLD analysis project Ga0302271, IMG submission 198767) | Peat permafrost microbial communities from Stordalen Mire near Abisko, Sweden - III_Bog_N1_1 | ecosystem: Environmental > Terrestrial > Soil > Wetlands > Peat | place: Sweden: Abisko... | reverse complement strand
ATGAGCATCTTAAGCAAAAAGTTGAACAAACTAGATCACACAATCCCGATTTACTCTCCAAGAACAACTTACAAGAACATCCGCTAAAACGATGAGCATTTGCTAGCAGATTTAACGCTTAATTTCGATCCATTCACCATCAACGTGCTCAAGAATGAGTTTGGTATCCGTAATATGGAGATGAGCTTAAGTGAGTTTATATTAGTTGTAAAAGAGCATCTTCTTTCTTGGTAAGTTGACATCCCTAACCGCGAGACCAAGCTTGTACGATGCTTAACAAATCTGTTTGAAGAAATCGATCTGAATGGAAATGGAATCCTTGAATGGGATGAATTCACAAATTATGTTATCGAAAAAGCAACTGTTCTTAACAATATTAAAACCAAAGCTGATGAAATCAAAACCTACACAAAGTCGATTATTAAGCCACTCTAAGCGTAGTCCAAACATTTAGCTCACAAATTCAACAACTTAGTCACTAAAATTCTCTATATTCCTTAGATTGATCGTCTCGCACTCTATGAAGAAGGCAGTGCAGAGATTCTTTTTATGAATCCTGAATCAGGTGTTATGAATAATAAAACTCTTAAAGTAGTCCCAAAATCTCTGTTTGTAACGAGCTCCACAGTCAAAAAAGATGAAGAAGGTCTCATTCATGTTGAGACAAAGAAAAATTATATTGATCTAAAGACTATGATTCTTGACATTCTCTACATATCTGACAAGAAATATTAAGTTCTTTTGACATCCAGTAACGACAAGTAAGGAACTTCAAGAATAAAAATGACTTTTACTTATCAAATGTAATGAAAATGAAAATTTGTTTTCTTGAAAAAAAACCAAAGATACGTGAGAGGATGGAAGCACACAAGCAATGGATGGGTTCTTGCATCACAACCAGACAATGAAGAAGAACTAATTGAGCATGAGTTTAAGAATGAGATTTATTGTCTTGCTTGGGATTCTTTGAATGAGATTTTGTATTGTGGGTAAAAAAACGGCAGTATTGTTATCTGGTTTTTCAAGACTGATACAGAAAAAGAACTTGATAGAGAAGGTGCTCACACTGAAGTCATTATGGACATGATAGCCATGCCGAAGCTCTAGTTTCTTGCAACTGGCGCTCTTGATGGAAATCTAATTTTATGGGATACAATTAACAATGAGAAAAAACGAGTTTACAAAGAGCACACTAGAGGGATAATGTCACTGTCTTTTAATGAAGCTCTTATTCTTCTGTTTAGTGCTGGATTTGATCACGAGGTAAAGGGTGGGTTGTTTCCATATTAACAACTTTTTCAAACTAAAAATTTATCTTTTTATTAGGTTTGTGTGTGGAATCCTTACATCGATAACTTGATCTACAAAATCTCTGGCCATTCAAGTCCTTTGTTAGGTGTTAAAGTAATCGATGGCACAAGTTAAGTAATAACCTTAGATTCGGATGGAAATGTCCGAGTGACAGATATCAAGAAATTCAGTAATGTGCAGTGTTTTTCAGTTGAAACTTCAGACGAAAAACATAAATTCAATCCTTAATGTTTTACATTTATCCCAAAACCACTGAAACTAGCTTTCTGTGGAAGATCTGTTTAACTTTACGAATATGATAAGAACTACAACCCTAATTACGTCGATGATTATGTAGCTATCTGTTGCGCATTTGTGCCCTCCTAATTGGCATTCTACACTCCTGCAGGGAACAAAATAAAATTATGGAATGCTCTTACAGGAGACATTAAAAAGATCTTCTCGGATATCACATAAGGTGAGATAACTTGTTTTACACTCGATTCCCTCAAACGACGTATGCTTATCGGCGATTCTCTTGGATAGATAGGCATTTTCAACACTTACAATGGAGCTATGATCAAAGCATTACCAAAGTAAAAAAAACATTTTCTTTCTCAGTTTCTAATTCTGAACATATTGGTTTAATATTATTCACAGGCATACTGCAGAGGTAACACACATAGTGCATGCAAAGGAGATTTAAATGTTCATAAGTGCTGCCATGGATAATAAAATAAATATGACATTAGACAACGATTTCGGTGAAAACGAGTTAATTCGAACTTTAGAACTCAAGGAAGTTATGATAACCTCACTTGGATTCGATCCAGCTACCAAAATGGTTGTCGTATCGACAAACACTGGTATTACTGCTTTCTACGAGAGTGACACGGGTAAATAAAACGGATCCTTTTCTGAACCTACTATGTATGAAGAAATAACTTCCATAAATCTAATCGAAAACATTCCATACATTATCACAACCACGACGAACGGAAAGGTTAATTTCATCGCCCTTCCACCACTTCTATATAAATTCTAAAAGGTTTTCTTCTTCCGAAATGAAGATAGTGAGTAGCTTCTTATTGAAAAATAAAGACTTGCTAAAGAAGCAACTGAGTAATAATAACCAGGTTAAACTGTTATTTAATAGAGCACTCGAAACAGTAAAGGAGCAGCTGGTGGTAAAGGAGGCAAAGATGATTAGCCTCCTTAAAATTTGAGTATTTCAAATTCTGTGTATTGCAATTAAACCAAACGGTTGTTCATTTCTGATGATAAAGGCTTTATCAAATGTTTCTCTATTGCTTAAATCTTAACAGTTCTCGAAACATCCTACAACAACCATAAAGACAAGTCCAACAATGGAGGGAAGTCCTTTTTAACTCCTCCGAATTTCGATGGGGTGCAGCATGAGGAAATCTGGAGTTAGAGAGCGCATTATGAAATGATCAAGTCTTTGGAATATATCCACTAAGAGAATCTACTTATCACCACTGCTTATGATAAAAAGGTTGCTAAAAATATTAGAAGTTTTTTAGGATTTAACTTGAGGTTTTAATCTTCGTTTTTGTTATTTAGGTGAAACTGTGGGATAGTAGAACTGGAAATTTAATTGATTAACTCTAGTAAAATTACGACAAATAAGATCCTAAGCCTATTGCTTTCAAGAGGAGTGGAACTGAGGAGATCTACGATATTAATCTTGAAGAAAGAATTGATTTAAAGAGAAAATCTTCTTTGAAGTAATAGCAGTAATCGAAAGCAGGCAGTAAGAACTTAGAATTTCCAAGTATTCACAGATCTGGATCTCAACAATTAAAGCACAAAGAAGGAGGTTAAGTTGCTGAGTAAGGAGGCACTTCAACAAATGTAGGAGGCACGAGCACAGCGGAGGATATTTTCGCTAATTTTAATCCAAATAAGACATACGAAGAAGAATTTAACCCATTTTATTTCTTGGAGAAGATGGACAGATCGAAATTAGCTTCTGAGAGAAGTAACAACGACTGGAAACTTCATATCAACTATCTTCAATACTACTCCTCCTTTGAAGACAGTATTAGTCTACTCAACTCTGATATTGTCCACAAAGAAAATGAGCAAAAAGAAAAAACGGAAAAATAAGGAATCAATAATAGGAGATTTAAGGTCAATGCCTACTAGAATTCAGTAAAATACTTTTAATTTTCACAATTTTCTGATTTGGCATGTCATTTTAACATTTGTTTCTTCGCCATATTGCTAGGATTTGAATGCAGAATAATTCGGAGTTGATCACAAGCCTATTCTTAAGGATGAAATCAGCTTAAAATAAGATAATCTAGATTAGCATAAAGTCAAAGCTGAAACAAGAATTCAAGAGGGTTTGAGTTAAGTAACTAACTCGCAAGGAGTCATCCCGAAACCTCAGTAAGCTGGAAGAATTGGTAAGAATTCTTCAGAAGCAACATCAACGAAATAAACCAATTCTAAAGAAGCGCAGCTTGGCTAGCAAGGATAAGGAGCTCATGAGCCTAAGACATCACAATCTTTGAATGATAATCTTGGTAAAAAAGGCAAAAAAGTTTGGGATAATCTTTATAAACGTGAACTTCAAAGCAAATTTCTCTTCGGAAACGGACAGCAAGAAGTTAAACTAAGTAAAGAAGAAGTTGATGCAGCTCATAGGTTAGCAGCAGCACTTGCAAATTATGATAAAGATGATTTTAGAAGTCTGAAATTTTATAATATTCAAGTTAAAGAGAAGAAAGGTAGACCCGCTAATTCCAAACCAATAAATAAATGAAACATTTTTATGTGAAATTATTGTGATTTTTGAATTTGTCTTCGAATTCCTAATATTGCACTACAAACTTTTGATTAAAACCAACGCTTCATTCAAGTATTTCCAGCCTATTTTTATCAAAACTAATTAAATTATTGAGCCGTTTAGATTAGAGAACCCTTTCAAAAAGTCAATTAATTGTAAAGAATAATCAGGCGATGAAATTTTCTTAACTCAAAAGAACATCCCTTTAAAACCCTTAATATACGCCAGGTCCAGGGTATTATTCCGCTGTTTCTGAGAAATTAGATCCAGATGGGTTGAAAAGTGAGTAAGCTCCTTCATTTTCAAAACTAGACAGATTTTCAGAAGATTCCTTTGCTCAGTCAAGATTAGGTCCAGGAAGTTATAAAGTACAGAAAAGTGATTTTGACAAATACAACTTCACGAATAGCGGAAGCTAAAAAGGAAGCAAAAAAGGATCTGCTGATTTTCATCGCTTGAATGTGGTACCTTCAATACCATCCAAGAATGTGAATGAAGGCTATGAGGATATTGGAAATGGCATATTAGTCGCCATGAAAGATTAGCTCAAAGAATTAGACTTTAATGTAGGTCCAGGCTCATACAATCCAAGCTACAATTATTGCAAACCTCGTTCAATTAATGTAATGATCAAAGGAAATTAACCTACAACTCTTACTGCAAAGCAAGCATTTAACTAGCAATCTAGTATATCAAATTAACAGGAGTCGATTTAAAGCAGCGCAATCGGATTAGCCTCTGGGCTAGCTGTTGGCAGTGAAGAAGAAAAAAAAGAAAATTAATAAATACCTGGTTAAAGATTCAAAGCAGAGTTAACTAGTTTGGTAAGTAGAGACCCTAAAAAGGCAAAAGTCGGAGAATATAATTTAGAACTTCTCATGCTTCGAGAAAGATAATTAGCAAGGGATGAAAGAGCACCTGCTCCTGGGAAGTATTACAATGAATAACTACATTCTTCGTTTAGAGTGAATAGAAAACCCTTAGAATTCTAATGTTTTGACTCATCAACTTAACGCTTTATGAATGAAAATGCTGCTAATAATCTAATTGGACCTGGATAATATGATTTTACATTGCATTTAGAAAACAAAGGAGGAGTATCTTTTGGGAGAGAAACAAGATCTAGAAGTTATGCTTCTGTTAGTAAAGATAAATCCATCCCTGGACCTGGAGATTATGACATAAACTCGATGATCGATATTGGTGAAAAAGATAAATGCGATTTAATAAAATTAAAATAAAATCACTTGAAATATTTCTCTGCTTTCGGAACAGGTGCATCGAGGTTTTCGTCGAATTAATAAAGCTAAACACCACCACCTGGATCTTATAATATCAGATAAACTTTCAACAAAAGAAAAACAAGAACAAAAACAGTGTTTATTTAAAATTCTAAACTTTTTTCTCCTCTCAAATAAACATTTGTAGATTAACAAAAACCAGCTTCTATTGCTGATTAGTCTTCACAAAATGATTCTTAAAATAAATAAACTAACTAGCAGACAGCTGTGTTTAAGTCTCATACTCAAAGATTCAACGAAAAAAGATCAAAATCGGCAAAAAATTAGCAATCAAATTAATCTGAAATTGGCCCAGGATTTTATGATGTAATTTGCGATATTTCAAAACAAAGAGTTTCTAAAAACATAAAAAAAGATCTTATGGATACTTCAGCTAGGGAATTATTCGAGAGAAACAGATTAAATAATAATAATAAAGTTGGTCCTGGGTATTATGAACCAAATATTGAAGGAATAAAACCAAAATCTGTATTTATTGCTGCATTTTTGTGAAGAGTTTTTGAGTAATAAAGAACAGATAATTAATTTATTAATGATATGATATGAAGGTCGATTTTTACAATCCTTCTTTTTATTCGGAAATAAAAAGTAAGCTGTTTTTTTCATCTTTAAAGTGTTTCAATATTATTTTTTGAACAATTCTAATAAATAAAGCAGCAAACTGATTATTATTCAAAAGAAAAAGGAAAACAAAAAGTCCAGGAAACAAAGAGTGGAAGAAATAAACTCTAAATTAAAGTTAATAGTCATAATACTTCAAATACTAAGGAAAATGGATAACTGATCAAATTTTACTACCACCCAATATCGAACATCATACTCAGACTTTGGAAATCTATTAGCAATGAAAGTGTGAGAGTAATATCCTAAACAAAATAAACTCTCCATGCAACACTTGGGGAAATAAACATCTAAAACTCCCAAAACATATCCTTATCTAAAAGAATGCTATTTACTGATTTCTTTTAATACGAGAACGTAAAATATGCTGGATAAAATAAGTGCACATTTAAATTTACTTCAATCCCCTGATCCTCTCTGTTTCAAATTGAGTTAATTTAGTAGTTATTTGTTTCTAAATTAATATTGTAACCTTATTCTTCCCATTTATGGCGTTTTAAACAACTCAAGTAGAGATTAGAGTAAATTAATTACATAATTAACAAAAAGAATTTGTTTTTTCATAACAATTTGCTCTGAATTCTCGAATCAACTGCAGATTACCAAAAAGAATACACTTATCAAGATGATCAAATATGATGGATTCTTGAGGAAAGGAGAGCCTGAAAACAGTTAGTCTAAGCAAGGATTCACCATCTTATCTTTATTCGATTCAAAATCAAGATTTTTTAGTTTATCGGAAATACACTATGTTAGTTTCATTTGGAAAATTGCATATTCGTCTACGACAGAGATTTCAGATTTGCAGTTCTTTTTAAAGCACTACTCATAATCCTTTAAACAATTTGCTTCGACACATGAATTCACATTAACCATTGTATTAAGACATGATTAGTCACAAGCTTTTAGCATTTGAGTAATTTTTTTATAGTTCTTAGTTCCAATATACTATGAATAATCATTATTAAAAGCTGACGCCAACATGACCATTAAGAAAGTAAAGCAAAGAGTTGACTTTTTCATTCGATGAAGAACTATGGTTGAAAGGGGTATTCAATACTCTTTTTGTTTGTTTTTTTTAGTTTTATAATTATTTTTTGTTTTATTAAAATAATCAATCTTAATAATTAATAGGACAAGCTGCCTAATAAAGCCAAGAAAGGAGAATTTAAATGAGTCCATTGAGTGTTCATTAGTTTTCTCATTAAAAATAATATTTTCCTTTGGGTATTCTTTTTTCCAGTCTAGTGTGATGGCTTTATATTTTCTTCCCCAAAAGATGAAGAGTTTTTAAATTTTATCTATGTTATTTATTTAAAATTGAATTCAATAAGTTGCAATTTTGTTATTTATAAAATAATGAAAAAGCAATGCTCTTTTACCAAAAACCACTTCCCAGTTATAAAATCCTTTGGCTTCAATTTCTAGCAGATCCTAATATCCCTCTCAGATAAAAATCGAAAGAAAAAAAACTTATTATTATTATTATTATTAAGTAAGAAAGATTTTTCTAGAAAAAGATGAAAAAAGATGAATTTACTGAAATTTACAACATAAAGTAATACAAATACAATTGAAAGATGAAGATGTTTATATGTTTCTATGTTGTTATCAAGAAGGATCGTTTAAAGCGACCTTTATATCATATCATTATTTGTTTGTCATAAAGTATAAAAAATCCTTCAGATTCCATTTTATTTTGAATTAAATCTCATTTTGCAGCTTACTTCAATCCCCCAATCCTCTCTGTTTTTAATTGACCTAATTAAGTAGTATTTTGTTTCTAACTTTTCTCTCTCTCTCTCTCTCTTTCTCTTATTTATTGCTTTTAAAAATAGAATTCAAGTGAAGAAAAAGGCGAATTACATAATTGACAAATATAATATTTATATTTTCATCACAATTTGCCCAAAATTCCTTGTAATCAACTGCAGATTAACAAAAAGAAAACACTAACTAAGATGACCATAAATGAGGGATTACTGAGGAAGGGAGCACCTGAAAACTTATCTGTGCAATAAATCATTAGTTTTAATAACTCATTGGGAGAAGGCTCATTGGATGATTTAGATGATTTATCGAACACACATTAGGTAATTTATGCGACTATAATTAAGTATTTATCTGCCTCAGAGTTATTAGATTTGCAGTTTTTTTAATAGCACGACACAAAATCCTGTTTACAATTTGCTTGGAAACATTTACCCTTAAGTTCATACTCAATTGAACATTCTTAGTTGCAAGTCTTTGCAATTTCATCCAATTTTTATAAGTTCCTATTATCAGGCAATTCTAATAAATTAAATGCATACGTGGTTGACAACATCGTCAATAGGAAAGTAAAGCAAAGAGTTGACTTTTTCATTCGATGAAGAACTATGGTTGAAAGGGGGTATTCTTTTCGCTTTTTGAGTTTTTATTAAAAGAATTGTTTTTGGTATTATTAAAATTATAATCCCTTGCCCATAAAAGTAGGTTTTTAAGCACAGAAATGAGCTTTTAAATGAGATCATTGAGTATTCATTTGTTACTGTCCTTAAAATAAGGTTTTCCTTGAAATGGTTCTTCTAGTCCAGTGTTGCGGCTTTATATTTTCTTCCCCAATTGATGAAGTTATTAATTTTTATCTACTTGCTTAATAATTATTCCAAATTAATTCAATAAGTCTGTTATTTTGTTATTTATTAAAAAATGATTGACATATTCTCTCCATTTCGATAACAATTTTTTTAGTGAACTGATTATTTTTCATAATAATATTAAGCAGATTCATCAAAAAATAATAATTAGGATTTAACATAAATTATTCTAATAAAAGTTATAGTATTTAATTTTTAACTACATATTACATATCTTCAAAAAGAAAGAATACCGTAATCCACCTTTTTATGAATTTATTTTTTTGAATCAAACACATTTTGGTTAAAACTCTTTAATCCACTCTTTTTTTTCCATTTAATCTTAGTGTGAAAAAAATCTAAATTTTTAATTGTAACTTCTTTTTTACTGCTTTTAAATGAAAAATTCGATTGAAGATTTGAACAAAGTATTTACTTGACATGAAGTAGTTTGCATAAATCATAACAATCTGCTCAATTCAATGATCCTTGAAGAAAGGAGAATTTGAAAAAAAGTTACTGAGACACATTACTGCTATCATAATTTCATTGTCTTCTTGTTCGGATTTTTCTTATTAATTATTTTGGCACTTAAGTAGCTCCCGTTCTACTAGTACTATTAGATTCACCACAGAGTAATCAGTTCCGCAGCTCATTTTAAAGCATTTTTCATAATCATCGTCGCAGTAATTACGAACGCATTCAGACACCTCCCTAAACTCGTCATGGCATTTTTAAGTCTTAATGCAGGCAGCTACTTCTGGAAAAAAGGTTTATAGGTGGTTTATATCAAGTTTGATTTACTTATTATCTGCATAAGTTGAGGACAATATCGTCAATATGAAAGCAAAGCAAAGAGTTGACTTATTCATTCGATGAAGAATTATGGTTAAAAGGGGGTATTAGATCTTTTAAGTTTTAGAATTGTTTGTTGTTTTATAAAAATAACAAATCCTCAAAAGAAAGCTGACTTATAAAGAGCTTTTAATTGAGTCCATTGAGAATAAACGTCATTCCGATATTAAAACAGTGTTATTCCTTACTGTAATATTTTTCCGTTCAGTGGAATGGCTTAGAAGTTGTCTTCCCCAAAGTCTAAAGTTATGCGTTTTTGTCTACTTACTGGTATGATTAAAGAGTGCGGCAATCAGCCTGCCATTTTGTTAGTTTTAAAAAACAGAATAACCAGAGCCAAGTTGATAAGTAAATTAGTTAAATAATGAGAGAAATGTCTTCTCTCTTCAATCATCACCAGTTATCAAAGACCATCAGAAGGAATAAATCAGGAAAAACCCCTCGACGAAATACTAAACAATCAATCAAACAAAAAACATAAATTGATAAGTTTTACAAGCTTAAATGTCTCAGAAGGAACTTATCATATGAATATGGAATAAGCAGAGTTCTTTAACCTCCAATAAAGAGACTGTTGTTTAGCCTACAAAGTTTTTCAGTTTTGACCCAAATAGAAAAATGAATTAAGGACATCCGCCAGTAGAAGAATTTGAACCGAGAAATAATAGACAGAATAAAGTAAAAAGAAATATGATAATTAGAACAGTAAGAGCTTCAAAGAATTATGTAACTAGTAAAAGTTTAAAGAGGGTATATTGTCTAACTAACAAAGTCCATTTTTAAATCTTAATTTCTTAAATCACTATCATAAATCAAAATGAAATCAGAAGATGATTCCCTTAAATCAAGCAGCAGGCTGATCTGAAAAATGCTTTAGTTGAGGGCGTGGCAATAATGAGAATTCAGTATTTTTTTTATTTTTCTGGATAGCAGCTTTGGCAGCTGGAAAAATTACCTAATCTCAGAAAATAATTTTTCAAACTAATTCAAAATGAAATAGCTAAGTTTTACTCCATTGAGGAACGTTTTAGATGAAGAAAAGACGAACAGCGCAAAGGGACCCCTAAGGAGTCCGTTGGGAAGGTTTAGTCAACTCAAGTACATCTTCCCATTACACTAAGCTTGGAATAGTCAAAACCCCTATTGCTAACTTACCACTATGGTAATGAGACATCAATTTAGTGATACTATTAAAAAATAAGCAAGATATTAATCAAAACGAACCTTTATTTAACAATTGAGTCATATTACTCTTCATAAACAACGCTCACTTTAGGGTTTCGAAGCATATTCTGGGCATACTCATATTTTGTTTTTCTTTAAGCTTAGAGGATACTTTTTGCACTATTTAACCAGCTATGTCATTATCAAATAACTTATCGTCAGCTTCAACATTATCGCTGATTTAAAATTTCTTCAAAATATTTTCATCCTCAGCCCTGATTTACATCTTTTCAATCAACATTCACAAAAATAAAGCAATTCTTTATTTATTATTACAATTTAACTCTTTTTATTTATCTAATTGAGGGATTGCTGAATTTTTGGAATCTATGAATGCTGAGTAAAAACTTATTTGTCTTCTGTTTTTTTCAGATTAATCATTGTTTTTTTTGAGAGATACTTTACGGACAACTAAGAGAACATATGGAACTGTTATTCACATGAAAAAGGAATACTGTTCCTCCCCCAGCTTTGAAAAGCATTAATTTGTCTTTACTTACCTATTCCTTTCACTTTTAGCTTTACTGCATCCATTCCCCTGTTGTGTATGATTTCATAAATAATTTGTATTTTGAATCTTTGAATAATTTAATGAAATAAGCAGTATCGCAACTCTGAATAAAGAATGAAAAAACTATTTAGTGTGAATATGCAGTAATTAGGCTATTCTATTACCCAGAACTGAACTTAATTAAGATTGATTTCTTTATGAACAAAATTTAACATCTTCTAAGCTAAAAAACATAATTTTTTAGGAATAATCAATCAACAGTTCTTATGCATTATTGTATGATCATCTTTAGAGTAAAAAAATACTTCTTATTAGCATACAAACATCAAATCTCTTCAATAATTATCTCTTTAGCAATTCTTTTACCTTTCAATAAACAAATGAGTTGTAAAATAATTGGCTATTTAAAAAAAATTGAATTTACAATAAATGTTAATATAAGTAAGAACATCAGTGGAATACTCTTTAATACAAAAGGAAAATCCATGTCTATTAAATGGTTGAACTATATTTTAAATTAATCAGATAGGTGGTTGCAAAGAAGTATAAAAAGACGTTATATTCTGAGAAAATCAGGCAAATTTAAGAGTTGACGTCAATGAAATATTGTAAGGGATGGGGGCACTCTTAGTTAATTGATGAGTTGCTTTCATGCTGCTTTGAAAGTGACAAGCAAGGAAATAATAAGAATGAAGAGGGAAAGGAGGAATAATTAAACTAAATTAAGGGAAAGAAAAAATAAAACAAATTCAAGAAAAGTACACAAATCATTGGAGAAAAAAGTAAATTAGATGTACTAGCAAGCATCCAATATTTTGAACAAGCAAGACTCCCTCTACAGGATTTTTCCTTTTAGCAGAGCTGATTCCAACCATAACTTAAATGGCAGCCTATAAAATGGTCTTAAAAGGTGAGGGTTTGTTTTGGAATTCATTGTCTATTTTTAGCATTATTTGACATTCAGAAATGAATCAATTAAGATCCAAAAAAAGATAATTTCATTTTTATAATATTTTTCTTTTTTAGAATGAAATATTTGTCCTAAAATGGAGGAACTTATTGTTTTTTTGTAGAAAGGAGGAACTACTCAAATCCAAAGTAAATGAAGAGGTTGTCTTAAATAGAAAGTGCAATAAAGAAGCAGATCCTTCAAAAGATGGAATGAGTAGAGTGTTTGTTAAAGAAGTCCTTAGCGAAGAAGGACATAAAGAGGTAGAGGATGAAAAAATATCTAGCTTTTCAAGGCGGTTTAAGAGAGTTGCTTGGTATAATTTTATCCTTGTAGTATCTATTGCTCTATCGCTATGGAAAGGGGCTTTGGTTTACTCCAATATTAACGAAGCAAAAGTAAAACAGTTGGAAATTCTTGATGATAAAGCTTATTATGAATCAGAATGGTCCAAATAATTGAAAGCAGAAAAAGAATAAAGAAGAAGGAAAACAGCTGTGTTCACTTATTCGAGTAAATTTTGGAGAAAACTCAAAAAGAATACGAGATAGCTCAGAAAAGCAATTAGGTATTTCCAGCTTAAATTCAGCGAATTCAGATAAAATCTCTATGCCAACACAAAAAAGGCACTGCGAGTCATACCAGTTTTCGATCCGGTTGGGAATCTAATCCTTTGGTGGGATTTTTTCAATTTTATTTTTGGTATTTTTCTCTATGTATACCTTCCATTTACAGTGTCCTTTGAAGAAGAGGGGAGTGGTATCCTTCGCACTAAAGCCCCTCTCTGGGATATTTTAGTAATTTTCTTAATTATTGATATCCTGAAGAACTGCAATACAGCAATTTATCTAAAAGGTGAGCTGATCAAAGAGCATCTGCTGATTTTTAAGAATTACATTGTCTCCTTTGATCTAATTCTGGATATTTTCACAATGATTTCTGCCATTAATCTCCTCGAAATCAGCTACTTCAAAGCATTCTTCCTTCTTAGGATATTCTATCAGTAAAGTCTCATTGAGAAATTCAAGGATGCACTTTCTATGTCTGAGAAATCGATTGCGATAATAGATTTACTGAAGTTATTTGCAACAGTCCTGTATCTCTGCCATGTTGTTGCGTGTGTATGGCATAAATTGGGGAAACTCGAGGAAGAATACTCTTAAGCAGGATGGATTGTGAAGTACGACTACTCTGAGGACAATACATATACTCTCTATGTGAACTCCTACTTCTACGCGATTATCATGATGTCATCTGTGAAAGGGAATATTTAGCCAACTACGAATACTGAAAAAATACTTTCAACTATTTTAGCATTTGGAGCCTGTGTTCTGTTTGGGTACACTATCACGTCGATCACAATTATCCTCAGAAACATCAACACCAAGAGAGACAACTTCAATGCGCTTCTTTAGCGAGTCAATAAATACATGCGGTAATATAATGTTGATGCTAATTATTAGTCTAGAGCAAGAAAGTATGTCGAATATGTTAAAGACTCAAGTTTAGATGAGAAACGCAGTTCCTAGAGCGTTCTCAATTGTCTGTCGAAATCACTCAGAGATGACATCTTCATCGATATTTATAGCCAGGTAAACAAACAATTATTTTTCATTCCTTTTCTCTCACTTATTTATTCAAATGTTTATTCTTTCTCTTAGTCTCTTAGGAAAATCCCATTTCTAGCTACGAACTTCTCAAAAGATTGCATCAAGGTATTAGCACTAAAAATGACTTCACAATTCTACGCTTCAGATGAAGTTATCGTAGATTGCTAAAAAACTGGTGAACCTTCACTTTTTATCGTCGTTGAAGGTGAAGTTGAAGAATTCTTCTATCCTCATCAAGAACCTTCTGCCCCAAGCAACAATCTCAAAATATTATCCACCAAAATCAAGGGATAAGTCCTATGCGAATTTGAATTCTTTTCACAGTGCTACAAGCCTGCTAAACTTGCGAAAAGTAAAGGAGTTTCAGAGTTGCATGTGCTAAAATTAAAAGATTTTACTGATATCCTTCAATAATTTCCTGAAGAACTTGAACATTATGTGAACGCTAAAGATTAAGTCATTTTCTACAGGCAAATGAATAAGATAGGTCTTGAATGCATTCTCTGTAACCAAGATAATCACATTGAATCGGAGTGTCCAAGGACGTTTTACGCATCACGTAAAATAGCACTTCGTCGGAAACTAGGAGCAGCACCAAAGAAACAGTTTAAGAAAATTCTAGGATACCATAGAAAATAAACCAAACTTTAATATCACTCCCTTTTATCGAATAAGACAATACAAATGGAGATTCATTCTTATTTCAAATAAGATCCTTAATTGAATCAAGACAAAAAAAGGATTTCTTCTAAGAAAATGAATAGAAAAGAAAGAAAAATGCTGCATGTTTTGGATAAGTATAACTAAAATTTGATGTAAAATGTGGAGAAAGAGTTTATGCTGAATGTTATTACCCCCGAAAGTGCTTAAAGCAATGACGATATGTGCTAGCTAATCCTCGTTAATCGTGCTGATAAAATGGCATCAAATGGAGGATTATCTTTAACTAAAAGCATCAGCTGCAGTAATCCGTCAAATATGCTGGATGTAGATCAAGGAAAATAAGATGATTCTCCTATTTCAGATAGCAAAGATTCCCATGATCCACTATTTTAAAATGATCATAATTTCTCGAATAAAGATGTGAATTCGGCTTAAAAACCCAAAAAGCAAAATTATTTCCCATCCACAAATAATTGTATTCCAAATTCAGTTGTTCCTGGTTCTGAAAAACCCTCTAATGGATTGAAATCAAACTAAAAGGATCTTGACCCTATCCTAGGTCTTACACAAAAAAGGGTAAATTTATTTAAGAGAAATAATTCTTCAAGGAAATCGGGATCAGCTTCTTCTTGCGGTTAGCTACCTAACATAAAAGATCTTACTCCTATAACGCTCGAAGAATCTGAGGAGACAAAATTATAGACTCTAGATGAAAACAAAAAGCCAAATGGAAGGCTAGAACCTTTATTTAACCTAAAAGTTCCAATTTCCGAATTTATGAATCCCACAGTAATCCTGGAAAAAACAAAAAGCAGTGCTGATTCTATTTACGAAGAGGATATCCCAGAGGATTAGAAAGAAAAAGTTATTTAAAGACAGCCGATTACACTCGCAATTTCGAAGATAGCAGAATTTGAAATTTATTTCCCACACAATAATTTTTCAAATGTATTAAAATTGGAAGGGCAATCAACACGCATTGGTAATAGCGCTTTTCATAATTAACTTAGGAAGTCGAAACAAGAAAAGACGAAAATTTTAGTAGCTAAATGACAGAAAATAATGGATATCTCTTTTAAATTAGAGTTATCTTGTGGTGTAAAGAAGGCAGATTTGTATTGTAATGTTATTTTTTATTGAACAAAAAATGTCTTAAAGTGTCAAGATAACTCTTAAAGTCTCTCACCACATTCATTATCATTTTTTTGAATAATTACAATGTTCCTAAATATGTGAATTTTAAATAAAGAAAAAAACAATTATTTATTTGATTTCAGAACATTAATGGGAGTATTTGATGCATTAATCCCCTTGCCCTTTCCCTATTTTCCGGAAACTAAATTCCTCTTGTCACCCCCCTGGAATAATTTTAGGTAATCTTCAAAAAATACAATTTTTAATTTCTCAATTTAATAACGCCATTTTACTAAATTAATTTTCTTGAAATGATCAATTTCGAGTCGCTTAGTGTGCTAATAATTTGCTAAGTATTTACATTCTTTCCTGACTGATCCATAGAAATAATTAATTTCATTTTGGAATTCTTATTTTTTGTTTTTTTATCTGTTCTCTTAAACTGAAGAAGTTATACTATTATTGTATTTTCCAATATGAAAGACATTTTACCAAATGCCATTGAAATGATTCCAGAAATCAGCCGTGATTCGGAGTCAATCGAGATCTTTTAAGCTAAAGATTAGGTTCTTAGCAATAGGTCAACTCTCAAAAGATAAATCTAAAATGAAAACTTAAAAAAATGGACATTCATGGTACTTATTGTTCGAGCGATTTCTAAATTTCTGATCTTAATAAAATATTCGCGAATTAGAAACTTAACTCCTATGCAAATTAGCCTTTTTAGTGATAAATCGAGCTCACTTGGAGATAACTAAATCATCCTCACACAATAGAATCAAAAAGGAATATTTAATAGAATCAAATAGATCTCAATCATAGCAGCTGTTATCGATGTTTTCAATAAGATTCCAGTCCTTGAAGCCCAAGGAAGAATAGTAATTTTATGGTAAATGTTCATTCTTTTCTTGGAATATTTTCTCTTCTGGTTTTTACCATTTCGGTATTGTTTTAACCCCTTAAGACTCAGCTTATTGCAGTATTTCTGGATCAACTTAGCAGTAATACTACTTTTATTCATAGATTTTTTAATTAACTGCAAGACTGCTGTTTACTACAAAGGTCGGCTTATTTCCAGTTCTGAAGAAATCATAAAACTTTATTTTAAATCTGGAAACATGTTCCTTGATCTTGTGACTCTAATCTTGTTAATAGACTTTCCTGGCACTTAAATGGAGTAATTATTCTTCCTAATCCGGATAACGTATAAAACCAGCGTAGTCTACAAACTTAAAGAATCCTTTAATCTCTCAAATAAAATCCAAGCTAGCATCAATCTCTCGTTGCTGTTCTTTAAAATAGCATTTCTCTGCCATATTATTGCTTGCATCTGGTTTATGATTGGGATAAAGGAATTGAAGGTTGGTAATGGGTGGTTGACTATTCATCAATATTAAGCAGTGTCTTATTAGACTCAATATATAAACAGTTTCTTTTTTTCGATAATTATGCTAACTTCAGTTAAAGGGAACATTATTCCAACAACGGATTTGGAAAAAGTATTCGCGATACTGATTGCATTTTGTGGATGTTTGCTCTTTGGATATTGCATTAATTCAATTGGGATAATTCTTCGTTCGATCAATACAAGTGACGAAGCCATAATATCTTAGATTTCTTAGCTAACATCGTATTTGACTAACCATAAAGTGGATAAACAGTATACGAAGAATGCTTAGGAATATTTGTCATATGTACTCAGCAAGAAGCATTCTGATGAAGTCACATATGATAAAATTCTCTAGCAGCTTCCGACAAACCTCAAAAAAGATATTCTCATGAATATTTACTTGAATGTAAAGACATTTTGGTTGTATTAATGAAGTAAATTGTTTGCTAAACAAATAAAAACAGTCGCTTTAGAAAGTGCCGTTCTTGAAGAACAATTTCTCGAATCGTTGTCTGGAGAAACTATCGCTGAAGGTGCAAACATAATTTATCGGACCAGATGAGAATTTCATCTCTAGGAATTTTTAACCTGATCAGTATTTGTACATAATATTCTCAGGCGAAATAGAAGAATTTCTCACAACAAATGCTCATAAAAATCAAAAAGATGAAATCAAACTGCTTTGTCATAAAAAATCTGTAAACTTTTAGATAAAAACAAACGAAAATAAAATTATTTTAAACTTATATTTTTACTTGTTCCTTCTCTAATAAGGGTGATGTGTTAGGGGAATATGAATTCTTTACTGAGCAGTAAAAATTCATGTCCTATGCAAAGAGTTTAGGCGTCAGTGAGTTGCATACTTTGAAATTATCCGATCTCAAAGATGTGCTTAGGAAGTTCCCAAAAGAAAAAGAAATACTTTCTCACGCGAAAGACTTGATAATTCATAACAATAGGCTTGATATCATCTCCTTAAAGTGCTTCTTCTGCAACGAAACTAATCACGTCCATAAGAATTGTCCTTGGATTTTTCCTGAAAAACGAAAAGAGCAGATTATCAGGAAGTATCAATATTAGGTATTGGTGGAAAGGAAATAATTTAAGCGAGAAAACAACGTCAAAACGAAGAGGGTATTCAATTTGGAGAGTTATTAGGTGAATGTGTAAAATCGAATCAGATACTTTAGTGGAAGGTTTAGATAAATTACAACGGATAAGTTAGAAGACGAAGAGGAAGAAGAAGTTCTTGAAGTAGAAGAGAATGAATAAGATTATGATGAAGATACCATTGAATAGTTTAATCCTTCAAATCAAGTGAAAAAACAGGCTAGCTTAGATAAAGGAATTTTAGACATCTAGAATCCAGATAACAGCAAAATAAATAACACAAAAGCAAAGGAAGAATCAAATGAAATTATAAAGCGTCCTTTGAAGTTATCAGCTTCATAATCTATTTAAATCGAACACCCTAGAACGAAGAATAAATAAAATACTGGTATTTACCTTCCAAATAAACCTGCTTAGCCTAAAATACTTGAAAGATTGATATTGCAAGATTACCTCAAATAGTTAGTGGACTCTAAAACTGAATTGATGTTTAATAAAATCAAAACGATGAATGAAAACGAATCTTAAAAATAGCAAAATTCACTTTAAACGCAAGCTCTACAATAGATTTCTAATAAAGAGCTAGAAATAATAAGCCCATAATAGTCACTCTTTGATGAAAACTTCTCGACTGTATATATCTTTGAGATTTATTTTCCTCATAACAACGCAGATAAAGTCATCAAATAGTACAAGCAATATATGAGAAATTCTCAGCGAAAGCTCTAGAATTAACTCAAAAGAAAGGATATTTCTTTCATAAAGTTTTCGCTTTGAATATTTTCATAAATTTGTAATAATGCATTTGGATAATAGTTGACTAAATAAGAATATGGTTAAAAGTTGAGTTTAGTTATTGTTTTTTTCAGACAAATTTATAAAATTACTTTCTTGCGGATCTGGGGGAAAGAAGCTGATAATCAGTAAATACATTAACCTTTTCCTACCCATCTGATGATTAAATGAGCTGAAAGAGGAAAACCTAATCAGCCACATAATCTGAAATTTTTAGAATGATTTAAATGAAATATATTAATAACCCAGATTAGGGCTAATCAGAAATTAACAGGAAGTATTTCTTAATTACTCTGGGAGGCATGAGTTTTGATTTACGAACTTGATTACATTGAGTCAAAGAGTTCTTCTTAAGTAGGTTGTCAGCGAGACAGCGCTTTCAAGTAATAAGATTAACACAACATTAAATCAAAAAATAATTATGGTTAGTATTATCTCTTAAGCTGTGGTCATTTTTAAGAAGAACTTGACTCTGAACATCAGGTCAAAGGATTTTATCATTGAATTGATCTTGCCATTCGTCTCAAATGCATTCACTATATCATCAAGTAAGAATTTTTTTTTTGTCGGCTCCATTTTTTATTAAACTTATTCCTATTTCCTTCTAGAATATGTGTCAGATTTAAGCTTCGTTGCTGCTCTTTACCTTCCAGTTTCTCTCTCTGGATTTCTCAGATCGTTTGTCTTCAATTTTATCAATGAAAAAGCTATGAAATATAAAGAAACTTAAAAAATCATGGGGCTCAAAAGTCTCTCATATAATCTAGGATGGCTAGTCTATAATTACCTCAAAGCGTTCCTTGTAAGATTTGCCTTAATTAATTTTAATTATTTTATGAAAAAAAAAGACAATTGCCTTTGGTACTACTAGTCATTAATTTAAAAGGATGTTTTTTCTTTCAGGTTTAATTTTGATTCTTTTTTGTCTTTTTAATGTTTTTAATACTAATGACTTGTTGTATGCTTGCTAATTCAGAGTGGAGCTGCTTACATTGTTCCCTGCTTGATCGCTGGATCTTTTGATACAGATAAACCTGGATCTTTAAGCGCTGGATAGATCATTCTTGCTTATTCTTTGTTTATCTTCGCTGCATTGAATCAGTGCTACATGTACACGACCTTCTTTTCTTCTCCAAAACTGCCTTCAGAATTGATAACACTTATCTAATTTATTGCTTCTACTATGCAATATGTGGCAGGCATACATTACGTCCAAGGTAGCGTCACCCTTCTGACACTACTCTCATTTTTACCTTAAAGCTGCTTGACTTTCATCTTCTTAGGATCAGGCTGGACTTCTGGAAATTTCATAGATTATACAGTTTTGGGGTAGAATTATTCATATTCCAGAGGTATCACAATGCTCGCAGTTGATGGGGTAGTGTATTTCATCCTATATCTCTACTTTGATTAGGTAGTGTAAAATGAATACGGTACTTAAAAGCACCCTCTCTTCTTTATCAACTGGATTTGGGCAAATAAAAATAAACGGAACTAATCTATTGAAAATGAGCTGGATGAGTAACTAAGCTAGTAAAATCTGGATGTTGAATAATCTAGTCTTAATTCAGAATACTCAGAGGACTACAGTTCAGCAAAATACAAGGAAAACTTCGATAATCCTTAGAATCTCAGAAGTACAATTAAAGTAAGAGATTTAGTTAAGAAATTTGGTGATTTTACAGCAGTCGATAATCTCTCCGTTACTTTGTATGAGTCGCAGATATTCTGGTAACTTGAAAATATTTCTATTGGATTTTTTGATTTACAAATTAGAAATAATATTTATCTAAAATATTTTCATTTATTGTAGTTTACTTGGTCACAATGGTGCTGGAAAATCAACGACTATCGCGTTGCTAACAGGGTTATTGAAGAAAGATAAAGGATCAGTTGAAATGTGTGGGTATAATATCGATAATGGATTAGATGATGCCAGATAAAATATAGGTTTGTGCTAACAAGTTGATGTACTTTATGATTATTTCACTGTAGAAGAGAATCTTAGATTTATTGGCTAGATTAAAGGAAGATCATTGGCTGAAATCGAAGAGGAATCGAGGTATTTGATTGAGAAATGTTAGTTATCTAATGAAGTTGGAAAAACAGCTAAAATATTGTCGGGAGGAAATAAGAGAAAACTATCTCTAGCAATGGCTTTAATTGGTGAATCTAAGATTGTCTTTTTAGATGAACCATCTAGTGGGCTAGATTTTAATGCTAGAAAAGAAATAAAGGATATATTACTTGAGTTAAAGAGAGAAAAACGCACAGTGATATTGACCACCCATCATTTAGAAGAAGCAGAAGAAGTAGCTGACAGAATTGCTATCATGGCTAAAGGGTAACTTCTAACACTGGGAACGAATGACTTTATTAAAAGAAATTTCGGTGTTGGATATCATCTGACTATCTCTAAAAAACCTGATATTTCATTCCAAAGAATATCTAGAGATCAATAATAGAATAATTTAAGTTAATCCGTCCTCAGTCCTGAGAAACAATAGTGGATAAGAGATACTGTTGAAAAAATAATTCCAACTGCGAAATTTAACCCTCAAATGGCTGCTGGAATAGTTCAATATACCCTTGCTTTTTAATCTAAAACACACTTTTCTAATCTCTTCAAAATTCTAGAAAGTGATTAAGGATTATCAGTAAACTACTTTATCCCTTTTGTGCATTCCATTCCTGCCAACAATTCTTTCTTTTTTGCTATTTTTTCAAAGTTGAATTTAGAAATGAACACACTTGAAGATGCCTTTATCAACATCGGTATGGACGAAGAAAAATATCTCAACCCAGGAGCAGAAAAAGTAAAATTCTTGAATTGGGATTTTGAAATTCCTTTTTACTAATTATTATTGTTTAACAGCATTAGGAAAAGTTTTCAGATTTCTCAAGTATCCCTGTCCCTGAGTGCTTAAAGTTACCTCCTGCGTTCGATTTTAAGAACCAACTTCTTGCATGCATTTAGAGAAAATATTTCATCACAGTCCGTTCAATGTCCGTATTTATCAGCTTCTTTTTGCCAATGGTTCTCCAACTTGCTGGCGTTATGATTTCTAAATTCGCTATCACTTCAGTCGATGCAGAAACTGATACAAACAAATAAATTTCCCTTTAAATGCAGTAAATCATCATCTTCAGTAAAAAATTACTTTCTTCCAAAAAAAAATTATGAAACAATAATTTTATTTTACATTTTGCTTATGTTTTAGGTATTTTTGGGCTAATTGCCTACATTTTTGTGATGACAAACTTTGCTGGTTTTCCAGTCATGGAAAGAGAACTAAAATTGAGGTATTCTCTGAATGTCATGGGATGTAGAAAATTGTCTTACTGGTTGGGTACATTTATCTTTGATTTTGTGCTAATATCCATAAACATGTACATCTTCTTCATCATCTGCTTCATCATCAGTTTCGATGCAATTACTGATAATTTCGGGTCTTTCTTCTTACTCACATAAACCTTCATCTTCAGCATCATATCTCTCTCCTATTTCATCTCGTTTAAATTTGATCAAGCCCAAACATGTTACAAAGTAAATTTAACAAACATTTTTTGATTTTTTCATTGATTGCTTTTGTTGGTAAAATAAAATTAGTCTGTCTTTTTCCTGTGTTACATCCTATTTTACATGGTCCCTTAGCTTATATCCTCATAGTCATAGACTCTTTAAGTAAAAAATAACTAATTTAATTTTTGTTTTATTAAATTATTTGTTTAATATAAATAGGCCATCTTTACATTATTTTCACCATTTATGTGTTATGGTGGAGCTCTATAAATCGTAGCTATCAACACTCTTCCTGCTACAAGCACATATATTACTGATAATTTTCCAAATTGGTAGTAGTATACCTACTAGTATGTTTTGATGATGCTTGGTTAAAGTATCGTTTACATGTTCCTTGCTATGAGAGCTGAGACAAAAAAAGAAACCTTCAAACACGAACCTTCTTAAGATTACTCTTAATTTGAAAGGCTACCAAGTGCGTAGGAGGTTGCTAGAGAAGATGCTAGAGTATCTGATCCTGGATGTTCTGATAAGATTAAAGTTGCTCATCTCTACAAAGTACCAATAATATTTATTCTTTTACTAATCAATAAAATTTAAGATTGTCTTTTTGCTTTTGTTTTAGTCTTATCACACTAAAGGATAACCTTCGTACACTGCGATTAAAAATAATTCTTTTGGAGTTCAAAACGGAGAGATTCTCGGATTACTTGGTCCAAATGGAGCTGGAAAATCAACGACGTTCAATATTTTAACTGCGTTCCTTGCTAAAAGTTAAGGGTCCGTACGCCTAAAAAACATTGAGGTGGAGAGTGGATTAATGGAGATTTTCCAAGATGTTGGTATTTGTCCATAGTTTGATAATATTTATGAGAATATGACTGTTGTTGAGCATCTCCGATTGTTTGGAAGAATGAAAGGGCTCTCTGGAGATAATCTCAATGGAAGCATAGAGTATTTCCTTTCAGTTATGCAGCTTGGAGATTACAGAAACAGATAAGCTGGCAAACTTAGTGGTGGTAATAAGAGAAAGTTATGTGTAACTATCGCACTCATTGGAGGACCGGATATGTAATTCTTCGATGAACCTTCCTCAGGTGTAGACCCTATTGCAAGGAGGTAAGAAGTTTTTCTTTTAATTAGTTAGAGTTATACTAATGAATAAAATATTTCTTAGATTTTTGTGGAATACTCTGAGTCAAAGTCTGAAATTGAGGAAAGGAGCTATTGTCTTGACAACACACAGCATGGAAGAAGCTGAATCGCTATGCTCAAAAATTGGAATTCTAATTAACGGGAAGTTCATGTGCTATGGATCTCCCCAGTTCTTGAAGGAAAAATATGGTGAAGGATATAAGATCTCATTCAAAACGGACGTTAACAGAAGGGAAGAAATTATAAAAGAAGTTTCAGCTAGATTTGTGAATGCACAATTACTTTAGTCATCAATGGAAAATGAGCATGTTGCTTTTATTTTCCCTTACTAAGGATTCTCTCTGAATGAAACATTTGATTACTTCGAGAATCAACTAACTGCATCACGGTAGGTTATTAAAGACTTCTAAATTATTCAGAGCTCGCTCGCTTCTATTTTCGTTCATTTCTCACAATTCCAAGAAAATAGAGAACTCGTTAGTTGATAAATTATTCGTTGTATTCCTAAGATGTTCTTTGTATTTTCATATTTCGAGTGAAATTTAACAAAAATTCTATTAAAAGTTTCTGAAATTAAAAACACCACTCATTCTGAATGATAAATGTTAACTATTCATTTAATCTTTCAAATGGAAAAACTGAATACCCCCAGTCAGTATTTCATCACCTTTGTAAAAATGAGTTTTTCAAATATTAAGATTCAACATAAACAAATAATCTCACATCATAAACCACTCAAAGCCTACTCTGTAACTTTGGAACTCTCTGAGCTGGACTTTAAAAGTGAAACTTATTCTTCTTCTCTTACAGTTGCAGTTATGATCTTCTCTTATTTTCCTTCATCAATCGGATCACTTTACATTCTCTTTTTATTCCTCAATTTCAATCTATCCTGTTTCTATTGTTACTAAATTTTCTGTTTCTGAATAACTTATCTTACTAAAGGAGCAAAAAACTCAGGGTATTTTACATTTTCAGAGAAAATGTCTGAATTTTTTTGTCTGAAATCACCTAAGTCAACTTATGATTTAGTTTCCGTTTTCTATGGTTTTATCTAGTAATGTTCTAAGTTCTTTTTAAAAGCTTAATTATCGAGTTTTAGGCGAAGAATAGAATTGTCGTTCACAGCTTTTCCTTTATTTTCTTTTAAAGACAGCTTTTTAGATTCTTCATTTTTAGTTTAGTTTTTAATATTCTCATTATCCTCAAGTGAATCAATGTACTTTCGTTTTTTCTCTCTTTCTGTCCTTTGACACGGTGCATCTGGATGAGAACGAGCCTTATGTCCTCCCAGTTTTTATTTCGAATCAAAAGTTTTTTAGCATATTTAGCATTAAAACTTTTTGTTCCCTTCAATAAATATCACAGAAGGAAACATTTTGCCTTTTCTCACAGCAAATGCAGGAAGTGGCTGATTAGATTGTGTATTTGAATCTATTATTTCACTGAAATTTTAATGCTTAACTGGGAGAAGCTACTTTGATTTTATTTCTTTTTGAGGTTGTAAAGAGTGCAGCTCAGGAGATATGCTTGTTTCAGATTCAACATTTTCAGCTTTAACCATTTTTTGTTCAAGATGTAGCTCTGGTTCTATTCGTTATTAAATTGGAGATTATTTGTGTTGATAAATTGATTTGTTGCAATCAGGAGAGGATGAATGAAGGCGGTAATTTTCAACTTTAACTAAGAAGTTTGACCAAGGAGAATCCTATGAAGGTTAATTGATTCTTTCAAAAGGAATTGTTGCAGAGAAAGGCTATGGAATTAACTAATGATTGTTGCAATGAAGGCATCTACATTCGCGGAGCAATCCTTTATGCTGGTGATAGTATGATTCTAGGTAATTCGTTTCAATTTTTTCTAAATGAGGAGATGAATAAAAACCAATTTCTCTTTTTCGAGACATGCTGCAGTTATTTTAATATGAATATGTTTGTTAAACCCAACTGCTGCTGGTTCCGTAACTCGTCTTGTTAAGGCATTAACTGAAGCTATTGAAATCTTTCTCAGTGATTTTCTTATCACTAAATTCATATTGAAATCTTGACTTTGACATTTCTAAGTTGAATTCTTATGAAAATGGCATGCAAACTTTTTTTGGAGTACACTTTCTCAAAGGACTCATTTCATATGGGCTCCATCTTACATTACTTTTACAATCTTTTAGTCCTTTATGTATCCTACTTGATCGTTGTTTCCCCAACAATCTCAGTTCCCTTTCATCTGAATTTTCGTCTGTGCGTTCTGAGTTATTTATTTTTGATCCACTCTGCTATTCAAATGATTCTTCGATCTTTAAATTATCGATACCTAGAACAGCATTCGCTTCATTTTCAACATTTCTCTTGAGAGGCATGTCAACTCTGGAGTAAATCAGATCTTTGTTCTTAACATATTTGCAATCTTTCTTGGAAAAAGATTCTGAAATGTTCTTGTAAAAAATCAAAGAATAAGATAAAACTCATAAGATAATGTTGTGAAAATGAAATAAATATGCTTGAAACTTTGGAATAGTTTACTTGCTTGCTAACGATTGGATGAGTTGATTCTGTGATTTTAGAAAGCATGTTATTTTCAGTTTGGAGATTATCATTTGTAAGTGATTTGGAGTCTCTGAAGTTTTCAAAGTTATGCTTTATTTTGAGTATTTTTTCTTTAGTAACCATTTCTTCAAGTTGTGGCTGTTGAGCAGGGATAAAAGGTCGATCTTGATGAAAACTGAACTTAGATTTAACTTTGAAACGCTTATTTTCTGAATTTTTTTGAATAGCAATCTAAGTATTTTTCGCAATTTCTAGATGAGCAATCTTAGCAGCTTGAAGCTGTTAATAATTTCTAAAAGAACGGAGATTATTTTCCACAAAGAGCATCCGTTGGATGGAAGATCTAAGCATCGAGCACATCGAAGACAGTTCAGTAGTTTTTTATTCTAAATCCATTGATTCTCTCATGAATTGAAGAAAAAGCAGATTCTAAACACTGAGTTAGTAAATTTATTATAAAAAAAATACAATAATATGTTGTAAATTGATTCAATTTAATAAATCAGAGATGCTGTGATTTATGTAGCAATGCTTTGTATCTTTGTAAGATACATCAAAATTCAAAAATTAAGAAAAATAAAAAAAATCCCTCAAGTGGGGTCACTATTCTTAATCAAACACACACCAAACCAGACGAACTCAAGCTGATTGTATCTTACGTTCATCCCAAATGTGGGTAAAATAAGAGAGGAAAGTCAAATTCCAACTTCTTTGAAGATATTATTTATTCAAAATATTTGATGATGCTCTTTTTAAAAAAGTTTTGTCTGTGAGGACTGTTCAAAGCAATTTTGACTTAAAGCATACATACTATCCACATAAAACTGTTTTTGTTCTGCTTCAAAGATCTAATATGATAGGCTCAAGGTTTAACTCAAGTACTGAAATGGGATACTTCCATTCGTATCCCTTAACAACATCAGGATGAAGTGTGCCTAGATTCTACAAAAATAATTCAAATATATTCCAAAATTCAAATGGAAAAAAAAAGAACAATATTTCTTACGCCAATTTTCTGATCTCCATAGAAAATGTAAGCCTGTCTGTCAAGGAAGTATGTTGACTCTACAGATAAAATAGACAAATAAAACATTAATTAGAGTCTTGTTGAAACTCCCCAGAATCTTACCATTAGAAGGCACAAGAGTGTATCTCTTAGATGTAGTCTTATTGTCTTCTCTCTCCTTAGGGACTTGGAGTTTCTTCATTAAATGATCGAGAAGTCCATGGACAACTTCAAGCTCAGAAGTATGGTTAGTGTAGAGAGCACATAATCTTCGTTCGTTTCGGGTGTTTGTCTCAGTTGTCTCATCCTTTAGGACTACGTCACCAACTTCAAATAAGCTGATTGGAATCTATTTGAAGAAGCAATCATTAATACCATTTCATATTATACAACGCAAAGTACCTTATTTTTCTTGTTAGTAGAGAGCCATTTCAAGCATCCTGGAAGAAGAGTGGTTCTTCCAACAGAAAACTCCTGAACATTTGGGTTGTCGATGATCACCATTTGCTCGTCTGCAACTTTATTCAGCTTAGTTGTTAGATCCTCCTTAGCGACAAGAACGAAGTTGAGACCTTCCTTGTAGCCAGCTGATGCAACTTCTTCTCTGATAAGATCGCACATCTTATTGAGGAGGAGCTATTTTCCAACAGTTGGAGTTTTAGGAAGAGTTAACTGAATATTATTGTATCCAAAAGCAATACAGACATCCTCGATAATGTCACATTCCTGGATGATATCTAAGAGACACAAATCATGTTAGGTTTTAAGGTTAAAATAAATAGCAAAACCTCACCTCCTCTAGTGATTGGGACTTCAACTTCAATTTGTTTCTCTGAAATAGGTTTTGCTGAGAGGCACATTTTCTATAAAAGATCACAAGCTTGTTCTGCGTTGACGTTAATACTTCCAACACTGTTAATCGTGTTAATATTAGCGATGAATTTATTAGTTTTGAACTATGGTGTAATGTCAATTCTGTTTTCTTCTTCATAGAAAACCTCAACATCTTCTACAACAAATGGTTCAGCACAATATTCTGAGAAGGCAGCAACCAAACAATTGAGAGCCATCAAAGCACGTGTGTAATCAGTCTAGAAGAGAAAAAAGGACAAACAGTTAGATTACATAAGATATTCAATTCTTAAAAATATTTAAAATTACAGCAGTCAATTCGATGAAGACATTTTTCGTTGTGAGTTTGATTTTCGAATGATCTCCATTGATGATAGGAGGTAGCGAGCA
>Ga0302271_10000956_pt1 | contig 28368 bp, 20 predicted proteins | sample III_Bog_N1_1_FD_198767 | JGI IMG/M metagenome (GOLD analysis project Ga0302271, IMG submission 198767) | Peat permafrost microbial communities from Stordalen Mire near Abisko, Sweden - III_Bog_N1_1 | ecosystem: Environmental > Terrestrial > Soil > Wetlands > Peat | place: Sweden: Abisko... | reverse complement strand
CCAACCCCAACCCCAACCCCAACCCCAACCCCAACCCCAACCCCAACCCCAACCCCAACCCCAACCCCAACCCCAACCCCAACCCCAACCCCAATTTTTATTAACTAATATTTATAAGGACAACTCAAAAATTATGATTTTTACAGAAAAAACTATTGTAAAATTACTAAGAAAAACAAAGTTCTATGCTTTAAGAATTTCTACAATACATATTCAAATTATTCGCTGTTCTCATTATGGTTTATAAGGCGCATATCCAACATTTAAGAACATAGGCAGCTTCATTAGATCTTCTATCTCATCGCTTTCTGAGAAATTACCTCTAATATAATGTGGAACAATATTTTAATATGACAAACTATGCAAGACAAGCTTGACTCCTAAGTTATCACATATTTAACTGATCATCGATCTGAAATGAATGTTATAAGTCATCGATCCGCAGAGTAATATTTAGCATTATCTATGAGGAAATTTTCGATTATGTTGCTCTTTTAAAACTTTAATGGCTTCTCTAATTTATCGATAAATGTGAATCTCAAACGATCTAGCAATTTCTTTCTTGGATTTGAGTGTAATACCTTGATTCAGAGTGTTTTTGTGTGTTTTCACAGGAGAGCTCTTGAAGATCTTAGATCTTTATTCTACAAGAAATTGCTCGATGCTGAAAAAAAGTGGGTTTTTATGCTGTTGTTCTTATTTGTTTTATTCATCTCCTTCCATAGATCCAAGTTATTCAACAGATTTAATCTCACTGAAAGCACTGATTTGTGTCATTTTTAGCTGGTTAACAAACTCAGGTTGCTTTAGCTCTTCCGCAATGATCTTCTAATCTCTCTCGAGTTCCAAATACAATGAGAGTTTACTATACCCAAGGAAAAACCCATAATCGATAGCACCACCAATCTAAGTCATTCCATATTTAGAAAAGAGTGTATTGCTGCTATTAAGCCTAATGTTTTTACTATGATTCAATGAATATTCACATTAAATAACATCAGTGTTGCTTTCATCAAAGTAAAGGATGTAATCAGTTGATTTAGCAGGAATGTCAAGATATTCTGTGTAAAACCAAGGTAAATGCTGGTTAAACGATAAATACTTCTATGCTTCGGTTTTATTTCCTAACAAGCTATCAATTTTCAGATACTTTCTAACCCCTTTGAGCCTTGATAGCAATTCATGAGCTTATTTATCTGTTGATCTGATTGTGATAACACCGCTAGTCTCATTGAAGATTTAGGATTAATTTTCATTATCTTCATCAATGATACTTAGTGTGGAGTTTAAGATCCCCTCATTGGAAAATGAGTGCGAGTACACTTTGAGCTACTTGGATTAGAAGAGGCTCTTGCAGAAGAGTATCTTGTTCAGCATGTTTGAGGATTAATTAGAAGAAGAGAAAGGAAGAGAGAAGATATTTCAAGAGCTTTCTTTTTTATTAAAATTAATAATTCCGCAAATATTTAAACACAAAAATTAGTAATTTTTACTGAAAAAACTCAAATTAAATAATAACTGATACTTCAATTCCTGCTTCAAATAATCTACATAGATTTAGTTAAAAATATACGCCCATAATATTCTTGTATCACTGAGCACTCAAAATACAATAATAAGTAACTCAATACGAGGAGAGCAGACTGATCTGATTGTTCCCGCATGACATAAAATAAACAAAGAATCTCTTTGGTGTAGCATTTAGTTTCTCTGGGAGTTGCGAAGACACCCATTCCCCTCCAAATCCGTCATCAAGAACTTCTCTTATCACAAGGGAGTTTTTATCGAAATTCGCGACCATCTCAACGATTGACCCAGGTTGGATATTGAATTTTATATTATTCTAGCAGATCATGCCTTCGGAGTATTCGTTGCATGTCAGACATAAACAAGGAAAGAAGCTTTCTTTTTCGTCTTTTGATTAGGAATGCAGACCAATGAGAGTGTGGCAGCGATAGTTCTCAGAAACCTTATCAAATCTTATTCTGTAAAAACAAACGAAATGAAAGAATATGAGGAAGTGAAAACAAAAAGCTAGAATAACCATACCTCATGTGCGCAATTCCGTATTAGAAGGCCCTATCCGAGAGGATGATTTCTTCTCCATAATCTGATTTACTTTGATATGTGATACCTGGAGTTATTTCCAAAAGCGCTTTACTTTGATACAACTCTGAGTTAACGAATTTCCAAGTGGTTGGTGAATAAGAGCTCTTAAACGACATGCATAATTTGTCAACATTTTGAATTATCTCATTTTATGCTATTGCATGGAAGCGCTCGGTGTCAACATAGTAATTACATTTCGGGATGAGGTTATCCATGAATCTCTTGGCATCGATTTTATCTTGGATGCGTTCTCTGGAAGTTAAAAACTATTTGATTTACCCTTCAACATCGAGCTTACCAATAGTTTCCTCGATATATGCGAATAATGTCGATTTCAGGCTGTCAAGTGAATAAGCTTTGCTGTAGCTGAGATGTAATCGGACTCTCTTGAAGAGAAACAAACAGCTCATGAACGAAATGAAATTATTTTTTTAAAAGAAATATTACTGTTTTCACCCATGCAGAGAGTACCAATTCATGCTAGATTATTAAAATATTATTATGCTAGTTTATCTTGCAGATGTATTAGAGGAAAGAAGCTTCTAATATACTGTTTGGATGTGCGTGTTTGCGTGTTAATTTTGACCGCAAATGAATATCTTTTGTCTCAAAAAGAAGATAATTTTTCCGGCAATTAATTTCGTATTTCGATTGCAAAAAAATTTATTTCTTTCTATCTGCTTTGTTTTTAGGTAGTTTTCGAGAATTCAATAGGATTAAATTACCCTTCCATTTCTGAATAATTAAATTTTTCAAAACGAATGCTGTCAAAAAAAAAAGGGAAAATATTATTTTTAATTGAATTATTTATTATCATTAAAAACAAAAGAACCACAAACACAACAAAAACAACTGTTGAACGAGATTTAGTACATATTAATCAATTTTTTAACCAAAGGGAAATACTAATATCTGAAAAATAATAAGAATAATGAAAGTTTAATATGGTTTAAAAATATAATATAGAATTTATCTTAAAACAAAAGCTTGTAGGTTGCAAAAATATCCTAAAGTATCCTTCTAGAATTAGCAGATTAATCGAATATAAAAATGGTTTCTTCCAATTTACAAAACACTCAACTCATTTCATCCTAACAAGCCCTGGAAGTTTCCTCTTGATACTTCTCTTAATGTGGTCTTCAGACGGCAGATAATTGTTTCTCAAAGAAAACCTTCGGAGATTCGCAAGCTTTCTGATTTGTTTGAAAATTTCCAAATATGCTTATTTCTCTGCAGAATCTTTATAATCTGTTCCCTCATCATTGTAGATGTTTGCATTTCTTTCTTATTCGAAAATAACACTGAAATCTATCAAATTAACAAGGCTTAAAAGAGCTTCAGATAAAGCTTCAACACCCGAAACATCAATGTCCTTAGTAGGAAGGTATATCTTGAGTTTGGAGATGGTTCTTGGGAGTCCTTACAAAGAAGACGCTATTGAAATAACTCCTTCGTTTTCATAGGAATTTTCAGTCAATTCTAAACAGAGATCTGAGATGAGATTAGAAGGATTGTTATTGATTGCTTCCAGGATCTGCTGCATGCCACTGGATGTAATTTTATTGACAGCTAAAAGTAATTCTAATTATTAGAGTTGCTTCAATTATGAAATGGCTTAACTTAGGTAAGCTGCACTTTGGTCATTCAAATCACATTAATTCATCGTTAAAGAAAGACAACTGATCGAATTAGTAAATTTTGTCAGTTCTTTCATCAGAGAGTTTGCACCTTCGTTGCACATTTTATTATTGCTTAAATAAAGTGAAAAAGTTGATAACTTCGATAGGTTATTCAGACCAATAAGGTTAAAGGGCTAATCCATCTATGAGAGGTTGCAATTGAAAATTGCGATTTTCAGAAAAGAAAGCTGAGAAAGTTAGCTAATAGCTTAGAAAAAGAGATTCAGCCTACTGTAGTTCAGTTAGTATGCAAATACTAAATTTAGTTATTTTAGCTATTTGAGCTATGAAATAGATTGAATCAAAGGTGAAAAATCATGGTCTTCTCTATTGTTGCATCCAAACTGTATATGAAGAGTTAGGCTTTTTAGAGCTGGAAAGCTGCAAATAGTTTTAGATATATATTCAAAATCAGATTCAGTGGCTTTATGCGGATTGTACATAAATGTAAATTCAGTCACAGAAACTGTGTTAGCCAAATCATTTGCAAGACAATCTAAGATCTAGTTGTTTCTTGGTTTTATGCTGATTTCGAAATGTACTATAAACATTTTTGTACTCAACCAAACAGGCAATTAAGATTATTTTTCGTCTTCTAAAAGCTAACAATAGGTCAATGCTTGCAATTATTACGCGAAATTGTAAATTTGCTCTCCATTCACAGGCTGATGTAAATTCGACCCACTATCTCTTAAAGATAAACCAACAGAAAATTATTTTTCTAAGTAATTTTGTTGTTCCTACACTTTTTCCTCCTCCAGTTATCTATCATGAACTATTGTAATAGGTTCTTATTTGATAGTCGTTGTCCATGGTTTCTTTGTTTCGACTTTAGAAATTTAGGATTTAAAATTAGGCCAATTCGGATGAGTTTTTAAAAAATTCATGAATCGTGGAAAGTCCTTTTAGTTGATGAATGAAGAGCTGTTGGCTGTGTTTGATGCTGTTGATAGAGACAAACCTGTAGAGTTAAGAGTATGACTCATATTAGGCTTATTGAATAAACTGTATTCAATTATTCCTTTTTTATTCTTTTTATTATTTTTATGTGTAATATTTGATTTATTTCTCTCTTAAATCTATTCACACGTATTTATTTGGCGTCAACTACAAAGTGTGCTTTGCAATTAAAATTAAGAGTATTTTGTAGCCACCCAATGGCTGTTTAACTTAAAGATATTTTTCAGAAATAGGTTTCTCAAAAATCAAGAATGAATCTGATGATTTCTGTTTGATCCTTGATGTTCGAGCCCTTTGAGAAATTTTTAAAAAATCATAAGTTTACATTTTCTAACCTTCTATTTTTTTACTTTTTTTTCATGGTTTGTTTTGAATTAAGAAGAATTTCATATTTAGCAAGAAATAATCACTTAAATTTGACCATATTAACAGCAAAATCAGCCTTCTTGAAGAAAATGAAAAAATAGAACATCTCATTAACTCTTAAAATAGTATTTAGTTTTGTAGTTTTAAGATTGAAGTAATTCATAGTATTGCCTAATGGAAACTATTCAAATTATTCCCTTCCAGTTAAGCAACTCCCATTATCTAAATAAATGCCTTCCCTATTCTGCTGATCAGTAATTAATTCCCTAATCAAAGGAAAATCAATTTGAATTCACTCCTCCTCATCAGCAATTAGATTGGATTTTAAAATGGATTAATAAAGTTGATCGTATTGTTAGAATTAATTCCCTATTTTTAATAATAATCTAGCAAAATTTAAGAACTAGAAATTATTGTATTTCTCTGCTTTTTGCTCATTTTCCCTTTAATATCTATTAATGAAATGGTTGTTATTCCTTCAAAATCACAGTTCGAAAGGATTAATAAGTCATAAGGAATTCATAAGCTGCAGTGAATGGTACAGCAACTGCCATTGATGTACTTAAAAAAATCAAAATGAAAACTGAGAAACTTTAAATTGTAAAGAGCAACAAAACAAAAAAGAAATTGTAGTTTAGAGGAATGATGAATAATATTCTAGTTACGCAGAATGGAAAAATAAAGTTATTGCTTCGTTTTACAATGACTCAAAACAAAAACAATAAAGAACAGAGTTGGAGTTATGCGTTCCTTGTTATTTCATGACATTACAAAAGCTGAAGACCAAGGAGAGGATGATAAAATAATAGAAATTGTTTGAATGAAATTAGTAGATTCCTTCACTCATTTTGAATCTGCTTTACTTAAAGGACATCTTCCAGCCTGTGTTCATTACTCTCAAGAAAACTGCCTGAGTCACTAGGAGAATTAGAATTCTTAGCAGCCAATAAAAACGGAGATGATGCTACCTTCGAAGCTGGAATGATTTTCTTATCTTGTGAATCAGTAGACATACCAGGTGCCTCAGTGCTTGGTGAGAGTAACTTCATCAGATTAAACACATCTTCAAACAAATTATTGCTAGGATTTGAAAAATTATTATTGCTGTTGAATTTGCTAGATTCGGTGACATTGGTGGAAGTAGGGTTGGTATTTAAGAAGGGTGTTTAGGATTGTTGGGTAGTTTAATTGATCAATTCAAGCAAGAGGAGTGCCTTATCTAAACCAGCTAGTTGCTATGTTGTTTATTGAAGCTATTGTGAAGAGGAAGATTTTCTAGGCAAAGTAGGAAGAGTATTTTTTGGATTTTGAGAGATAAATGAAGAGCTTTTTGTAGACGAAGAAGATACTGATGTTTAAGGATTTGTTAGCAATTACGAAGGGTGCGCTTATTTCTTTTAAGATTTGAGTTGTTTTGGTTGTTCTTATTGTTGAGATAACTATTTTTAGAATTGTTGTTATTGTACACCATTGAATGTGGGTTTAACAATAGAAGGAGTGAACGTTGACTGTATTGTTGTATTATGGGTGTTGAAAAAGCTTAAAAACAACGGAGAGTTCTTTGAAAGCACTTCTTGGAAAGATGAGCAAGGTGAGACAGTTTAATTCTAGTTAGAGAGGATATTATTGAAGTTCTCAATTCCATTGATTTTCTTGTTTGGTGAATCTTCTTGATTACTTGAAGAATCAGCTGAATTATTAATCGTGTTACTTGGCCTTAATAATCGACTAATTACCATATTAGTTTAAAATAAATTACTATTGAGTTCTTCGTTGCAATTATTCTTCTAGTTATTTTTCGATTGATGAATATTTATATTTTGATTCTCAATTCCAGAGGAACTGCTCACTGTGCTTCCCATATTCATAAAATTGCTTCCATCTTCTTTGAGCCTGTACCTAAATTGTAGATTTCTGGTGATTTTAAAATTTTTATTTTTATTTTCATGATTTTTCTTTTATTCGTCAATGAATTTGCGTAAAACACCCATTTTGCTGGAAAGATTGCTGTCGAAGTCAAATCCAAAAAATTCTGCTGTTCGGAGCTCTTGGAAATAGTAGTCAAGCACTTTCTTTGATATGTTCAGCTCATCTGCGACTTCTTAAAGCCCTTTGACTTGATGTTTCTAGCGGTAATCTTCTTATAAGTCTCGCCATTTGGTCACCATTTCGATGGCTTCTTTAATTGTTCTTTCTTTGTTCCTTGATTAACGACTGCTCCCGTTACAGTTATTATTGAGGAGGATATTTGAAGTTGACTACGTGATTTGTTAGAATTATGAAGCTTAACTGTATGTCATTCCAGTTTACTACTAACTGAAATCACCTAGTTTTATCCCGCTAGTTGTTGAAATTGGATTGTACACGTTGAAGCTGGAATTTACTCCGAAACTTGAAAGAGGTTTAGTAGGTAAATATGAGAAATTGTTTGTTGGATTGGAATTCTAGGCAATAGAGAGGTCTATGTTGGATGTGGCTGCAGATATCTACTTCTTTTTGAGAAGAGGAGGTTGTTAGATCATATCCTACTGATCGTTTTCAGTGAAGGAAGTACAAGGTGAACAACTTTTGCTACAATCAAGTGCCTCAGAAGTCTTTCGCTTGCGATTCAAAGAAGAAGATGATGAAGAACCCTTTTCTTCCTCAGAAGGGTTGCCTTGATGTATTTCTGCTTCCAACTGTTCTTCTTAGGCCTCTAACGAATCTTATTCTTTGCTTTCATCTGAACCATGCATTTTGTTGTTTCCTTCACTGCAAATCTACTATTCTTCACATTTAATTTTTGAATTATTTTCTTCTACTTTCAAATTTTCATCTTTTCTTCCATCCGATTCTCTTTCGTCTGTGCTACCTAAGCATTCGTCCTCCTATGATGTAGAAGAAGCAGTTGACTTACTTTCAGTCTGAGGAAGGGAGATCTTAGAAGAAGGAGGAGGAGCTTCTTGACTTTTAACTGGTAGAAGATTGAAATTAGGTTGCTTTCCTAAAGATTAATTGGGGAAATTGATGATTTTATTGCTCCGAATTTGATTTTAATTTAACACTTGCGACGGCTCAGAATCAGACGAGTAGGTTGGGATTTTTTCAAACTTAAATGAAAGTGTGCTTATCCCAGCAGCAGAAGTGGAAACAGGTAACGCAAGAGTGTTGAGCTCGGCAGAGGGGTAGAAACCAATGACAATGTCGATTTCAGGGGTATGCTTGAAGATCATGGAGTTAGAGAGAAAGTAATGAAGGGAAATGTGACTAGATATAAGATCTCCAAGTCTTATTTGGCCATCAGGAAGAGGTATAATTGCTAGATCATTAAACTAGCATTTTTTTCCAGTTTATCTGTCTTCGCAAACGAGGTTAATATGAGTAGTATCAGCAGTATTTTGAGTCATGGGAGAGTGTGAGGATTATATTGTTATGGATTGGGGAGGTGGTGATCAGAAATGTATTTTCAGGGCTTTTTGGCTGGTCGGGAGTATCTTTCTCCTTTGGTTTTTGTCAGCTTTTTATCTTATCGAGTTTTTTTGTTTATATTCTGACCTTGTTCACTCACCACTCTCACTCCCATACAAAAATACACATTTTATCCTTTTTCCCTCTTTTTAGTTCCTCCCTTTCTTTTGGCTTCCTCCATCTCACCCGAAACCATTTATCTTTCTTGTATCCTCCCATTTTTGATGAATATTCCTTTATATATTCCAATCTTTATTAACTAAATGCCCTTTCATTTTTGTTGTTGCCCCCAATAAATCCTCATCGTTTCTAGCAATATAATAGCCTTTCTAAATTTAAATTTCTCATCAGGACCTTCCTCATAAACTCGCTTGATTAAGGATAATAACACATCAGACACAGTCTTATCTTCCCCTTTTAATCAGACCCCAAGAGAAAAAAAGGAAAAACGAAACAAAGGGTGAAAATTAATCTATCCTTCCGCCGCTTGAGGATATTTAAATTTTAATTTTTTTCCCTCATTTTTCAGTGTAAACTTTCAGTATTTCTGAAATAATTGCTTTTCAAGATTCTATCCCAAGATCATTTATTTGCGTGCATCTTTTGTCTGATAACATAAAGGGATTTACCTGTATTTCGTTGGGCATGATTCAAATTTAGATCTTTAGTTATTTTTTGATCGCTACTCGAAAGCGAGGAATATCTTTTTTTTCCTTTTTGAAACTGAAAAACCTGTGGTTTTTTGAGAGAAATAAAAATTAAATTCGGACTGTTTGAAAAGCCGCTTGCTGCTTCTTTCACTCTCTCATAATCAAAACTATGGCCTTTTTAACTTTCTCCTCTTTTAGAGTTTTTCTCCTCAAATTGTTCCATAAAAAAACAAATAAACAGACGGAAAAGCTTCATAAAATGATTTATTGTTCACTTTTTGGAGATTTTCACACTCAAATATCCTTTTTAGGTATTTTTTTCTTTCATTTGAAATAATTCACAAAATTAAAGAATTTTGGAAGGTCTTAGTTATTAATTTTTGAATTAATTAGTTCTTCCTCTTCAATTCAGATGTTTGAATCATCACTTTATCAAGTATAAGACAGCCTTTTCTACGCATTAATGATTTTTGTTGTCAAAAAAACGAATTACGCTTTCTATTTTATGTCTTTGCTTATTTGAACGAACATAGTCTAGAATGACAATTTGAAACACTAACATTCTTGAGTTATCCTCTGAAAAGTAGCCAAAATAAAACAATCTTATTCCTAATTGTTCTTCATTCTTCAGGAAAATCAAACTAGTTTTACTGAAAAACACTTAAAAATAACTTGAAAGAAGTATTCTGTCTTTGTCCAAACAATCATCTAAGTTTTCAGAAAAAGAACACAATCAAAAGTTATAAAAACACTTCCCTTCAATGATCCATCAACCCCTAAAATAAGCAAGTTGTTCAAACGGCTGAAAATAGATCAAATAGAGAGGAAGATTGTGCACGATATTTTTTTTGATAGTTGAGGCAAACCAAGCGATCAAGCAAAAGGAAAAAGATAAATTTATGTGAATTGATTTACTCCCATTGAATTTGTAATTTTAATTTCCTGATTAAATAAGTCTAATTCACTATCTGAGATTTCAAATAAATAATCATATGTGTTGAAGTAAATTAAAATATGAATTACTGCTTGTTTTCGAAAAAAAAAGGATTATAGAAAAATATGAAATTTTGAGAGAATAAATTAAATGAATTATTAGCAAATCAATAAAAAAAGAAGCTCAAACATACGAGATTACTGAATCGGCATCTTTTAATGGAAAAATTTACTGCATTTATGTTGTTTATGGTAATTCAAATTCAGTTTTGCAACCATAAACTCTGTTCAAAGCAGGCTAGTTTGTGTCATATTGCAATTCTTGATAATGTCTTATCGGATACCAATTCTTGTTTTGAATAGAAGGAGCTTCTTAAAAACCTGATTAGTTATTCAAAGCATACTACGAAACATAAGGATAATTACTATTATTTTAAGAATTATTCCTCTAATTCATATTTTATTCTGAAAATGGCCTTTATTGATATTAATTATTGATATGTAATATTTGCTATTTCGGATAATTATGCAATAATTAATGATGCTACTGATAATTAGGCATATTATTTTACTATTCTAAAGATTATTCAGGCATTGGCTAAGAGATTGGAGGATGAGTTTAATGTTGTGGATATTAAAAATTTAAAAAACAAGATTTATCTTTCTAAGAATTTATTTGAATTCGATTGCTGTCACCGATATTAAGAAGTTCTTAAGACATAATTTTCTACTGCGGTTCTACATGCTGAAGCTTTGAATGGTGTTAATGTAGTAAAAATTAATGATTTTACAACTCTTTTCCCTATTATTTCCTTCTTTCCTATTCCTCTAACTCTGTTTGCTCGAATTACAATTATTAAACCTAACTAATATGCTTATTTTCCCTATGTTAATTAACCTTTTCAATCTGCTTTTCTGAAATTTAATATTTAAGCTACGATTACCTAGGTATTTTATTTGATGAATACTATTTCCTGTAAGTTTTCTTTGCTTGACTCACAAACTCTCGAAGCATTCCCATTTTGTTGTGTAGATTCTTATCAAAATCGAAGTGAAAATATTCCGCTGATCGCAATTCTAAATAATAATAATCAAGTGTTTTTTTGGATATCCCGATTTCTTCTGCAACTTGCTGAAAATCCTTAGAAATACTTTGATTCTTGTAAAAATCTTATCTTTTTCTCCAGAGAACTACCATTTGAAGCGCTTCACCGATAGTTCGCTCTTAGCTCTTCTTAGATTTAGATGTTTCGTGATTCAAAATATCATTTCCTACCTCTGAAAAATGAGATTTAAGTTATTTTTATTATGAATCATCTTCCTCTTCATCTTGATCTAAAGCTAGACTAAGCTTTTGTCTTTTTCGAGGTTAATTTTATCTTTCAACACCTGGACAACTTGATGAAGATACTAAAGTTAAAGTTTAAAGTGTTTCTAATTTTCGCTTCTTTAGTTAACTCTGCACTGACCCTGCAAATGGTGTAGTTTGTGTTGATCCTGTTAATATTGTCCCTGAAGAATTTGAAGCTGAAGATGCCCCATGAGGTATTTGTTATTTGACTAAGGTAGTTATGATTTACTCTTGCGGTTTTAGAGGTAATCGCAGAAAGGATATCTCAATTTATTTTGAGCTACGCATAGCTGAAGATAATGGGAATGTGAGAGAATTCGATGGAGAAGTAATAACAGCTGAATTCAAGGCTCCTAGAAAAATCTCTGATTCTCCATCTACTAAGATGACTATGCAATCCAAGAGGGTTATTCTAAGAGGGTCATTCATTTAGAGAGTTCGTTTGAAGTCAACTTATCCTTAATTATTTAGCTAGATGAGTTAGTTAGGAAATTTTAGTTTTCTTTTCAAATTCTAGTCTTAACACAGGAATTCCATATTGGCAGGAATGCTATGTCTGTTCATGGGCTTTTCCCTTTACTCTTCCTACTTCTTTTGACGAATCAATTATCTTTTTGTATTGTTTCTTTTTTTTGGGGAGTGTATTTTTTTGAAGAATTCAAACAGTATTTTGGAAATTAAACAAACATCAAATCTGCAAATTAAACTCTCCTTACGCTAAGACTGCGTTTCTTACTCTTTCTGTTGATAAATCCAGAGAATAATATATATTCCTCCCCACAGCCAAGATCAACATATTTAAGTGATATCTTATTTACACATTATTTATGGTAAATAATAAAAATAATAGCAAGGATTTTCTCTGCTTACAATTCACTTGTGAATCACAATTAAGGCATATTTTAATCTAGACAAACTAAGAATCACAGTTTTATTTTGAATGATCATTTAGAAGAGTTAGACTAAGGTACTATTTCTTCAGTGTTACTCGATTAAAAACAACTAGCAGTTAATGCTATAGAGATGAATATGATTGATTTATTTATAATAAAAATTAATGAAAGATAAAAAAGCCCTCTCTTTTATTATAATTTGAAGGTATTACAATTTGTGTACGAGATATTTAATATTGTCCAAATGTGATTTTTTGTGTAAATTGCAAATGGTGAAGAAGGCTTTGTCTTGATTCTAAATATCTAGTCATATTTTAACATAAGTAGATTGGTAAATAAACATTGGATCTCCTAGAGTTATTTTTAATAAAATTGAGGTATTCTTTACTTCATGGGGTGTAAGCTTTTGGGAAATATTTCATTCAAATCATGTGGTTGAGTTAAATCAACTCAGGATATTATTTCTATTGGGGAGAGATGTATGTTCCAAAAGAATCAATCATCTGTAAGCTGATAGATATCTTCGAGATGAATGATAACTTTCAAAAAGAACCCTTTTTAATATGTTATGGTTTTTGGAGTCTTAAATAAAAAGAGAGAAACAAGGAAGAAATGTACTTAAAATGAGGAAGAAATACTGAAATATTTGCACAAACTGATTTGCTTGTTTACACTTAATAATAGAAAAATAAACTGAAAAAAATAAAAAATATCTATTACATTATTCATCCTTTTAGCTCAACTCATTTCTTGAGGGGCCATTCCAACATTTGAGAACGAGAATGTCTTCTTAAGGAAAAAATTTCCTGTATTCTATTCCAATAAATTAGTCAACTGTTCTTTCTTCCTGACGATATATAGCAGTCTCGATAAATGTAAGGAAGTCCTCTTACTTTTTCTGAAGAATATCGCAGAATACTTAATCGAATTAAGCAGATATCGAAGCGACACGCACTCAGCATCATTTTTGGATTTGCCATCACCAAATTTTTTTATTGCTCCATTGAAATACTTTTCAACAATCTTCTCAGGTTGCAGTGTGTTTTGTTCAAAATTTGACTACTGTTGCTGCGATGTTTATCGAAGTTATTAGAATTATTTGGCTTGATTAATTCGAAAAGTGCTGAATAATGATTTAGCTGTTCCAACATTGTTTTTAAGAGTTTTTTTATTCTCAAGAGCGTTTCGAAATTCAACGTAATTAACAACTTGGCTGTGAGAAGCATGCAGGTAATTTGAAGTTATCGTAGCATATCGAAGCACGCGGATATCGAGAATCTGATTTTTAGTGAAAGTGTATTTGTTGTTTACATGAGAAAAGGCTGATTTGAAGAAGACTGGAATGTCATTGAAAACTAGGACAATTAGGAGATATGGAATCCCAAGAATTAGCCATGAGAGGAGTCGAAATTAGCCAATCGCAATTCTATAATAAATTGGTTTTTTCCTAGCATTCATGAGATTATCAGAGACCGAGAAGAGCATTAATCTAACAGCCATGAAGAGGAATGCAAGAGGCATTGTGATGATAGATACGCTGATGAACACAACAGAAACAGGCAGGAGAATGAACACGATGTATTCGAATTTGAGAGCGAAATTATTCCATTTGCGAGATTTGAAAATCAAAGCTGGAATTCCAAGGAGAAAATTCACTGCATTGAGAGGTGGAGGGAGTGTAATCATGCAGGAATACAGCGGGTGGAATCTAAGGTTGATGTAATCGTTGTAGACGACTAAAGCATATTCCATCTCAGATTGCTGCATAGTCTTTTCATATCGAGAGTTTAAAATAGCTATCAGCAAATTCATCATGACAATATTTGACGCGAAGAGAAAGACGATTAAGATAAGCGATTAAATCCAATTTTGGTCAGTGAAATCAAATGCACCGAAAACTATAGAAAAATAACCATATGAAAGATAAAGAAGGAGAAAAAATATTTTACCTGCTGCAATAAGGCTGTAGATGGCTACTTAGAAGGTGGAGTAGATTTCGAGGTAATTCTAGAAGAGAATGTAATTCAACGTGCCAAAAGCTAGCAAGACAGTTATGAGCACGATTATGAATTAAGATAGATCCTTCACGAATAAAATGATGATGCGGACTAGGATACCTATGCGCTGGCTTCTTATGAGAAACAGAAAGAGCCTAATCCATATTAAGAAGACAATACAGCAGCTCGCATACTTCATGAGTTCAGTGCATTGTGTAAAATAATCTAGAGTGTATTCGTTACTGATGCCTTTAGGAATAAAACCTTGTTTGATTATGATAAAAGTGACGCAGAATAACGATAGCAGTAGATCGTAATAATCAATGACCGAGAGATCTGTGATTTTCCCGATCAGATAAGTGTATATTTGTTTCTGAATCACATCTGTTTGGAGGAGAAAAAAAAAGCAATTTAAGTTTTAATTTAACTTATTTGCTAAATTTAATTTGTGAAAAAGTTAATTTGCCAAAAGAATAAAGTTTGTTTACTTGCTCCTAAAGTCATAAAGAGACAGCATGCAACGACAACTTTGGTGAGAAGGGCTTTTAAAGCCTGAGCAGTCGTTACGAGAAGAATACAATTTGAAGTAAAATAATCCATGAAGGCTGGATAACCATAACTGATTTCTATGAGAAGGACATTGCATACTAAAGCAGGTTCAGAAGTTAAATATGATTAATCAGCATTTTCGGTGACTCCAAGATCAGGCATCGAATGTGATTTCTTGTATGCGGCAAGCCCTTCCTGAAGGAATGTTGGGATCGTCCTTTCGAAAAGAAGCGTTTTTGTATCTTCGCTAGCTGTGATGAACACGTTGAAATTATCTATAAATTCAAACAAGTAATACATTGTGTATCCAGAGATCATTAGAAACACAATAAACTCAGTTAGCATTCGCACTGCGACTGATTTGTTGAAGATCGCAAATGAAAAAATGTGGTTGTTCTTAGTAATCTTATCGAGGTTGCTGAGTTCAATATCTTTGAAAATGAACCAGTTCTATTTGCGAGACTCTAAACTGAAGGAACTTCCGGACACGCTTTTCATGGATTTAGTGTACGAGCTGGAGGAAGATTAGGAAATGGAATTTTTAGCATATGGATTCTTGATTTTGGAGTGGTTGAGAAAATGTGAAACCGGTGTGAACGCTCCAAAGATCATTTTATCCCAGCCGTATGTACTCATGAACTTCTATTCCAGCAAATAGCTAATGCAAGGATGGACAAAGAAATCAGTGAAAAAATTAGAGTATTTCGAACTCCTTAAAGCTTTGATAAGCGGTTTATCTGATGGGAAAATAGGTTTAAAAATCAAAATACTCATTTCTCTGGCGTCAAAAATAGCGTCACGGTAGCTCAGCGCCCTAGATAAATAGTAATTGGCTAGTTTTAGCATTTCAGAGCTGAATGGATTCTCTCCCATAGAGAGTTTCAAGAGTATTTTACTGCATATGAGGCATATTACAAGTGGATGCAGACAATGTGCAGTTAGTTCTAATGTAAATTACTCATCGCTTTCGGGTCGAGAAAGTAATCTAAGGATATGGTCAAAGTACTCAGAAGACTGTTACTCTCTTTGTTTTTTCTAAGACATTTTTTTCAAGAAATACAATCCACAGACAAAAGTATCAGATTTTTCTAAAAACCCTCTTACTAAATTTTGAACTCTAGATGAGAGAAGAGTCTCCTAAGTCATTTCCCTGCTGTATTTAATCATTTACGAGATCAAAGGAACATTTTACTAGCTGACAGCTTCTTTGATTAATGATCGATTTACAATGTAATTAGCAGGTATTTTCATATATTTAATAAGAAATCTAGTGTATTCCATTGAAAGAATCTGCAGTCCATTCTCATTCAAGTTCAAAAGCAACTCTATCTCATTGTTATACAATCCACTTGATATTACTAAATACTCCTGCACATATTTCAGCATTTTCTTCTCTTATTATTTCGTCTTTTCGTAATTCAATCTTTTCTTGGAACCACTCATTCTCTGGTTCTCCAGAAGTAACTCAATAATATTCAGTTACTCATTCTCAATCAGCCATTCGCATAGATCTAAGCTGATCACATTCATCCGTAAATTAAACGTTTAGATGATATTCACAAGCAACACTTCTTTCATTTGTATTTCCAGTATATCAGCATTGTTTTCGGCTTAATCACCATCGTCAACCTCTTGAATAATAAAGTCTTCGATGCATTGAATGCTCTTGTTTCGATTATTTTTATTGCTAATTCCTTCAACTTGCAAGGAAGGTTCATTTTTAGAAACCATGATTTAAGGTTACATTTCATCTCCTTCTGAATCCATTTTGTTTGCTCTCGAAGAATCACCCTCCCCAATTAGCTAAATACCTTTTATATTCGCATTAGTTTGCATATTAGACTTCCTTGGTGAAGAACCATCAGCTTATTGCAATTACTATTTTTTTTAATTTGTATTTTTATTGGTGTTATTATTGTCATTGCCTGTCCTGCAACATAATTTAAGTATTCCACTCATAATATTCTCATTTTCAATTATTTCTAGCACTGAATCATACACATCTAGCATACCTTTATTTGTGCTCGAACTCATCTCAAATTACTCGTTCCATCTCAACAGCTTCTCAGCTTCCCGCCATAATCCATAGAAACTTAAATACAGTCCTACGATCTTGTTAACTCTGACTTTAAGTAATCTATCTTCTTATGTTTCAATGATTAGTTTAGTCATATCGATAAGCAGTTAAGTGTTTGCTTCTCCTTCGACTTCTTTTTGCTTGATTCTAATTTCTTCAATCATTTGTTCTACTTAGATGTCTTCGTTTTCACTTGATAAGTGACTCAAAGCAGCTTTGAGAATCTTCGAATCGGGTGACCTCTAACATGAATCACCTTCATGTGAATACAATTATCCTAATTCAATGAAATCTCTCATGACAGGTTATCCAGAATCAAAAACCTCCTCAGCATTGGAATTGTGTTTTTCTCCTTCCTGAGCCTTCTTGACACCTTGTTTAAATATATTTTCATCTGAAAACTACACTACATTTTTATCTCTGTGACTAGTTGGGACTTCAGGCTGTTATTTGTTCTATTTACTCTCATATTCATCTTGTAACTCTGCTCCTAACGCATTGTCCATTTGCTTGGTTGAGTCTCCTGCTTTGTCTGATCTTCGTCAAATCCTCTTTCTAAACGACTAGGTGTGTTCCTTGAATAAAATGGTAGAATCTCTTCAGAATAAAAGTATCCAGAAAGTATTGTTTCTGAAATCAATTTCATTTTGTGATTATTTAATGGTGATTAGTAATAGTCGAAGCGAATCTAATTCTTTGCTGTCTATTTTTTCCAAGGTGATCGCTCTATTTTGAATTTATTGGGAGATTCTGAGTATATCTTCTTGTATCTATTACGTGATCTGAGAAAAAGTTACTTAGCACTTTTACATTATTTTCAGGACTAAAAATAATCTGATTTCATTAGATTCTTAAAATCCCTAGCTGTAATCAGATTTAATTTGTTAAAAATTTGTATTTTTATAGATTTTATTTATTGTTTGTTGGTTTTTTATTTTTTTCATCCAATAAATCATACATAAAACACGCAACTGCAGTAAAACTACTTAGAGAGGTTACATAACTTTTAAAAGAATAGACAAGATAATTAAATAGCCCTCAAAGAGAACATCCCTCTTACAGATCTTTGTTATTCCTTTCCCCACACTTCTTACTCCAAAATCAAGTCATATCAAATATTTGTTGCTACAATTACAGTTTATCTTTATCCCACTCCCACCCTAATAAATTCTCAGCTCTTTCAACCAACCCAGCTCATTAACGATTTTATCAGATCAGATTTTTGAAAAACTCCTGAATAAATAAATTTGTAATACAAATTTTTCAAAAATATTTAGCTGGAGAAAGTCATTTCACTGCATTTGTTCTGGCTTGATTCCTACATTCTAAAATGAATACGATTTCTAGAGGAAGAAATTCGACGAATTCTCTTCTAAGAGATTGCTGAAAAGGTCTTTTTTCCTGACGATGTATAACAGTCGAGATATATGAAATGATGTCCTTTTACTCTTTTTGAAGAATATAGCTGAATATTTAATGGCTCTGAGTATGCTCTGTAGTTCCACAGCATTGCTATCTGTTCTAAACGATTTGACATCACCGAATTTCTTAATTGCACCATTGTAATTTTTCTCCACAATCTTCTCTGGTTCTAGCCTTTCAAAACCAGAAGATGGAGCTTGTCGAAGCTGCTAGAATTACTTAGCTTAGCCCTCCATAAATTTATGAAACTTCGATTTGATTTGGCTAGGATTGCTTTTAGCTTGTTTCTTGTTTTCAAGTGCCCTTATGAATTCAATGTAATTTATCACTTAGTCATGTGCTGAGTGAAGATATTTTGAAGATATTGAAGCATAACGAAGAACTCTAATATCAAGAACTAAGTTCTTAGTGAAGGTATATTTGTTATTCACAAACGAAAAAGCTGATTTGAAGAACAAAGGAACATCGTTCACTAGTAAGACAATCCATAAATATGGAATCCCGAAGATGATCCAAGTTAACAGTCTCACTGAGTTTATCGACATTTTATAAAAAAAGTTTCTCTTCCTGGCGTTCATAAGATTATCCGATATCGAGTAGATGACTATTTTGTATGCCATGAAGATGTAACTCAACGGGGTATTGAAAACAGCTGCAACTATGAAAAAGAGAGACAGTGGTATCAAAATGCAAGTTATGTACTGGATTTTGAGAGCAAACTAATTCCATTTACGAGATTTCAGAAAAACAGCTGGGATTCCAAAGATAAAGCTAAATAAATTCAGAGGTGGAGGCAATGTTATGAAGCAGGAGTACAATGGGTGGAATCGAAGGGTTACATAGTCGTTATAGACAATCAGGGCATATTCCATTTCAGATTGAAGCATGGTCTGTTCGTATCTGGAGTTTAGAATAGCTACCAGCAGATTCATCAACACGATGTTGGCAGCGAATAGGAAAATTATTAAGATAATCGATTAGATACCGTTTTAATCAGTGAAATCGAAGGCACCAAAGACTAGGGATGGATGTAAAAAAGGAGAAAATTGTTAAAAAATGGGAAAGAAATAGATATGTATACCTGCAGCAATGAGACTGTAGATTGATTGTTAAAATGTTTAATAGATTTCAAGTTCGTTCTAAAAGAGAATGTAGTTCAGCGTGCCGAATGCCACAACCACAGTCCCCAGAACAATGGTAAATTATAGTAGATCCTTCACAAATAAGGTAATTATTCTGACTAAAATACCAATTTTTTGACTCCGAACCATGAAGAGAAACGAGCGAACCCATATTAAAAACACAATGCAGCAGGTTTCATATTTTAAAATTGTAGTCCAAAATGTGTAATATGACAAACTGTATGCTTAGGATATCCCTAAAGGAATGAGGGCTTCTTTTATGATCAAGAAGGCAATGCACGCGATGGAAAGCATTAAGTCATTGTAGTCTTGCACAGATAGACTGATTCGTTTGCAGATTAAATAACTGTAGGCTTGCTTCTAAATCACATCTATTGAAAAGATACAAAAAATTCAAGAAGAAATTACGATTTAAATATGCTAATATGTATAAATTAAGCTGGAAAAATATCTATTGTTTAGTGAATTCTTGTAACTTACTTACTCCAAGAGTCACAAAAGTCCAGCAAGCTATTACTACTTTAGATAGAAGATTATGTAGCAACACTCCTGTATCTACAAGAATTACACAATTTTCCATATAATAACTTATGAATGTTGGGTAACCACTGCTCAGTTAGGATAGTAAGGCATTACAAGTTTTTTATGTATCTGTCAAAAGGGAATACGCTGCGGTGTCTTGGCTGGCATTTGTAGATGGGTGAGTTTTGGAGTATTCCTCAATGCCAGCCTAAAACGCTGAAGGTACCTTGTTCTCAAACAGAAGAAGTTTTGTTTCTTCATCAGTAGTGATGAAAGTGTTGAAACCGTTGATGTATAGAAAGAAATAGTACATCAGAGCACTAGTCACAATACAGAACATAATGAATTCTGCGAGGATTCGCACTGCAACGGATTTATTGAAAATAGCGAAGGAGAAAACATGATTGTTCTTGGAGACTTTTTCGAGATTGCTGACTTCGATATCTTTGAAAATGCACCAGTTCTATTTGCGAGACTCCGAATTAAAGAATCCACTGTTACTGTTAGATCCGCTTTTCATTGATTTACTTTAGGATGTTGATGAAGAGCTAGAGGAGGATTTTGAGAAAGGATTCTTGATCTTGGATTAGCCAAGAAAATGTGAAAATGGTGTGAGAGGGCCAAAGATCATTTTATCCCAGCCATATGTACTCATGAACTTCTATTCCAGCAAGTAGCTGATGCAAGGGTGGACGAAGAAATCTGTGAAAAAACTAGAGTATTTGGAATTTCTGAGGGCTTTGATAAGTGGTTTATCTGATGGGAAAATAGGCTTGAAAAGTAATAGACTCATTTCTCTGGCATCGTAAATTGCATCACGGTAGCTCACCGCCCTAGATAAGTAGAAATTAGCTAGTTTAAGCATCTCAGAGCTGAAAGGATTCTTCCCTGTAGAGAGCTTCAAAAGAATTTTACTGCAGATTATGCACAAAACAAGTGGATGCAGACAATGTTCCGTTAACTCAAGTGTAAATTACTCATCGCTTTATGGTTTTGAAAGCAATCGAAGGATTTGATCTAAGTACTCAGATTACTATGCCTCTTTCTGCTTTTTCTAAGACATCTTTTTCAGAAAATAAACTCCACAGACGAATGTATCTGATCTAGCTAAAAAACACAGAACAAGTCTCTGTATTTTCGATGACTAAAAAGTCTGCTGGGTAATTTCCTTGCTGTATTTGATCATTTAGGATATCAAAGGGACATTCATTTAGCTAACAGCTTCTTTAATCAAATACCGATTACTAATACAATATGCAGGAATTTTCAAATGTTTAATAAGAAACCTAGTGTAGACCATCGACAGAAGCTTCAGTCCATTCTCATTCAAGTTCAAAAGCAACTCAATCTCACTGTTATACAATCTGGTTTTGATTATCAAGTACTCATGCAAATATTTTAACATTCTTTGTTCTTATTTTTTAGTTTTTTCATAATTTTGCCTTTTCGTAGAGCTGCTCAATAATTGGTTCTCCAGAAACAGCTCGATTATGTTCAATTTCTCATTACGAATTAGCCATTCATATAACTCCGAGCTGATCACATTCAAGCGTAGATTAAAGGTTTAGATCATATTCACTAAGAGCACTTCTTTTACCGCAATTTCTTCTTTATCTTTAGCATTTTCATTATCCTCAAAAATCATGTCTTCCTTACTCTAGCTACCCCTATTCATAATTGTGCTATTTAAAACTGGAAAAAACCTATCTTTCGGCATAGTAAACACGTTTTCTGGCTAAAACATTTCTAATTCCTAAGTCACTTGCTTGTCATTTGAAGAAAGTGAATTTGGGAGATGCAGATTGCCTTAGCATTTCCTAACATTTTGATTTGTTTGGCTAGGGGATTCTCTAAGTTTTTCTCCTTCTGATTGCTAAAACACTCCCTAATCACTACTACTTTCTTTATTGTTTCTTTCCGTTCTACAGCATAGCTTCAATATCTCACTCAAAACCTGCTTATCCTAAATGAATTACACAACTGAATCATAAACATCAATCACTTCCTTCATTCTGGTTGATTTCATCTCAAACTACTCATTCCATCTGAGCAATCTCTCTGATTCCCTCCACAGCCCGTAAAAGCTTAAATACAATGCAACCACTTTGTTAGCTGTTCGTCTAAGTGATCTCTCATCTTGAGTTTCTTAGTTTAACTTTGTGATTTCAAGGAGAAGTTACTAATTTTCAATTCCCTCAATTTCAATTTGTTTTTTCTTAATATTTTCAATCATTTACTCCACTTAAATGTCTTCAGTTTCACTTGATTACTCATGGCTCAGCGTACTCTTCAACTTCTTAGATTCTTGAATTCTTTGTTCTGGATCACCTAATACAATCTCATTGTGCGAATCTGCTTTCCCTAAACCTAATATATCCATATTATCCTTCTGCGTCGATGATTTCATGTTCTTCGTGTCTGCAGACAACGACATTGCTTCTTCTCCGTGACTGCTTGGGATATCTGACACATCCATTTGGTTTTGCAGCTAAACACCTAAAAAATATTTCATTTGTTTTTATAGAAAAGCCCTCTTTATTCGTTTGTTTTGTTAATTTGTTCTACTTACTAGTCTATTAGATTCTTAAAATTGCGGGATCATTTTCCATAGAAGAACGTTGAATTAACGAGAATAATAATTAATCCCCCCAGAAAGTTTATGGTTAAAATGTGCATCCTTTTTGTAACAAATCAAGTAATCAATTTACCCAGGTAATTCGCTTGGTTTAGCAGCTACTTCGAATTGTAATGTTTGGATTAAACAATCATAATAGCTTATTAGTAATCGCCAAATATAATATTTGATTATCTGTGTATTCAATTATTGATTTTGGTATTATAATTTGATTTTTAGAATATCTTTTGCCCATCTTAAAATTCTTTAAATATCGCAGCCATTTTAATAATGTTGTATTAATATCTCAGTGAAATCAAATCACAAAGTTTACAAATAATTTCATTTCCTCTGAGTAATCAAATTAACCTTTTAACAAAATATTATCTTTAATAGAAAACATCAGCCAATCGCAGATTAAGATTCTAAATCTTAGCCACAGTTTAATAAAACTACTCAATCAAGGTTGTTGTGTTTTACAATTTAGTTAAATCCAAGAGTATCTTCAGGGCAACTGCAGTATTTTGAATTGCCGTTTTCTTCACACAAATTATCACTAAACCTGACAACACTCCCTTTGATCTCTTGGTTCTCATCTCTATCAAGACCTCAGCATTTATGAATAGTTAATCTTTAGCATAATTTCAAAAAAATTTGTTTATCGAGATGTTTATTGGATGTTGCTCTCCTTCTCAACCAATCTAGTGCTTTATTCTTTGTTAGACATCATAAGTTAAGCTGCTATTATGATACTTTTAGCACCACCTGCATGAATATGTACTTGTGCTACTCTTGTGATCTTAGCATTTTTTTTAGAAAATCTGTATCCAACGACTGTCAGATCGCCAATAGTATGAGCTTAGCTAGGAATAGGTGTTACAAGATCATCTCTAACACTGATAATCGTAAATTAAGCTAACAACAAATAATAAATCTTTTTATTGCTTGTTGGAGGTGTCCTTATCCTCGATGCAGAAAAAACTTTTTTCTTTTTTAAGAGAAACAAAATATATGATTCTGCTTAATACTGTTTCAGAACTTAAATTTGATGAAAAGAAAATCACAAATACCCTTTTATCTATTCAATAATGCTATTTTGTAGACAGCACACAGAGATGAAAAAGAGAGTTCCTAAAAAACAAGCATTTCACCATCATCATTGCTTGCTTGTTACACATGAAGAGAGCTTCTCAGAACTTATCAACACTCGTTTAATCTACGGAGGTCATCACATCAAAGAACAGACAGCTGTACTCATTCCCAACATAAACACAATAACAAATACCAAACCTGTATTTAATGTTTGAATTTATTTTATCACTTTCGATTTTGCTGATGTTTTGGAGTGTTAGGTCAGCAACTAGGAAGGTCTGTGTTGCGATACAAAATCTGAACAGAATAGTAGTCACTGTGCTGTTCAGAGCATCAGAATTCAGTCATTGTCCTTTTATTATTTCTGTAGGATCATATCTTGAATAAGACCAGAAGATATTATAATAATCATGTTATCCAATGTGATTGCTATTGATTTGATCTTCAGGGATCAAGCCATCATCCCATATTAGATTCCATTCAAAGGCTTATTAAAAGAGCATTTGACAGAATACACTAAATTGTTATCAAGTGTGCACTCAGTAACAGCTTGACTATCACTCTGTTTTGTCTATACTACTCGCACACCATTACCTTCATTTCGCAATTCTAAACTACCACTTTCACGATACCCCGTTTTCATCCATTTCCACTGGATTCAAGTAAGTTTCTGACTCGAAGTTTCAGCTAACATTTTGTGAATATCTTTTTTTGTTGTACACTATTTGATTTGTTTGGATTTACTCTTTGGTTGGTTTTGTATTATTTTTTTTAATAATTTAATTACTCTCTCTCTCTCAAATTTCTTTTTGTAAGTAAATCTGAAATATCCTTCCATCTAATTTTTCTACAAACTTCAATCTTTCTTTGTTTAGACTCTCCATTATTTCCTAATTTTTTCAAAAATTTCTCTAAGTTTCTCTCCATAATACTTTCCACTTTATTTATCTTATTATCTTTAATCTATTCTTTGTATTATACTTCTTCTCCTTTTACTTATTTCTACTACTTTTTGTTCCTTATTTTGACTACTAAAAACTTCAAAACAGTAATCTTCATCTACAATATTTGATTAATCCTCAATATTTTCTCTTTGTGTCTAAGAGCCCATTAAAAGATTCTAATTATTAATTCTTTGTTAAATTGGTTTTTCTAATATGTCCCTAATTAATAGAATAACTTAGTTACTTATTAAAATATCTGTTTCATTAAAATATGAATCGTTTCAGTAACTCCTAATTTCGAGTAGGGAAAATTTATGAATAATCACAATGAGATATTCTTCATCTAAACTAAAAGTTTACATCAATTCATTTTTAATAAATATGAATTAATATTAATGTCTGATCATTCTTTGAGAGGGAGATTATTGATTATTGGGGGATCGAGTTGTTGTTGATGAGATGAATAAACAAATTGAAAGAGACAGAGAAAGAGAGAGGGATTTACTCATAGAATTTTGTCTGAAATTCTTCCAAAACTTGTATGTTATTTTGTAGAAAGCACACAAAAGATATGAAAAAGACAGAGTTACTATTAAAAGAGGCATTTCACCACCAATCATTGCTTAGCATGAGCAGAGCTTCTCAAAACTTATCAACACTCGCTTGATCCACCGAGGTCATCACATCAGAGAACAGACAGCTGTAGCCATTCCCAATATTACTACTGTAAAAAATTCCAAACCTGTATTTGGAGTTTGGATTGATTTTATGTTTGTCGATCTTGTTGATGTTTTAGAGTGTTGGGTCAGCAATCAGGAAGGTCTGTGTTCTAATGCAGAACTTGAACAGAATCGTAGTCAGTGTACTGCTCAGAGCATCAGAATTCAGCCGTTGTCCTCTTATTATTTCAGTAGGACCATAGAGTGGATCAGACCTAAAGGAATTACAGCTATCATGATATCCAATGCGAATACTATTGATATGATCTTCATGGATCAAGCCTACATTAATATATTAGACTCCATTCAAAGGCTTATTAAAAGAGCATTTGACAGAATACACTAAATTGTTGTCAAGTAAGCTCTCTGTAACAGCTTAACTATTGCACTGTTTTGTCTGTATTACTCGCACACAATTGCCCTCATTTCGTAATTCTAAAGTACTACTTGATCCATACCCAGTCTTCATCCATTTCCATTGAATGCAAGTTTGTTTCCAGTCACGCTCTGCCAGCTCAAATACTGGTAACTTGCATAATAAGTTATCTAGTTCTTTCAGCGCATTTGCTCCAATGCTATTACTCAACCACCTAGATGCTTCTACTGATTTGGGCTGCTCTTCTTCGTTTGGACTCGTTCTTCGCTTGTAGTTCTCACCATACCTCGCACTCAGGTCCTTCATTTTGCTGCCTAGCCTTCCTAAGCTGCTCAGTTGCTCCCTGTCTAGACCCTCGTTCTCTCTTTCGGCTAATTCAAATGACTCTAAGTAGAGTTTCACGCCTTTGAGAGCTGCTTGCAAACTGCGAATGTACTTTTCACTGCAGAAATTCGTGTTGTTCTTCACCAACTCAATAACTTTTTCTGCGTTTAAACTCCTTGTTGCTTTCTGCTACTGCGGCTAAGTGATCGATCTAGTTATCTGCTTTCCGACATTAATCACTTCTTTCAGAGCTTCCCTTTCCTGTTCTCCTTCTGCAAAGAGCTTTTTCACTTCTTGAATAGCCTTTCCAGCTATCCTTATCTCTGAATCACCCATTCCTCCGAATTCTTCCAGCTCAAACCCTGCTTTGTGGATCGAATTCACTTCAAAGGTCTCAACATACCTGCTCACTCCTTTAAGCATAGCTTCACACTTAGCTATCATCTCCTCGCTTGCATGGTTGGCTTTGTTCCTCAGTAGCCTCAACAAGTCCTCAATTTTTAGTTCCTTCCCATTCTCTCTCCTTTCCCTTCTCTTTTTGTTCTGAATCAGCCTCTCCGCGAAGGCCTTCACTTCTCTCACTTCTTCCTCTCCCAGACTCTCGAACTCTTCGACTCGCTTGCTTTCCTACCTGGCATCTCCCAGCTCTAGTCTGTCAAAGATCCTGCGAAACTTCTGCAGTTAGCTGCTCATTCTGTCTCTGAACCCTTCTGTGAGATCATTGAATCTGCAGGATGCCAGTCTCAAGACAACATCTAGACTCCCTTCAGCTTCTGCTTCCATTTCCCGAAGTTGAACTGCTGGCTGATGCTGCTACATCTGCAGATCTTGCATGTTCTCAACCAAGAACATCGAGATCCTTGAGATGCTTGCCAGCACTTCCTCCTTGATTTTTTGTAGGCCTGTGAAATCCACAGAACTCTCCTGTAGTGCCAGCTAATCGAGACTGCTTGTCAAGGACGCAGCAGCTACTTCAGCATCTGAAAGAACTCCAGCAACTGTTCTTCTAATCCTCACTGAGAGCTGCTCAATCCCCTCCGAGTTGTCGAGCACTGCGCTCTTGAGTGCTTCCTTCGCACTGAGCTTGCTGTACTGCTCGAGGATGGCGTGATCGAATTCCCAGAGAGTTTGTGCTCGCTGGTTCATGGCTGCTTGCACTTCGTCTATCCTAGCCATGACTTCGATTCTCATTTCCTTAAAGAACTTATCTATTTGGTGCTTGTAGGCTGCATCCTGCTTTTCTCTTGTAGATAGCGCTCTGACCTTCTCGAGGAGCTCGTAGTTGTCGGGGAGAGGCCAGTGCCAGAACACGGTCTTGAGATCGCTGGTTGCGAGCTGCGAAATGGGAAGGAGGTATTTGGATTGGAGGGTCTGCTGAACGACGGAGAACTCGCATTTGAAGACTAAATCATCATCTTCTGTGCGAACAGGGTCAGTTGAAAGATAGATACATTCCTTGTTTGCGTGGTGAGGACACAGCTTTGAAGGAGACGGTTAGCCCTGTCCCTCGGCAGAATTCTAGCTTAGAGTTTGAGCTAACATTTTGTGGGTATCTTTGCTGTAAGTAAAATGATTTGCATTAACTATTTGCTTTGTATAATTTTTTTCTTAAGATTAACTCTAGAAATTGTAGTTTGATCTAATGATTAAACAACAAACAGTAAAATATAAATAATGCCAGCAATCTAATAATGTATTCTTTGATTCTTAGCTATTATTTCTGATTTCCTCCAATTAGTTTAATCTGTTGATAGTTGAGTTTTGCTAGTTTATTTAATAATATTTTAGTTTTCTCTTTATTTTTTCTGTGAACATCTTCGAACTTGCCACATAAATCTATCTAATCTATCTATTATTACAATTTATAATGAAAGATATTCTCATTAATTGTTTTGTTTAATTGTTTAGAATGAAAGTTAAGAAGATTAAGAAGTGATTGGTGATGGTGATGGTGATGGTGATGATACAAATGTAGAATCTTTCCAGCCACAATTCTTTTGATGGAATTTGTGATTGCACTATAATTATTATTATTTTCCTTTTTGATTTCGAAACCTCCCATAACTGACCGTGTATCTCATTGATAACAGATTTAATCTATGAATTAGCTAGGAACTTTCACTTTTCTCATAAGATGCAATTTTTCAAAAACAAATTATCATCATAATTCTGTAAATGGATCTTGTAACAGTTACAGTAATT
>Ga0302271_10000954_pt1 | contig 28408 bp, 16 predicted proteins | sample III_Bog_N1_1_FD_198767 | JGI IMG/M metagenome (GOLD analysis project Ga0302271, IMG submission 198767) | Peat permafrost microbial communities from Stordalen Mire near Abisko, Sweden - III_Bog_N1_1 | ecosystem: Environmental > Terrestrial > Soil > Wetlands > Peat | place: Sweden: Abisko... | reverse complement strand
ACTCTTTGGCTGTTGGTATTGTCTATTCGAGCTAGTATTCTCAATATGAGATGATTATTCTCTCAATCGTCAACAGCGTTATTATCGCTGTAGCTTTGAAAATCATCGAGTTGCTCAGCAATATTAGGAGAGTTGGAAAAATACTGTCCTCATTTTTCTTGATGACTTTGCTGATATTCTACTATTACTTGATTCTCTCGATAGTAAGCGGATAGGATTATAGTGAATCTAATAAAGCCATGACATCGTATCTGATCGTTTTTGTAACAGATCTGCTAGTGATAGCAGTGATAATTTCAATTATCCTTCGATATCTGGCGATTTATGTGCTGCAATATTGGAACAAACTAAAATACTGGAAATAGCTATTTGACTTCCTAAGACTTCAGCTTATCTTAAATGAAACCATGAAACTTTGAAACACATTAAATATTAAAAGAGTGTTTATTTAGGTGTTTATGTTAATTATGAAGTACCTGTATCAATAAATATTTGATTATTGTTGCATAATTGACTATGAATCAAGTTTTTTGTAGTATTTCAAAATGTTGATGAAGGCTTAATCAATATTTTTTAGAGTTATGGTCAACATTCTCTTAGCTAATAATAATTTCTTATCAATTTTTCATTTTTTTTTGCAGATTAAATAGAGTTAGATATGATTTTTTTGTTGCTTCAAATAATAATGCAAACCATAAAATAATCCCAAGATTGCAGCAGCTATTGCAATTGATTTATCTTTTGATTTAGTTGTGTAAGAGTGTTCCCTTTTCTGAGGACTTCTCTGAATTAATCATAAACTACATAATTGTAAAACTACTCATCATCAATCTAAGAAATATGACATATGGATGAATGGATGTTCCTGCCATAATAATGATTTTAATCCAAACATTCTCAAAGACAGTCAAAATATTTCCCCCACCAATTTTCCTTAAATTATCTAACATCATTCAACTTTAATTAGATCATGTTTCCTTGTAACTACTTATTTGTTGTCAATTTTCTAATTAGAAATGATCTATTTCTTATTAATATCAATTATTGTTCTGCATTTAACTCAACTTCCCATTTATGTTTCACTCAAATCATATTCTTATTTTTACTTTTCTTAATCAAGAACAAATGAAATTGATAAGTTCAATTAATTTTTAAACAAGAAGTTTCAGCTAAGGAGATGCTAAACTAGTGCTCAAACTGTAATTCAAAATAAGCTAATTAGGCAATTGCTTTTATTATCTTTTTATATTCTTTAATTAAGTGTCTTGATATCAAAACTAAAATGCTAACTGATATAAAATAACACAAAAAAAGCTGCGTTGTGGCAGTTTTGAGGCAAGCGAGGAAGGAGAATGAGAAGGATATATCATCATCTTGAATTCTTTTGAGTGACATAGCTGCTGATCAAGCGAGAGAAAATGGAAAATCTTAGTATTAAGTACTTTTTTCTTGGTAATATTGGTTTATCTAAATTTTGAGGGATATACTGGGATTTATGTGAAACTATTAAGCTATAATTGATAAATTCATTTGGCGATTGGCGGTGATGCCTTGGGATCCTCGAAGCGTGCCTAGAGTGGTAGTATATATGAAAGAGCGTATTTATTACTGTTTTTCAGATGAAATAATTAATAACTCTTTCTGCCACAACTCCAACAACGAGGAAAGAAATGAAAATTCATAGATCCTTAGCTAAGGAGTCGATGTCATACTTTATATTCACCTTCCAGTAATTGCAGGCTTCAAACTCCCTCTCTTTTGCTAATCTAATTGTCTCGTGGATCTCTGTTTCTCCAGCGTTTTCGGGATTATCTCCAGTATCTTCTTTAGCTTCTGGCTCCTCATGTTCTTCTTCTTCTTCTTTTGCTTTGTCAGCTTCCTCGGTTGCTGCACTTTCAGCTTTATTGCCTTAATACATGCTGACGAATTTCTAATGTCCAAATAAATCATAATGAGAAACCTTTAACTTCACATTAGCTAAAATATATCAACTTACCATGTAGATATCTTTGATAGAAAGATCATTGTTTTATGTTGCCTCTTCCGATTCCTTACGCTTTCTAGGATCATCATTTCCTAGATCGCGATTCTGCAAGATGTTGATCTACTTCAATGATCCTTTTACGAGATCTTCCCAATTTGGTGCTATCATTTTTTGTTAATAAAAAAATAACTGATAAATCAAGAATATTCTAAGTAAATTAATTTACTTGCTTCAACGGCCTCCTTAAGCCATTCAAGTTGAGTTCTCTACTCTTCAATTTAGTTAGCAAAATTCACCAAGAAACAGATGTACCCTTTGTTCATTGGTTTGCGGCTCGTTCTAAAAAAATAAACAAACTCAAAAAATCAATTCACACAAGAATTCGTTTTTTGCATACCCTGGAACAGTTTGTAGAGTCATGCAATTATTTGCCAAAAAAGATAGGAATCCTGCCTTGACTACAATAGCGTCTCTAACTCTAACATCCTTAATAGCAATCTTGAAACTTTCGATGATGATTTATTCGATTTAGTTGTGAAGAATGTTGTTGAACTCGTGCTTGATTATCAGATTCTACAAAATCATCACAAAATCATTGAAATCTCATTAAACCACGCAAAAATAATAAAAATTACCAGCAGATAAGTGAAAAAATCGCTTTCAACTAATGCATCACATACTACTGTGTTTTCGGTCTTCAGAAGACACAGAATAAGATGCAGTAACTTAACTCTGTTGAGTCCAAATGGCTGCACAACAGATCCATATTGAGTTTCATGCGAAGGTACTTCTTAGTTTTGCTTTTCTTCCATCAATGCTTTGATTAGATTGCTCATCTTAGACTACAAATAAGCCAAAGGAAACTCTTTAGCAATGGTTTCTTCATTCTTCTTTCCGAAGCTCAAGCTATCATTGTATCGAGATTCACTTTCTTCCTCAGCAGGCTAATCGAACAATAAAAGAAAATGGTTTAATTTCAAAAATACTGATTTCCTAGCAACAACTGATTACTTCATTGTAGAGGGTTTATCTGTAATGATCTAAGTAACTTGAGAGTGTGAGTGCTGCTTACGAGAATGACTCTTTGTGCTAATTATTCCAATAAATCTATCATCAAACCAATTGTTTTCAATAAATGATACATACTTATTCGATTGCATTAACAAGGATGTTAATATGCTCTTAAGAGAAGAGACTGCGTTTGAGTTCAAAATTCTATGGTTTAAGAGAAGCTTCATTGATTTATACAAGTGTTTCTTGCACATTGATGAGCACTTCATGGTCAGTGCAGGAGTCTATTTTCTCGTAGAGTTTCTTGATCAAGAGTATTCTATCCTCCTGTTTTGTTAAGCAAAATAGCAAATTAAGTTACTTTGAAATGCTAGTTTTTATGTATGTTACCAAAAACTGATCAGGATCGATATCAGTTCCATCCTAAGAAATGATGGTCATGACAACTTTGGCGATGCTCTTCAATTAAAAGTGATAAAGAAGATTATCGATTATTTCGGGATTCTATCGCAAGTATCCTAGTAGCTTTTGTTAAAAACAAATTGCAAAATTATTAACTATTTATGTATGTTCTCAAAGCAGCTTCTTGAGAGTTACTTTTCCTTCGCGAGGATTGATGAGTTAAAGTGCAATTTTACAAAAGTACCCAGTTGAAGTGCTATTAAGTTCTTCCGTTGGCTTTATAAAAGCAAAGAGATCTTTTAATAGATCCTCCCCGTAGATTGCTTGTGAGCTCTCTTGGACTTCCGCTTCTTTTTTAAGTTCTTTAGCTTCTGGAACATCGCTTTTGGTTTCTTCATCTACAGATTTATCATTGATAATTGGAGTAGTCTCTGAAGTAGCACTAACATCTTGAGCTTCCTTTTGTTCTTCAGTCACAGTAGCTTCAACTGAATCTGTGGTTTTTTCAATATTAGCAGTAGCAGCAGTCGTAGTTGTTGTTGTAGTTGTTTCAACATTAGACTCAACTTTAGATTCAATTTCTTCGTTTGTTGCAATGTCTGTCTTGAGTGGCACATCAACAGAAGTAATGCTTTCTGCAACATCAGAAACAGGTTAAGTTTATGCTACTTCAGTTTCCTTAGTTTTTTCATCGATTTAAGCAGAGGGAGGAGTATCAACCTATTCATCTTTAGAACTTGTTTATTCATCTGTTTTTTCTTTATTCGATGTTTAACTTTCATCTTGCTCACTAACCACTTCTTCTTTAGTCACTTCTATTTCTTTCTTCAACTCTTTTTCTTCTGCCTTACTATCCTTCTCTTCTTCTTATCGTTTCTCTTCAGATTAAGCAACAGACTCCTTAATCTCCTCAACTCCTTTAGACTGTAGTAAATCAATCTCTGTGATTTCTATTTTCTCAGAAATTTAAGGCCTCTATGAAAAGAAAAACTCTTGTATTTTAGGAATCTAAATCCCTAGCAGCTCACTTGCAATAAATGGGTACCTGAATACAAAAAACACCAACATCATTCCAACATCTACAGCATTCATTCGAATGTATAAATTATTTACTTGCGCTAATGCTTGTCATCATCTGTTTCTAAAGGTAACGAAATAGCATAATTAACAAGTGTGCGTAGATGCTAAGGATTCTTCGTCATGCTGCAAAAAAAGACAAAATAATACCATAAATCAATTGACAACGCTATGATTCAAAGTATGAGTGAAAAATAAATAATCGCAGTGTGTCTTACAAATCAGCAAATTTGTTTTGATTCATTTTAACATCATTGATAATGTTATCTTCATCTAATAGCGCCTCCACAGTGAAATCAGCTTTGCTAAAATGAGTGTCTAAACAAGATTGGGCAAAGTAACCCCACATACCTCCTCTTGAAGAAAAACAAAACAACAACATCATAAGAAATCCTCATCATCAAGCAACAGCATTTAAGAACATTACCCGTAAAACATCTTTGCTTGGTGTGCAGTAACTTCTTGGTTAATTCTTTCTTCTTTTTATTTCTAATTTTAATTTATTTAAGAATTCTTTTTTACCAAAATCAAGTGATCTTATCGCTTCGCTTCCCTCTGCTCTTCATCTCCTTGTATTTTTTCCCCTCACAATCTGCTCCAGATTTCTTTAGTTTAATCTCTTTCTCCCTTTTATTTGAAAAACCCTCTAAACGATCTCTTTTGTTGCTCATTTTCAGTCTAATGTTCTTTTTTTAGAATTTGTTTAAAATTCCACCAAGACATTATTTATGTATTTTTCTTATCTCATTTAAACATCTCTTCCATCCTCTTTCTCATAATAAATAATAAGATTGTTTAACGTTATTGATCAACTCAACTACTCCCTTCATTTTAAGTTCTTCTCCCCCTATTTATTATTCAATTATTTTATATTAATTTCAATAATAATTTAAATGAAATAAATGTTCTAACAATACAGAATTACATTAAATATCCATAAATTGAAAACACCTATCTCTCAAGCAGGAATCTATTCAACACATGGAATTTAGCATAATATAATAGGAGATTTCTCAATCTTTTTGAATAAACTTATTTCTGTTCCATTCTTTGTTCTTGAAGGCACATTTGTTTGCTAGTAATTCTGCTGATATTTCTACAAGCTAGCATTGAATATGCTTGATATATTATTTGGATCAACTTATACATATCTGCGACTCTAAAATAACCCTTTCGACGCATTCAACTTCAACTTTAATTACGTTTTCGTTTAAGATATTTTTTTATTCCTCAGCAGTGGTGAAGACGATTCTTCTTCTCGCTTATTGATCTCTTATTTATTTGGGATATTCAGATTATTCGACGAAGAAACCCTGATCAGTTGATTATTATTTTCTTCTGATAATTTAGCTTTTCCATGATTATTAGGCTAATTAATAATACGCTAACCATTCAGTTCAGGATAGAAAAAATTACATTTCTGCCGACTAGCGGGGAGGAGTTATTAAGGATATGGGCGATTTTTAAGAATTCTTGTTGGTGGTGATGCATTTATGAGTGCATTTATTGGCAGACATTTAGAAGGTTTTCGTGATAAGAACACATTATTTTAAGGATTCTTTACGGGCGATAAATCAGGTGAACCTGGTTAAACAGAATGAAATTTCCTTCTAGGAATAAGAGAAAGTTTTGCTACTTGGCGAGCATTTTTTCTGAGTGAAATATTGAATTTATGTTCAATTTAATCTATCTATTTGGAAGATTAAAACACATTCACCTCGACGTTATTCATAGAAGAAATCACTCCCATTTCATCTAAGACATCCACTTTTGTTACATTTGTCTCTTAGTATAACTACGAGCGAAGATAGAATAGCTAAACGAAGTTTTACTAAGTGATTTCTTCAAAATTATTTTCAATATCTAACCCTAATTCTTGAAAAAACGAATTATCCCATATTTCATAGTCTTCCTCGTCTTCTTCGTCATCGAGTAATTGAATATTGTCTATTTGAACTTAATTGTTATCAATACTGTTTTTCTTAAAAAACCCACTCTGATGATGCTACTGCATCGTTATTTATTAAGTATTCAAAGATTTCATCTTTTTCAAGATATTCTAAGAAGGCTAGCCATCTAACAGGAATGTTTCATCTTAAAAACAATTAAAATCTCCTATGAGCATTTTCTTTTTCGGTGAATTTTGTAGCATTGAGATATTCTACTGTGAAGATACTTAGCTGCATAGCTGAGGTGGCAGGATAATATTGCGATTATTTGGCATACCAGTGTGAAGAAGCTCTTCAAATTGCGAGTGTCGAAGTGGATAAATTTCTTTGTTGGCGAAATGAAACTAATCAACTTTAGAGTTCAGTTATTTTTCTGGAGAATGAGAACAAGAAGGCTTAAAAGAAGATTGTTTCCGAAGAATTACTGGAGATCCACTTGTTTCAAGATTTCCAGAGCTGTTAGAAGATATCAGCAGACTATTCTTAGAACTGCTCTTTAGAACTTTCATTATAAATAATCCGAATATTTTATGGTTTAGGAATTCTTTTAGGAGTTGAAAATTATATATAATCATGTAATTGATCTTCTTATCTTTAAAATGGGGGGTAATCATCGACAATAACTGAATAGTTATTATTTGTCAGAGATAAAAAAGATCTTCTAAGATCTAAGTTACTCTCCTTTGAAGATTACCGATTGAGTACGTGAGCTTAAAGAAATCAGTGGTGGGATTTTATTAATAATTTCCCGCTGACTACCTTTTTACAACGTATCTCCACAGCCACTAATTAATAAATCAGCTTCACACATCAATATTGAATCAATTATAATTTCAATTTTTTTAAATTTATAATCAATAATATTTCCTAATTTTTCTTTTATAATCGTTATTTCTCTCTTAATTAACCCTTCTAATCCTTACTCCAACCTTACAATATAAGTGAAGTTGTTTTTTCATTCCTCTAATCTTTAAATTCTTATCAAAAAAGATTCTTAGAAATTTTATTAAAAGATAAATCATTAAGCCTAATTATGAGATTACTAATGTTTTAATCAAAAAAGAAATTAATGACTGGTGGGAGTCTTTCGAGATATAGATTTGAAGAAATTAAGAATGGAAGTCTCGTAAAATATCATTAAATCTTCGCCACTCTTTTCTTATCTCAAAGATTGATTTAATTTTATCGAAGTAATCATTTCAATGTCAATTACAATAACTTTTACAATAATATTTCCTCTTTTATCAGTTTCTCAATAACGCTTATTATTATGAATATCAAATGAAAGGATATCCTAAATAGCAATCTATTATATTTTCTTTGTTTCTTTCGAAAAGAGTAAATCACAGGTTAAAATCAAGATCTTTCTATTTTCATAAATTATTGTCTCTTCCATGTTTTATTTTTATTTACTGCTAAAATACAGACAAAAAGTGAAAAATTAAAGATGATGTGTCCTTTAGATCCATACAAAAACATAATAAAATGGTCGTGGTAGTAATTATTTTGACTAAACCACTTCTGGGATACAATTTACAAAAGTACATTTTTATTATAAAATTAAATTCTGTTGGCTTTGAGATTTATAGATATTATTGTTATCTGTAACAAATACTTATCAAATTAATTGCAGCCACACGGTTAATAAGTAAGCAACTCTATTTCCTAAAGACCAATAAATCTATTGGAGTTTTCTAACTTTCTTCCAGATCTAAAAAATGACATGGATGATTTTCAATATTATAAATTATATTATTGTCTTGTATCAAAAATGTAATTAATAGGATATGTCAAGTATTACTCTATTCTATTAATGCCGTTCCAAATGGTTTTTTTCTTACTAAAGGATTTTTTTAGGATGGCTAATTTTCCTTCAGCCAGTTCATTTTTAATTTCAGCCTTTTTTCACTGTATTTTTTAGTTTAAAACTAATCAATCCTTAATTACCATCCCTTTTTTTTCCAGCAGCTCATTCTTTTGAAATTAAGTTTTGAATATTCTTTTCCCATACAAAACCTAATGCAGTAACAGGCTCTTATTTAGTAGATTTGTAGTCTTATTTAATTTTTTTTGTTTTTATTGAGATGAGGGAATATCTTTTGGACAAGAAAAGATATCATTCTTTTCTCTTCTTTTTATTTAAAATTGTTTCTATTTTATATAATATCAATTAATCCCCCTTTTAATTTAAAAATAATCAAAATTGCAGATTTAAAAAGTCCAAACAATTTAGCATTAAAAAAAAAAGCTAATTCAATATTTTCTTTATGATAAAAAATTCAATACACATTTTAAAAATAATAAAAATATTTTTATGTTCAATTTGTTATTTATGTCTTATCTATTATTAGGATAAGGGATTTTAAAATAATGAATCAACTTCAGTTTTAAATTTATTGATTCTTCCCGACTAGTTTTGTATCTAAATCATCTAGTTCAGATCAGAAGGTGCTACTTTCGTTTCAGAAAGACACATTCCTGATAATATCTATCCTTTTTATTCCCTCAGCAGAGCCCATTCGTAAAAAAATTAAAAACTCAAACAAAGACCAGCTTAAAGATTATTAAATGGATCTAGAAAAATCGCCTAAAAAAGACAATCAACAACAACCTTTAGAGTGTGAAATAGCTTCACATTCTACTAGCGAACAAATAGAAAACTAAGCAAGTGGTCTGTCTTAGCTTAACTAGATGGAAAACCCCAAAAAAAGGCCACCTCATCCTAAAAGCCAGCATTATAAAATGCACTCTTATGGATTTGGTGGAGTCAGATACGACAATGTTGTGATGCTCTCAAAAGAAGAAGCTTTGATCCCAATCGGCACAAGTCTAGCGAGATGGAACATCCTCAAACACAGACGTTTATAGGTTATTTAAACAAACAGCGATTCTATCTTTGTGCTTCTAGAAATATCCGGGATTATCATCAGCATCTCGTATAGTGGACAAGTGAGTTTCCTATAAAAGGAAGGTCTTCATATCATAGGATAGTTCTAAACTCAAGGTAGAATTGTAAGGCATGCTAGTGTTTCTCAGGATTACTTATGCGTTTCTTGTGAAGAATTCGAAGGCTTCAAAGGCTAAACTGAAATCTACAAGTTATCTGAAATCCTAGCAGGGTTATCTTCTGTAAATAATCAAGACAATATCTCAACTGAAGAAACAACTTAGCAACCTAAATATGTGCCTTCAATATACTTCTCTCTTTAAGGACGATATCGGTTTGGAATCCTCACAAAATCAGGCAATTTAGTTACACTTTCAGAGCGCTAAGTCTAGCAATCAACAGTGTCTTAAACAACCACTCAGCCTGCCTAATAGTCTCATAAAAAACCTTAGAAATAACAAAAACAGTATTATTACGATGCCTATCTATTTGATTTAGCTAACAAAAAAGAGATAGCTAATTGCAGTCTACCTTATGTCTGCGATATCATCTCATCCAGTAGTAATGGCGATGACATAGGCTCATATCTATACTTAGACAGGTACCTCTTAATATTGGATCTTAATAAGCTCCAAACCCTCACTTACTGTAAGATAAATGGCAAGGGAAGCATCAACACATCCACTTTTTTAGATTCAAATACTCTTGTGTTATCTCCAGTGGCAAACTATCTCTTGCTCATTAACTGCTAAGCACTAAGGGAAAACCCTCTTCCTCGAGATTTCGACCCTACCAAAGCAGGATAATATGGAAACTACGAAATCAAGTATCTGAAATCCAAAGCCGTTCATCCTGAAAATTACTTTTTCTACATGGAAAATGAAACTATTTTCTCAGCAAATGAAGGTGGATTTGTCTATCAAAACATTCATAACCCAAGTAATTATTAAATTTTTGAAGGCATGAGTATGACATGCTGTGGACTAGCGACGAATGCATATGCTTCAATAGTCGCAGTAGGCGATTTCTCAGGTAATGTCAGAATCTACCCAGCTGAAAAATGCACTGAAAACGATCCTATATTTGAAACATGCATCATGAGTAGCATCCGATCATTAGAATTCAACCCAACTGGGGATGCATTAGTGATTGGAACAATGGAAGGATCAATTTTTAGATGGTATTATGAAGATTTCACCTAGCAGCCTTAACTTGTATGCACACTAAAAGGATCTATCACAGGACTTTCTTATAAAAGTAATTTAAAAAGTTTTAAAATTCTAAGTGAAAAAAAACCAAACTAATTCACTTTTTATTTTGATTTAGATCTAAGCCACGGAGCATCTCAACTGCTGGCTTCTACAACAGAAGGTCAATTTGGTATATTTGAAGACTAACTTGGCTAAAGTACCAGAACAAATATCCTCATGTATGGTCATCTTCCTCAAGATTCCTCTGATAGATTTGGTTCTCTTGGTAAGAATAATATAATCTTAAGATAACTTTTATATTTATTATTTGAATTTGGCAACATTTTCAAAAGAACGATTTGCTGAAATATGGTCTTGCTGCTGGAGTTGCAATGACTCTCATCATATTGCAACATCGAGTGAAGATTAAACTGTGCATATTTTTGATTTAACTCATCGACAACCGTTACAAACATTTGAGCTCAAAGGTCATTAACTAGCTGTCACTTCGATCGATTGGAAGGTATTTACAAACAACCAGATAAGTTTTGGTTTTTCCTAATTATATTTTATTAGTAAATGGGAGGCGGCTTGGGGGAAGTATTCATATCTTGCTCAGACGACTAAACGATTCGAGTGTATGATCCTAAAAATTAATTCGAGTTGAAAGAAGTAGTGACTACTTCTTTTGTAAGAGAATGGCACACCCTCACTTATCTCAGTCTTGAAGAGGTACTATTTTCTTAAAGTTATTAGACTTTTTTTAATTTTAATTTGTGTTTTTTTTAGGGTGGAACAAGAGTTGCAATAGGTTCTCAAAATGGATACTTTTTCATTTACGATCTGCTAAAACACTAATTTGACTACTCTGAGAAGATCCACATGGGAGGCATAGAAGGGCTAGTATGGGGCAAGAATAGAATATTCACTTGTTCAAGTGATTGCTGTGTGAATGTTATTGATGTTTGATGTGATTATTAGAAGTCAAATTATTTTGTTCATATCCAGCTTTATGAATGTATTTGTTATGAGATGTATTATTAGTTAGAATTGATTGATTTTTTTGCAACTTTTCAAGATAAAAAAATAATACAAAAGTTGATTATTATTATTGTTTTAAAGCGGAAATCTGAAACATGAATGAATTCTACTAAGAATCGTTTATTTCTGCTTGTGATAGCGGTAAAGCCATCAAAAGCATTAGAACTATCATTTAACGTGGTTCTCATGTTGATTGTGTATTTAGGGAATGTAGACGATGTGAAGAAGATGATGAATAATAATGTGAATGTTGATTTCGCAGATAAAGATGGTAAAACAAATAAAACCATTTAAATCAAATAACCCTTCATCCAAATCACATATTTTTAACATAAGGAAATAACGGCATGCATCACGCTGCAATGAACGGGAAAATAGACGTAATGCGCTTCTTATTATCAAACTCAATTAACTTAGAGACAGTGAACGAAGAGGGAAAAACACCATTGCACTATGCATGCGAAAAAGGCGATAAAGAAGCTATTCTTTTATTGGTAATAAATAAAGTGAATCCAGAAGTGAAATCAAAATCAGGATAAAAAGCTGGAGATGGCAATATGGATGCTAAAATGTTACTGAACAATATTGTATGTGAAGAAAAAGCATTCAATATCTTGTAGCCTTAATAAAAAGCAAAAATCTTAGAGATCTTCTATGATGTTGATTTCGATGGGCAGAAGCATATCGACCTTAATAAAGCCAAGCGATTCAATAAATACATCGATGAGACAATCAACGAAAGTGCAGCAGAAAAAGATGCTAAGGATTTCATCAAATCATGTGCTCTTTGCAATAAAGAAACTGTAAAATTTATTTATTTTTACACAATATTTCATATAAGTTAATCAAATGACTAAATTTCGGAGCTTTTTTTTCATATCAATTAACTATTAGGTGAACATTGACGAATGGATCTTTTCGTTCTCCAAATTATATGCAGTTGACCAAGGCGCCTTCGAAAAATTTGTAGAAGACTATGACAGTGCTGTGTCCAAAAAGGGCAAACTCAAAAATATTGATTTCGATGTGTGAACAAACAAACAAAAAAAGATTAGCTTTTTGCTGAGAAGTTTAAAAATAATGTGCATTTTTATTATAAAGTTAAAGCAAAAACACTCCTTTCTCATAAAATTATAATTTCTTTTTCAGCAATCATCGTTTTTTTTGACTTTATTGCTCTTTTTCCTTCATTCTGAACTATCTTTGTCTTCTGAATGTTCTCGACTATTTTCCAAGGGACTCATTTCCAAAGAATCCAAATCCTACTATTATAGTCCATTCAAACTAAATGGATAAGTACATGGACTGGAATATTTCGAGAGCATATTGAAATCCTCCTCCTTGAAAATCGCTTCATCCTGTAACGAAGTGATAATCTTTTCCCTAAAACCTCCAAAGGATTTCTGCGGAGAAATATTTTTTTTAAAGTTCGAACTTTTCGTCAGAATTGTTGAACCTTGGATCTTAATCTAAGCCGTGCTTTCGAAGTCTCGCTTAGTTACTTCCTTTTTCGAAGACGCTTCAGTCATTGTAATTCTTTAAGGTTAGCTTAATAATTTTATCCCTTCTCTAAGAGCAGTAAACAAACTTTATTCCTTAACTAAAATCGAAGATTGCTACCTAAAAACGCTCTTTTTCTTAGAATAATTCAACTTCGAAAGATAATTTATTTTAGACATAGAAGTTTCTTGTATTCGTTTTTTGCGGATTCTCTAGATAACTTTGTCTAAATTGAAAGCTGGAAAGTAATTCTAGAATATCTTCATTTAATCAAATGGCTAATCGATTCTCAAATCTCTACTGAGAAAATTTTAAAAGGGCTGAGTCTACTAGTTCCTTTAATATCTCAACTAAATGTGCCCTTCATTTTGAATTGATCTCTCGAGATTACCTAGGATTTTCCTGTTATTATCGTCTTTTCCAGAATGCCGTTCTTACAGTGGAAACTAAGAACAACCTTCCATTTATTTATGCTACGATCTCCTCTAGAGAACAGAATGAATAGAACCTTGTGGAGAAGCACATGAATGGATGGAATTATGGTTTGATTTCCTTGGATATTACCCTTAATTCGCTAATGTTTGTGATGAATTAATAACTTCATTCTTATTGAGGACAATCATTTTTTATGAAAAAGTACCTGATTTCAATTTTAAATATGGGATGTTCTTCCCCTTTGAGTGTTGAAAATTCGATAATCGCTTGTCATGCTTGTATAAAGGAGAATTCAAGTAATTATTGTGGTTAGAATTAATTGTTAGACTTTTTTAACTTTTACGTAGCAAATTGTGCGATCGCCTTTACAATGGTTCTTCTTTGGAAATTCTGTGATTATTGTTGTGATTAGTCTTTGGTGAGATATTTGTATGCTCATTGGAGTGAAATTGATTAACTGAACACGAGGTTAATTCCATTTTGTGTTGTTCCTAAGTAGATTTGGGTGTAATGTTAATCGAAGCGTTATCTTCTGGAGATTGATCTTGAAATTCATTCTTATCAAGTACCTTGCTTGTGATGCTAAAAAGATTCTTTTACTCATCATTTAAATGATTAGTTTTGATATTACTTGTATGAGATTGATCTAGATCTTCATCAGTATTTAATTCTTCATTTTATTCATTTTAACTAGATTGTGAATTATCATAATCTGAATCCGAAAAATCAGATAAGCTGAAATGATTTTTTTCAATAAAACTTTCATTTTTCAACTGAAATCTATGTGCAGTTAAGCACACTCTATCTAGATTAATTAGACTACATTAGAATTACTTATTAACAGCTCTCCTAATTTGTGGTTTTCTTTCTACAATATTTTAGCTAAAATTATGTCTGCATATTGTGAGCATTCTTATTGGATTAAGATGAATCGAAGGGCAGTTTAAATCAGTATGATCTTAGCTTCTACAGAAATGACATTAAGAGTATAATGGAGTCAAATCGTTATGAAGTAGACTATCCTTGATCTAGCAGAATGCCTCATAATCTTGATTGAATAAATTGATTTTTAGAAACTCTAAAAATTTATCCCTTTCGATATACAGAATTTTAGAGAATCCTCTTGACCTAGCAAGGAATCTATTAGGTTAGTCAGTAAAAAAAGATATCTCACCGAAATATTTCCCTTGCCTTACAGTCTTCACACGCTTGTAGCTCTTTTTCGGTTTGAAAAGCTACCCTGCTGAAAGATACTAAGCATCACTTTCTGCTCGTTCTTTTGAAGAGCTAATCATCCTAATATATTGATTGACTTCATTAACAGAATTAAACTGATAATCTGTAGAGTTTGGTTATGAAAATGACGAATCTAGCTCAAACTCCTAGCATATGTCTATTTCACCTTTTTCTACAAAAAACAGTATCCCAGTTTTGCTAACATCCTCTTGTGAATTTATGATGAATTCATTCGGCGTGAGTTTCTTCTCCTTAATCAAATGAACTGCCTTTTAGATTACACTCAAGGTAAAATTCTTTTGCAAGAACTAGCAATCCTGTAAGATAATCCTATTCGCTTATAGCAACAAAGATTCTTTAATATCTTCAGGCAGTTACTGGAGAATTTATTATTCCTTATCAGAATGATCGTTACTCCATTACGTCCAGTAATACTCTAGATATTCCCTGACGGTAGATTGTAGCTCTCTAGTGATAGATTTTTCGTTTAGATATCGATTAATAACAAATAAATTTTCTTTTTTTTCTGCATCTTCTTTTTGGAGATCCACGAAGATCGAACCTATGCTATTGATGGTGTATCCGAATATTACACAAGCTATGATCATAGTGAAAATGCAGACAATCATTTCAACAATGTTTTTAGGAACAATATCACCAAATCCGATGGTTGTCATTGTCACGCAAATAAAATAATATGCTTTTAAATATTAATAAGCCCAAGATTCATTTTCAAATCCGTTGAGCCAGGAATTCGAGGGATTTGGATTTGTTCTGCCTAGAAACAGCCAAACACAAGCAAATATATGCGATACTTTCAAGATAAAGAGCAAGAGCTTGAAGAGCGAGAGAATATTGAGTGTCCGCCTCTTGAAAGAAAAAGTTTCTTCGATTTTTGAGAGGTATTTTTGGAGTTTTACCTGTTTGTATGAAAAGAGACCTAACAATAGAAAATAATTGATATATCCAGGGAATGATGACGCAAAAGAATCTTTAAAATATGTGCAAAGAAATTCATAAAAGAGTGAAAGTGCAGCGGAAATGTCACATATGCCCATGTATTTCATGTAACTTTGGAATATCATAGATCGATTGAGTTGAATTTATCCACGATGGAAGAAACCAGTGTTGAGATTAATGAAAATGTCTGAGATAAGTAGGATGATAATAACAACTAAAGACAGAGAAGACCCTAAGAAATATGATAGATGATAGTCTTATGTTGCTAGTTATATTGGTAGGACAACATTTATTGTGAGAATAAGGATTCCTTGTAAAGTATCCCAAAATAATTTAAAACGTGCATTTGGGTCTATTACTGGTAAAATTTGTAAAGTCATTCTGATCATCTGAGTGAATTATCTGAGATAACTAATTAGCTAACTTTTATGCAAAAAAGTGTTTTGAATCTGATTGTTTTCAGTGGATCTATCATCACTCTCATCTTCACTTTGATCTTCTTGTTCGTTAGCTTGTCTTTTTATGTTATCAGATTCAGTAGAAGCAAAGTTACCAGAAATATTGTGGCTTTTGTCGTTTATCTATTGATATTGAGCTTTCCTTAGATTTTTCATTCGACGCGATGAAGATAATGCAGACACCCAGCGATGCGCTCTTTACTTGATTTTAACATTCTACACCCAATTTTTTAGCGTTACTTTTTCTCCAATTCCTTGTTAGATAATCTCAAGCGGCACAGTTCTCTACTTCTTTAGTTGAGAAATTTTGTTATGTTTGAATAAGCTTTCTCTGATTTAAGCTCTGTTTGCCATGCTTCTACTTGAAACTTCTATTTTAATTCTTAATTATTGTTTTCTCTCGATTTCTTGTTGATTTATGGAATGATTAATAATACACCCTAAACTGCTTGTTGGGGGTTATTTGATGAACCAAAGAAAAAATAATAATTTGTCAGTAGGATGTTTTGGTAAGAAACTAAATGATAAACAAACAATTGTATGCTAAATGCTTTTAATAATGAATTTAACTTATTTTCAAGTATTATTTATCTTCATAATTATTACAATAATTTTATAAAAATAATAAATTTATTAAAAAACAATTATTCTTCATTGTCCTATTAAATTTAAGTATTTTTTCAAAACGAAGGCCAATTTCAAAAAGAAAGTAAGGAATTAAATAAATAGTTGTTAGAGATTTTACTTCTAAAAACAAAAACAGAAGAATATTTATCGTTTACGATTTTGAAAATTCTTAAAAGAATCTCACTCTCAGTTAATTTTCTTCACATAATTTAATCTTTTTTCAAGAAAAAGAAACCCAAAGTTTATCAAGATAAGTTAGTTCAGTCAACCAAGTTGAATGAGAATAGGATAGCAACAAAGCAATAGAAAAATGGGTGATATTGGTGTGCCAACTCCAGAAACATAATATTAAGGAAATTCTCTAATCTTATCTTCTCCTGAAAGATCTCTTTCTCCTCTTGTTTAAAAAGAGCTAATAGCATTATCCCCATCAAGATCAGCTAAAAATGAAGCACTTGGATAACACAGAAAAAATTATAAAGTCGCTTGCCCTGCTCATGGATAATTTGAAATATCCAACATGTGCACAGCTGAAGGATGCCTAGAGCCTCTTTGTGCTGAATGCATAAGGGTTCATACGCTTCTTCACAACAAAGAAAGAACTGCTTCAAATATTGACACAATTTTCAATAAAAGAGACCAATGCTTAGATATCCTTTAAGAATCATCCAAACTGTTTGAAAACGAAAAATCTTCACTGTAACAAGTTTTAGGTGGAGAAGGCAATATGGAACTGTTTCAAAAAGAGTGCAATGAAAAAATTCAACGAGCAAAGATTAAAGTGTTCTCGATTGTAGAGCTGTTTTTTAAAGGTGTAGAAGATTCAGTTAGATAGAATTTGTAACTAAGATAAACAAGCTAAGTAGTTCATTTAGGAAGATAATTAGATGCCAAAATCAAAGAAAACATACAGAGAATTAAGAATACAGAATTGCAGCTTGAAACATCTGATTTCATACCAGCTATTATTCAAGTAAGATAGGATCTTCCAAATCAAATGAGATTCGTTTAATTTATTGAATGATTTCTTATATATTTAACGCAAAGGTTTTATCAGGAGAATTCGATGTGATTTTTTCAACTATCCATTCAGAAGCATTGGAAGTTATTTCAAAAAATCAATCAAATATGTTCGAAATTGCTTTCGATGAACAAAAACTCTACACTCTCACAATGGAACTTTCCAAACTGATAAGTCTCAAAAAGTCAACTCCAGACACTAGCTCCCCAGGTAAATCTTATTCGTTAACTCGATCAGAAAGTTACCTAAAAAATGAACCTTTACGAAATGGTTCTCCTCTCAAAAGACACAATTAAACTGTGCAATAAAAAATAATATCTTCGCAACAACACAATCGTATTTCTAGTCTGCACTCTTCTGGATCAACACCAACTCTCTCTGCACTCTAAGCCAGATAAAACAACATTTTACTGAAATAACCCAATTCACATTTGTTAACATTCTAATAATTCAGCTAAAATAAATACAATAATAATGACAGAGATTTCAGAACTAACTAGAAAGATAACTATTAGATAGACAATCTCATGGAATAACCTAATTTCAGCACACCGCCACTGTCATCTACTGGGAATACTTTGTCTTTAAGCAAAAATACCATTCTTTAATCTAATCAAAGATAAAGCAATATCTTCAGCAATAATTCTTTTTCTCAACGACCAAATTAAGTTCAACAATAACCAGCTTTCTCCCCTAACAATCTAAATACCTAACAACAAAACATCCTTCCATAACCTATCGAGAACTAAATCTAAAGCTAGGAACTTCAAATATCTCAGATTCTTATGAATTCGCCTGATTACTTTGTTCAAGAATGTGATAAAAAATATTTACATTTCTTTCAAGACAACTCCAAACTCTTTCATTATTTGGATTTAGATAATCTATCTCGTGATCCTTAATCTTAAATCTTCAAGTAAATGGTCTTGAATATACATTTTAAAATCCCTATGTACCATCGCAGTGTTATCACTCCATATGGAGAGGTATTCTTGTTCGGAGGCATTTAACCTGATTCTAAAGGTATGTCACTTAACACATGCTATAAATTAAATTTTAGACTTAGCATTCTTGAATAAGTCTCTTCAATGCATTTCGCTCGAGCGCATCTAGGAGTAATATTTTGTGCCAATGCGATTTATGCTGTCGGTGGTAGCTCAGACAATGAGATTTCTGCGTTAGATACTTGCGAAAAATATGATTTGGATAAAGAAAAATGGGAAGTAATAGCAAGTCTAAAAAGTAAAAGCAGTGGTTGCTGTTTGAGCACATTTTCAGATTCTTTTATCTTCAAATTCGGTGGAATTATAGACAAAAAGACACTTTCGAACACAATCGAACGTTACGACATCTAAAATAATACATGGACAGTTATTCCATTCAACGGATGCTTGAATAAGAGACTCCCAAGTTTTGCTGCTTGCTGCTAAATTAACTAAGATGAAATCATGATTTTCGGTGGAGCAGCTTAAAATTCCCATGTTTCAACAGTGTGGGTTGCTAAAATGTACAGTTAAGAATGTGATTTTGCAGTTGCATCTCCTCTACCTCGTCCTGGAACGTTCTGGTCGATTCCTGTTATCGTTGGTGGAGTTTTGTTCTCTTTATAAAACGTAACTATGGATAAATCGCCAGATTATTGTTATTTCGGAAAAAAGAGAATATATGGACATAACTCTGCAACTTGGAAACTCATAGGAAATGATCCAATTTCTTGAACTCCCAGCATTGATTAGTAATTTTCCTGAATCATCCTCTAGAATTACTTAAAATAATTCACAATCACTTCAAGTTTGAATCTAAAGTATCCATTTTGGTTTTAAGAATGCCTAATTGCATGTGTTTTGAGAATTATGTGTTTAATTTAATAATTCTTTAATTTGTCTCATTTTATTATAAAGATAAAGAGTTGAAAATAACCATATTCTTACCAAGCTAAAATGCTTTTAAACAAATAATACAAGTTTTTCCAAATACACTCATAAACGAAATATTATTTTTTGTTCAAATGGCAGCTTCTGTAGGATTTTCTGATGTTTCCTTTATCAAAGAGACAACTCCAATGGGTGTGCAGCTACCCCACTCTGGAGTCTATGTGACTAAGAAATCAATGTTGCAATTGAATCCATTGTTTTCAATCATCGAAATAAATTAAGGTTTTATCTCATCAAGAGTTAACATCTAGCTGAAGGAAGCACCTGGTTTGAGAGACCCAAGAAGGGCTTGATAAAAATCATGAGTAAAGAGAGAACACGAAAGAGAATCAGCTCCACAGACATCCGAGCAATCAACAATAACACCATCGAACTTCACATCGGTGATTCTGAGAAACTCAAATCCATCTAAATTAACAATTTCTATTTTTTCTTTCATTTCAGGAGTCAGCGCTAGATCAGGGAAATACTGCTCAGTTATTTCGATCACCTAAGATTAAACAAAAAAGTTAGATTCAATAAAAGAAATTAAGAAAGCAGTATATTTTATTATTTTACAGCTGGATCAATTTCGCAAAGTGTGATTTTCTTAATGAGAGGATAATCTTTGAATAATTTTTGAGCTATCTTGAGATCACCTCCTCCAATGATCAGAATATGAGCGTATTCTGTTTGTTTATCAAGGATACTTGAAGTAACATCGTTGGAGTAGTTATCAGGCAATCCGCTGCACATTTAAACTTGTCCATCGATAACGAGCACTCTCCCAAGATGCTTTGAGTCATAGACTCTGATGTCTTAGTAAGGTGACTTCAATCTCTTAAGTGATCTTAGCCCCTTCAAGATATCTGCTTTCTATGAGGAATCATTGGTAATAAGCTTAGCCTCTGTTCCTCGATTGAGAACAATATTGGATGTGCAGCATTCCCATCCAAATGCATTACATAGTTCTTCTTCAATGGTCTTGCAATTGAGTCTGCTATTTTATCCGCAATTGTAGAAATCCACAGTTGCGCATTTATCTCTTGGCCAAGAATGGAAACTCATGTGTGATTCACTCAGCAGGAATATTAGCGAAACCTAGCCATCAGCGAACACCTTCACTCTTTTGTCGCAGACATTGCAGTCAGTCATCTTCAGAGTTCGTTCAAATATTTCTTGAATCTATTTGGCGTCACCTAAATCAACTTTTTGCACATTGTAGAAGTCCAGCATGATGTGGCCACCCATATTTTGAATGTTATCCATGGAAGTTTTCAGTTTTCAGTTGTGTTTGTTTTGAGAAATGTTTGGACAAAATTATTTAAATATGTTTAGATTTTTTAATAAAAATATGTTTTTTGCATAATTTTGCATCTCTCGAGCTCTTCTTTAAAAAGCCAGAGATAGAACCAATTTTGCTGAATTGACAGAATGATTCTTCTATTTTAATTATCCTACGTAATTTTACTTTGTCTCAATTTTTAAATTAACTTTGTCCAGCTAATTTTCAATCTTTTTTGGTTTCTCCAGAAACAAAGATTTAAAGTTTAATAAAGTAATGCTCAATCTTCTTAAAGTAAGTAGTTATTTCGTTCATATTTTGAAATACAATTATTTTCAAGAAATAAGAAATATTTGCATAAAGGTCTTTCTTCTGGGTTTTGATTATAAATGAAATTGTTATTTTATCATTATTTTTATTATTGAAGTGTCAATTACTTGAATTAATCTTCTAAATTAAATGGGGTTGAGAAAACAAATCAAGAATTTTGATCAAAATATTGTTTTGGATGCGATCTCTCATAACTGAAATACAATTAATTATTCATACTACAAACGAGAGACCCTCTAAAAGACTTTTGCCTTTTTTCAAATAAAAGTCTCTCAGGAGTATATTATTTTATTTTTTGAATGTTTTAGAAGAAAATCAAGCTTTTTTAATACAAATATTTCATATCAATAACCACTAACTTATTATCTTAAATACTTTAACAAATAATAATTTACTAATAAAACAAGTTCACCTATGAGAAAACCAATATTCAATTTGATGCTTGTAGTCTGTCTGTGAGCGACTATTGATAGTTTAACTTTGATTGATTGCCTTTATTTCCAAAAAATAATTACGCAACTTAAAATCCAAAAACAAAATAGGTTGTTTTATTATTTCAAAAGAAGCACTCACCAAGTCATTAAAATAAATATAAAATGGCTGAAAAGTTAGTCCCAGATCTGAAAAGATCAATGCTTGCAACTTCTAGTCAACTGGCTACAATAAAAAGTCATCTTTAAGCAATTGATAATAAAGAAGGTAGAGATAAAGATTTATGATTATTCTTTGAATAATGTTGGTTATTTCTTGAAGGAGGAGATAAAGAAGATCTTTCATTGCTATTTGGGAGGCTTTCATATTAGGTTAGTAAGCTAAAAGGGGATATTGAAAACCAAGGAAAACAATTCGCACAGACAGTAAAGGAATATTGATGAAAATCGTTTCAAAACTAATTGTTGCTTTTTTCTTGAAGGCGAGCAAGACAGGGTTTAAATTGAAAGATGCTTCAAGTACAGCAAAAGAGTCTGCTTAATCTGAGAAAAGATCTTCTTCATTGAGATTAGCAGAATCACTTTCTTCAAAGCGATTTAACGTAAAAAACTGATTATTTTCTTATTCACAACAATGATTTTTTACCATAACATACGATTCTATTAAAGTCAGCTAAGGATCTGATGTCTGCTTCTCGAGGATTCTTAGAAAAGCACACCAAGCCTGCATAACTTGATTCTATTGACACATAATAACGCAAGTAAAATGTACTTAATTTGCAGCTTAAAATGATAAATTCTGTAAAATCTCATACTAACAACTGTCATACTTTGATGCAGGACAATGGTAGACTTTTAAGACAAAGATTCCCTTCGAAGGAGCTTTTATTTCCAAAAAAACTACATGGTTGCTCCTGGAAAGATTGCATAAGCTGATGTTTTACCTCGATTTATAAGAAAAAATCCATTTTCTGATTTACCTCCCATTTCAGAGAATGATCTTTAAAAGGGACTTTTTCATCTTGTTAACCTTGGTCTCATACCTAAAGACCTTGATCTTCTCCCTGCCTTCAACTAAGGAGCACCTATATTAGAAACCTCTCAAAAAAAGTAACCAAATATCTGTTATTTTGTATTGAATATCACAAATCAATTTTAAAAACAAGATTTGCAGAACTTCCAAAGAGAAATTTTCTCATAAAACCTTTGGATCACGACACGATTCACAAATTCAAACTTGAGAACTCCTCAATACTTTAAAATAATTCCTCTATGCTGAAGCAATCATCCTTGCTTTAAAATTCCACAAAGGCAGAGTCTAATTTCTTCCTAACTGATCTCAGCACAACAAAAAATTAAAGTCTCAATCAGACTCACTTTTAGTAAGCAGCGAAATAAAAAATTCCTCAGAAATTCAAAACAAGTAAATCAAAACAGAAATGAGCATTTGTGTGTGTTTATCTTGTGAATATTAATTGATTTGTTTGATTGATATTTTAGCTGAATATTTCCTCAAAGACAAAGTTGAGGAAAAGGACATTCATGGTGGAAAAAACTATTTAATCACAATTCTTGGAGGTCATATTGAAAAAGACAACTAAGATTATCAAGAAATGAAGAAGATCAACTCTTATATATGGGGCAGCATAAAGGGACTTTTAAAAAGATTAGAAAACCTAGCAAGAGAGCATAAAATAAATACCATGTACATTAATGGTGAAAAGGTATTTTTCATTGAGATAGTTGTATTCTGAGAATAATTAATTGTTCTTATGAAATCCTTAGTTATTAGGATTAGTGAATGATTTAGTGAGAGTCAAAGACTAATAACTAGTTAGCTGTGTAGAAAACAAAGAACTAATTATTCGCTTAATTCCTGGTGAAAAACAAGCAAGTTTCAAAGGAAAAGCATGGGCTGCATTGAAGATCTTGTGCAGTTTTAAGATGAGAAGGGCAATGAAAGAACTACAGAAGAGACAAGCGTAATAAAATGATTCCATGGAAAAGAGATGGCGTGTTGCTTTTTGGATGAGGTATTTACTAACATAGCGACAATTGAAGAAATTGCAAGTTTCCAAATTGTCAAGTTATGCTTCCTTGCAGAAAAGTTTTGAGTAAAATTTTACTTCTATTGTTAAATCCAAGAGAGTGGAGGTGCACATCAATAGTATCTCCTTAGATGTAATGAGAATTTAAACATTTTTAGCTTTCAAAAGTATCTAAAATGGTTATTGTTTTGCATTGTTATTTATCTAGAAAATCAAACGACTCACGACAGAACACTTCCTCTAGAGAGAAAATCTACAACTTACTAGAATATTCTCTCTGAAAGATCCTTAAGTATATCACTAGTTCTTGATTTTTGGATCCAATAATGAATCTAATTTTGTTTATAAAAAAAGGCTGAAGTAGTAGTCGTAGTTCCTTTTGAACTTCCTATTGAAGTAGTATCATACTACCATAAAATATGTGAGTTAGGCGAACTTAAGAATTTCAAAGACAGACTTCATTTTATTTACCCTGAGAATACAAAACGATTTCCTTCTCATTTCTCCTTATCAAAACTACTTTACTATTCACCAAAAGCACTCAAACAGCTCAAAGGAATCATCCAAAATAAAAATGGATACATTGTGCCAGTAACAAACCTAAACTTACAAATGAATATCATCATGGAAAAAGATAATTTTGAATCACAAATTAACTGTTTATACAAAACAGAATCTTCTCATTCAATATTACCATTTTTTTAATTTTAGGGAATACCTTCTCAAGAAGACAGTCTCCTTGGAATGGTCCTCAATTTACCTGTTCTCTCAGGACCCTGGAAGGAAGTGTGCAAGCTAAATAAAAAAAGTCATGCAAAACAACTTTTTGACTAATGTTCGCTTCCAATCGCTCCTGGTGCTGAAGACATAACAAATGAAGAACAATTCATTAATAAATTAACTATTCTCATTGCAAAGCATCATTCAGTAACAAAGTGGCTTTTCAAAATTGATGGAGAAGTCAGAGGAAGAGGGATTGCTTTCTTTTCTATTGAATCAGTCAGGGCAATTGCAGATGTCAGAAAACAAGCAGGAGGGATACTTGAAGCTAACCATGTTGCTAGTTTGAGGGAAATTATCTCCTCTCTGTTACCTTCAAAAACTGTGATAGCTTCTCCTTCTTTATACGCAACTTATCCTGAGTTTTTAAATTCATTTTTATTCAATCATGGTATTATTGAAGCCTGCCCATCCGCAGACATTGAATCTATTTCCTCACCAAGTATATTCTTCCTTCTATAGCCTGATGGAGAATGCTAAATATTAGGAAGTTATGATAAAGTATCTGGTACAGAATATGTTAATTTTGCTTGTCTATTCCCTTAAACATCTCTTCCGTAATTGAATCTCAAATAAATCTGCTCATCACTGACAGTTCCCTTGCGAAAAAGAGGCATTTTCGGATATATTACTCTTGATCTTCTTGCGTTTCCTGATTAAAGTGATTCATTTGCTCACCCACTTTTCTGGGCCATTGGAATAGATTGCTATCTTACAGATTATTCAGCTTCGTCGTTTGCTTTTGATTTCCTTTCTAAAGGTGATTTATTCAATTACAAACATGGAAAATAATCTATTTCTAACATATTCTTCTTTTTTATAAATCTAGGACATTTCGATAGGACAACTAACAAATATTCCCTTGGAACAGGTGAACTTCCTGAGAAAATACTACCTGATGATTTCGGTAACATCAAACCTGATCACACAAACGATTCCAATCTTTTTGATGAATTCGAGGAAAGATCTTTCATGTTCATTCCGTATCTGTTCCATCCAGGACTTAACTCTCTTGCTTATCGAGAGTTCTTCTAGCTCTGCCGTAAAAATTAAATATCGTTTGATATCGAGAAGAAAATAGGTTCAGTTTTCTTCTTAATTGATGGGTAACAGCATGGTGTCCTCAGTCTCATGACAATAGGTAAAATTCATAAAGAAATATCTTAAAAACTTCACTAAAACACATATTTTTCTCAAAGGACAAAATATTAAAGCTTATGTGAAGCTCATGGCTGATACTTTGAACTTTGTCCTGTAAATTGCTGGTGTTGTTTAACGCAAAGTACATAAAAATCCATTGAAACGGTAAATTCATATTTAATTTATTTTTGTTTTTAAAACTCATTTATTTCTTTAAAAAAATAGCACCGACAGCCTTTATCTCATGGATCTCATATATAAAGTTAGATCACTGAATAAAGAAAAGGATTAGTTCTAAATTACAGGATCACAATAAACTTAATGAGAAACAAACAATTATTCATCTTTCTAAAATATTTAGTAAAAAGTGATCCAAAAAATCACAAAGATTATTCAATTAAAAATGATCATTTATAATGTGACTGCCTTCTAGAACGTAACCTTTATTACTGTAATTGTTCTGAGATAAATTTCGGGGAAGTTAATTTAAAGGCTAAATTCATAGCCTATTCTCTTCCTGTCTGTGCATGGAACTTATCTCTCCAAACCCTTGAAAAAAACATCAAAGAAAGAATTATTTTCTGATAAAAAAACAAAAACAATTTGTACTTTTCAATGCAGTCAATTGCACTTGAAGCAATATCAGAGAATTCTGGAGAAGACTAATTGTTGTTATTATTTTCAGAAAAACTAAGTCCATTTGAAATTACCTTATTATTTTCACTAGTCGTATAATTTATCCTTGAAGCAGTTACTGGAATAAAATCCTACGACAAACCGAATAAATCTTTGAATTGATTATTTGTGCATCTTGGAGTAGCTATTTCTCTATTTAATTTATTACGTAAGAAATTGTTAGCAATTCTAAACCGTATTTTAGAAGGAGAAAGATCTTCTCTATCAGTAGTGTTTACAAATTTCTACAAAGAATCATTTGCAATGTTGTTGTGAGAAGCACAACATGTTCTAAATGAAGAAACACGAGATGAAATATTTTCTCTTGAGTTAATTGAACCTTTTCTTTAGTTAATGGCTGAATTTAATGAACTTCTGCAGTTCATTGAGGAGTTGTTTTCATTGAAGTTTGTTATCATTTTTGGTTTTAAAACTCTTTCCGAAGTTAAACTTCTTGACTTTATTGTCTCCCTATCATTCGTTTGCTTTGGAGATGGCAATCTTGGAGTTGTTTTTCCATTTTTCTTCCCAGATTGTTCAGCATGATGACATTAATAATGATGAATTGGAACATCTCTTAAGAATATCTTTACAGCCGCATAAAGAAGAGTATCTTTTGCAACTTATTCCGTTTATTCACCTATCAGTTTTTCATAATAATCTAGCATTTCTTTTATCTTAGAGAAATTGCTATTCTTCTTGAGTACTTCTAGATCAGTAGCAAAGTCTATCTTCAGTGCCTGAATTGTTGAGATACCAGCTAAATTTGATATTTTCTTAGCTCTACTTACAATCCGGTAATTCTCTTGAAAATACACAGGAAACTCTCGTGTTTTTTTGGCTTCAATAAGTGGAGATTTATGTTGTTCCTGCTAGGTGTTTGGGAATAATTTTTTATGTTTTTCTTATAAAAGTATCTTTTCAAGCTTACTAGATGATGGAAATTAATTGCCATCCTAATTTGAAATATTCTCTGGATCTTCAATGAGTTATTCATGTGGAGTTAGTTGAACTTACTTTGAGTTCTTCACAGAGATATCAATTTTGGCTTTATTTCTCTTTAGGTCAATGAGAAACTAAGTGTGATCAGCAATGACTCTATCTTTCTGATCTTGTTTAAATATGAACGCTTTGTTTAGATTCTCTGGGATGATTTTATATCGTATTCTAGCATCTTGTAAGATAGGTTCATTTTGTATTTCAATCTATTATGATCGCGATCCACCAAAGAAAAATGGTTTCAAAATATATGAATCATGAGGTGTCTATGTTAACGAAGTCGCTTTCTATTGCTTTGTGGTATCTTTTTTTAACTCTAAACTTTTAGAAGTCCTCTTTTTCTAGACAACCAACTGAAGAGGGACAAGATTCATCATTTTTTAGGTGATTTATAATATGTTGTAACGCAATTAATAAGCTTGAAGGGTTGAAAGGTTGCTTAATTAAAATTACTATTATCTGCAGTATTTATTGTTGTCAATTATAAATATCTCAAGGCAACACTAGCTCGATCTTTTGAGAAGGGTTACTAATTTTATAGTAAGCTAGTGTTGCAATAGTGTGATGGATGTTAAAGAATTACATAAACATTCTTTATGTAAAAAATAAACTAAAAAAAACAATAAGTTATTATAATTCTTGTAAAATTTGATTCAAATTATTGTTTTTCTCTCAGAAACAAACTTAAACATTATTGAGAAAAATAGATAATTTAAATGTATTTTATTTTATCAAATATTTTTAGACACTACGACCAAGAGTTAGCAGCAATTCACATTCTGATTAACAAATTTAATGCGTTTTATTAGGGGAGAGAGGAGGATGGAAGTGTTAATACTTTGAAAGACAATGTAAATCTCAAATAAAATGAATTTAATTCGATAATAATCTGTGAGAAATCCAAAAATACCTTTAGTTTCACACATATAAAAGAAGAAAGAAAAATGGGGTTGGGGTTGGGGTTGGGGGTGGGGTTGGGGTTGGGGTTGGGGTTGGGGGTGCGGTTGGGGTTGGGGTTGGGTGGGGGGT
>Ga0302271_10000953_pt1 | contig 28412 bp, 16 predicted proteins | sample III_Bog_N1_1_FD_198767 | JGI IMG/M metagenome (GOLD analysis project Ga0302271, IMG submission 198767) | Peat permafrost microbial communities from Stordalen Mire near Abisko, Sweden - III_Bog_N1_1 | ecosystem: Environmental > Terrestrial > Soil > Wetlands > Peat | place: Sweden: Abisko... | reverse complement strand
CCACCCCGAACTCATAATATTCTTATTTCTTACCCATCAATGTTGTTGTTGTTATTGTCCTCTTCATCTTCCATTCCATTCAAACCTTCTTCACCTTGTTCTTCCTCACCATTCTCCTCTTCATTCATCTTCTCCTCCGCTTAGTTATTATCTTTCTTCTCAGCTGCAATCACGGCTGCTTCCTTTTTACTAACTCTCTTGCTCTTCCTTTCTCCTTCTTCAATTCCCCAGCAAATAATATCATTACCCACATAGAATCAAATATTGAAAATCTCTATTACTGTTATTCTAATTCTGTGTATGTTGTTTCTTGTTGTTCTTGCTATTCAATCCATTGGGATTGCTGGTAGAATTGCCATTCGAAGCACCAGTATTATTCACAGCTGTACCTACTATTTTGATACGTTTGGGCATGAACATTTACGTTTCTTTGAGTTCACTTTCATCTAACAGCAACTCCATGACTTCCTTTGGTTTCCAGATATCCGCTTTGAATGCACCACCTGAATACACAGTAGACTGAACCATCTGCTTCTACAATGCACGCTTAAGGATCCTTTCCTCCACTGAACCACGAATCACGAGTCGATACACGATGACCTTCTTAGTTTGACCTACACAAGACAAAAACCAGGAAATTTTATGTGATATTTGCTGTCTCTTTCTTTGTTTCTTTCTTACCAATTCTATGTGCTCTATCCATTGCTTATGCATCCATTGTAGGATTCCAATCATTATCATAGAATATAACCACATCTGCAGCTGTTAAAGTAACACCTAGCCCTCCTGCTCTTGTACTGAGCAAGAAAGCGAATGTCTTATCATTGATTTAAAAATCATTCACCATATCTCTTCGATCCGAGATATTGCATGATCCATCAAGTCTAAAGAACTTATATTTCTTCCTCGTCATGAAATCCTCTAAGATATCGATCATCCTTGTCATCTAGCAGAAAATCAGCACACGGTGACCTTCCTTCTTCAGTCTAAACAGTAACTAAGTAGCAGGAATAATAGAAAGTCATTAAACCAAAGCAGAAAAAAGAATGAAAATGGTGTTTATTTTATAATGGTATTTTCGATATTACAGCGTCAAGGTATTTGAGCTTAGCACTGTCTGCGACTAAGCTTGTGAAGTCAACTACCTCAATGTTCGAGAGACTCTCTTAGTGCTTGTATCCTATCATCCCTTGCGATAATTCCTTTTACAAGGGGGAGAACAACAAAAAGAAAAAGATCAGATCAAAATCATAAAAAATTATCACTATTTTACAGATGTATCCACTAGAGAACCCCCATTGGCGGGTGTTTATGGAGGCATATTGAACTAATTGAACCTATAGAACTACTGTGATTTCACATAATCAGTAACTGTCGATGAACCATTCACAAGGTATCTCCCTACTCGAGCATATTACAGAGAATGCTTGTAGGTTTAGAATCTACTTGATGAGCATGATATCTCGATTGCTGGAGCTATTGCCTTTTGAATAAGACAAAAGAGCCTCACTGGGCTCATTAATCTAGCTGGACAGTTAGAGTTGTCATCTTAAAGCTTTTGATCCTCTGGGTAAGGCTCGTAGATGAGAGTATTAGATGCCTTAAAGGAGAACATCCCACCGAGTTAATCGACATTCGAACATTTCCGGAATAGATCAAAGCCATTTTAGCCAATAATCACAGGGGTATTACCATAATAATCTTATTGCCCTGAAAGAATCTCAGAAGCCCACCATAGATTGTGTTTCTTAGTTGAAGAAGACAAATACATCTCTTCTCCTTTCGCTAATGCATGTCTGTATTGTTTTCTAATTCTATAATTGAAGAAATGCATTAGAATCACTTGCAAATACATCGAATCAGTTGCTGCGTAAATCTCTAAGATATCCATTGGGAGATCCAGTAATCGAATGAAACTGAACACAGACGTTCTCTTATTCTTCCCATAAATATCTTCCATAATCGATTTCGCTGATAATGGCTGCAGATAACGATGGATAAAATGGTTTTTACTCTCAACCGAAATCATTTCGTCGTAGATCAGCTTAGGGAGATCATATGAAATAGGATTAGTGAGACTCACTGATACGTGCTTAAGCTCTCCTAGTCTTGCTGGGAGATGACCAGTGTAGATGCGATTCACGCTGAATAACACAGGACTACGACAACCTCTTCGCTCGAATAACTCCGGGTGATTACATACCTAGGATTTTTCATAAAAAAAGAGTTAGATTTCCCCACAAAATCTACTACTTCATCTACCTTCCTGAATTGCATGACTAGATTCATGAGTGTGTCCACCTTCTACTTCGACTCAAAGATGCTAAAGAAATCCTTCAGTGACAATTTCGCTTTGATACTATCATAGAAGCTCTATTATCTCCTCGTCATCTCGCACATAACTTAAATTTCTTCTTTCGCTCCAAGTTCATGTTCGACATCTTTTTTCACTCTTCTAAGCATGAAAGGTTTCAGAATCGCATGTAATCTCTCCAGCTAATGCTAATTCAGCTACGACTTATCTTAACTAGACGCTTCTATGTCTTTACTAAACCACTCCTAAAACTAATCATGCGAATCGAATAACTTTGGCATGATAAAATGCAATAACGCCCATAATTCAGCCATTGTGTTCTAAATCGGTGTGCCTGTTAAAAGCAATTTGTTCCTGGAGTTAAACGACAAGAGCGTCTTCCATCGCATGGAATTTATGTTCTTAATCGCTTGTGCTTCATCAAGAATCATGTACTACCAGGTGATTCTTTAGAATGTCTTTTCGTCGCTGACTATCAGCTAGTAGCTGGTAATGACTAAATGGAAAGGCGCATTTCGGAACCCTAACGATTTAGAGGAGAAATATTTCCTAATCATCTTTCGCTGCTTCATTGAACCCCAGTATGGGAGGACCTTCAACGCCGGGAAGAATTTCTTGAGCTCCTATTACCAGTTATCTATGTGAAAGTATAAAGAAATTTATCGACAAGAGACAATAAAAGGCTAATTCATGAATATTTACATAGCGTTGACGACGGTGCTACAACAAGAAACGGCCCCCAGATGTTTTTAGTGCTTGCAATGTGCGTAATCAAAGCGATAGCTTGGATTGTTTTACCTAAACCCATCTCATCAGCTAGAATTCCATTGATTCCTTGTTCATAGAGGTTATCCAGCCATCTTAACCCTTTGAGTTAATATTCTTTGAGATTTCCATTGAAAAGCTCAGGTGCTTTAACTAGACTATTCAACGTCTCCAATTCAACAGATGAGAAATCTAATTTAGCAGCTTCCTTTAAGTCAGTCACAGTTGCTTTTGTATGCTCTCCTGAGTGGTTGTTCACAAATACCCTATCTTCCTCTGTGCCAACTAGGTACAACAAGCAGAAAAGAAGAAGAAGATAAGTTAATTTTCAATAAACATCGCTCAATAATCTATTCGGAATGATCTAGTTAATTCGTTACTTGCATGTCTTTCCAATGCTGTGTTCTAATCGAACTTCTGCAATTCCTTTCTCCGTTCGTTAATCAACGCTGTCACCCTTTAAGCAGCTTCGTTTTCATCAATTACTATCTCTTTTCCCTTGAACGTCAATGGAGTAGTTCCCTTGTTCTGCTATTGAATCCCTTCAATCGCTGATTAATCTCCTTATTATGCTTATCCCTCCAACACTCCTTGCTGTTATTACTATTACTCTTATTCCATTTACCCTCCATTTACACTAGCAATAGCTGCATTTGTTTTATCTTTCATTTCAATCCCCAGTTTCTACGCCATAAAATGTGCATACAGATCAGATTACTTCATCAAAAACTCTAATCTCTTCTTTTACAGCATCGTCTCTTTCTCTTCATCTTCTCTTCGCTTCAGTTCTGCTTCGAGTTTCTCCTTCCTCCTTTTGATTTCATTCAATTCTCTTTCTCTCTTCCTCCAATATCCGATCATTTCTCGATGCATTTTCTTACTTCTAAGTTACCAGTCTTTCTGTGTCCTCTAGCTCTTTCCATATTACTTTCTGACCTCCTTCGAGCACAGTATCGCGTACTTACGACTGTTCTATTCAGTGTCCAGATGAGCTCTAAGCAGAAAAGCAAAAGATATTCAAAGAAAAGAAAATATAACTCAAAACAGAAGTAATTTTCTTATTTGTCTTGAATTGCTTTCTTATCTTACTGCTGGGCGAACCTATAGATCTTGAATACATTTCTAACTACTTGCTACCATGCTTTCTTGCACAGCAGCCGCATGTATTTCTCTTTGTCTTCTGGTAGCATTTTGTTGAGTTTTTCGAGTTTCTTTTTCTTATGTGCCATGCGTTCTTGGTTTTCTTGAGAAAGCAAAATCTACTCCCAGTTTTGGTAGCTTTCGTGATGGGCTACTTTGAGTCGAAGTGGGCTTGCGGGTATCTAGTCCATGGCTGTGTCATTTAGAGAGGAGTGAGTTTATTTGTTGTTGTCATTGTGTGACAATGATAAATGCGCTAATTTGCTGGTAGAATTACGAGGAATTGTAGGTTTGTTGTAGAGCTAAGGAAGGAGAAGAATAAACAAAGTAAATAAACTAAAAGTTGTACTTCTATCAAGAATTAAATTCACTCTTACTCTGTTGAATGGATCTGAATGATCATTGAATACAGCATGGTATTATGGTACCAATGCTTTCTTCGCTTCATCAAAGTTACTCCCACAAATCGGCATGTTCAGAGGATTAATTCGATATTTCTTGATCCTGCGGAAGTCATCTGGCTGCGAATTTATAAGATTTTTATTTATTCAAACCAAACATCACTTTGTCATCCCCCTAAATATTCCCCAAATCAATGCATTTTTCTTACCTTATATCCAACAGTCTGTGATGGTCGAGCAAGTAATTGATCCTTATTGACTTTAAATTTCTTGAAGAGAAACTACTCCAAAGGGTCATACAATCTTGGTCCTTCGATCGCTTGACTGAGTCTTAATAACTGAGATTCAATACGACGTGAGTTCTTAGATGGCTGCATGGTCTCAGTGGATTTGAGTATTTCTGTTAAGCTTAGTGCAGATGAAGCAGCAGTGGATTTGTCTTAAGTGAAGATTTTGCCATTACTATTATTACCAGTGTCCAAAGAAGATGAAGAAAACTAACTGAACATGTTCCTAGCAGCAGCAACAACAAACAGAAATCATAAATAAAGAAATCACATGCCTACATATTCAGATATAAACATAATAGAATTGCATTGTATTTTTGGATTCATAATCTACCTTCTCTTTTGTGTGATTAGGGCTTTCTTGGATTCTTGGTAGTTCACATTGCAAGATATTTCAGGAATGCCAGCTGATGAATCCCCCTCGTGTTCTTGCTATTCTTTATCCAGAAAGTCTCTTCGTAGCCTAACAAACAAAAACAAAAAAAAACAAATTTATTTATATTTTCCTGAATCCTTCTTAAATCTGTTGATCCCATCCATCCTATACATGTGATTGATTGATGCATCAACTGCTTGATCTCCTTAATTGATGTTTGCTAATTTCATAGATAGTTCTTCAGGATTAAAATTATCATCATCTAGATGATTATCACCATCACTGTCACTTAACAACTCAAACTGCATCTTCATCTGCTATCGCCAGGTCTCACCTTTACGAGTTCTTTCTTCTTAGCGAGTCATTTCATGCTTTGTTAGAGAAAAATCAACATAAGTTGAAAAATAACTGCAGAAACATGAAAATATGCAAAGAATATTTACCTCTTTTTCTTTGTCTAAGAGCTCAGATATTTGCTTGAGTGACTCTTAGTACGACAAAGTAACTTATTATCCATATTTCGATGCTATTCCACTGGTTCCTCCAAATAAGCCAGGTAGAGCATTCGATTAAAGCTACTATTCCTGCTAATGCTGTTCGATATCCATTTCCATTTGAGCAGTAGTGTTAACTGGTAGATCCCTCTCATTCTAAGCATTTTACTGTTGTCTTCTCCTAATTTATCAAAACCCACCAAAAATAATCAATAAAATGATTGCATTATTATAAAGTTGCATCTCCTCCCCCTCCCTCCCATCTTAATCTCCCGCCTGAAATCCTTCTAAAAAATAACCTCTTACCTTCTTTTGGGAGTTCCTTCCTTTCTTGATTACTTCTTCTCCATGACTCTCTATTACCCTTATCCTCCTCCTTCTTCATTATCCTCCTCTAACTCTTCCATTCTCGATGGCTCTTCTGTGTTATTGTTATTCATCTCAGCCGCGATCCCTCCTCGTTCTGATCCCGTGTGAAATCCAACTGAACCTTCTAACCCTTCTACATCTAATATCTCCTCCGACAATCCTTCACTTCTATCATGCTATGTCACTTCGATGCTATTCGCTCTTTCTGCTCTAGGTTTCCTTGGCGTACTCGCAATACTAACTTCTGGCATGCCATATTATTTTCCTTAAATCCCTCTGCCATTAGCAATACTCTTGTAATCGATGACTTTCCTAGCCCGCTTGGTGGGTTCCTATTACTAAGGCTGCTGTTAGAGAGGTTTAGGCAGATCAACAGTAGCAGCAGTAGCATCAACAACCTACTCTACGCTATTGTTATTGTTATTGCTGTCTTTGTCGTTTACGTTAGGATACGAGGACGTCTCAATGTTCATGCGTGTGTGTGTGTTTGTTATTCTGGTTTTTGTATGTGTGTTGTTGTTTTCCCCGAGCAGCAGAAAAAGAGGGTTAATCCAAAGGGCAAAATGTATTAATCTAATAAATTAATATATCTCTTCGTAGCAACTCGCTGAGCTTCATCTTTTTCGCCGCAGCCAAATCAATCTATCAAAGCACTTTTTTACGTTTCTCATTACGTTAGCTTGAGAGATCTTTTTAATTCCAAAAGATTCACTTTAATAACAAATACAAATAAAGCGAAAAAATAGATTTTAAGAGGATTTTAGGTTTAGTAAACTCAAAAGAGAACAAAAGAGAATCTTAAGATATTTCAATAAAAAGTCAAGCAAAACATGATCAGATTACCTATGCTCAGAAGGATTGGATGTTTCAGAGGATAACCGCTCTTTTAGCAGTAAACTTACTAATTCAGGAATCCGTTTGCACCCGCTTCAACAGAAGAAAATGAAGATGCTCCAGTTGTCGTGACAGAATAGGAATATAAGGTGCTCAATGTGAACAGCAAATCACCTGTTAAGACGCTATATTTATAGTACAAGAAGCATGGTAGGATGAGAGATTTATATGTTTTCTTTGGAAAATATTTTAGATGGAGATAGTATATCTCCAATAAAAGGTGTAGTTTGATTGATCTTTTTATGCATTTTATTAGTTAATTTCTATCAGCCACATCTCTACAAAGGCAAAGATGTAAGATCAAATGAGGAAAGGAAGTGAATTTTACATCCTGATTGAATAATTATCAGGGGGAGGAGAAGATCAATGCGTTAAATGAAGTTTACTCGAAGATAATGTAATCGAAGTTACAAGACCAAGAGGCACTTTCAGAAGAGGATCGAACAGGTAACTTGGATATTTGAGAAAAATGGATGACATTATGGAGAAATGTCGATTATTTACTGTGTTTTCAGTTGAAAATGGATAAAATACAACCGAACCTTGAATAAAAAATGAATTGGATGGAGATTATGGGTATTGTGGATAAATGCGTTTTTGTTTTGTGTATTCACACAGAGATGGACATGCTGACTAGAATGAACTTCGGTATTATTGAGGTAGACTCCATGACATTAACTGAAAAACTTCAAGAGATAGGTAAAGCAAGCAAACAAAACAGAGTGAATAATATACTATTTGATATTCATATTCGCTTTTTCATCTTTGTAGACGACACTAAACATGACTGGACTCCAAGAGAACCTTAGCATTACATCTTGTTTCTGTTCCTTGGATGGATGTTTCTTGGGACAATATCATTTACAATAGAAGAATGGTGAATCATTCATAATTACCTTAAAAAAATCAGTCTTTTTTTTGACATTCTAGAAGTTTCAAGTGCTCAAGGAAATATGATCAATCCAGTGTTGCACAAAGGGTGGAAATCATATGATTTTGTTAACAAAATATCGCTTTTTGTATGTCTGCATGCATTATTCAAATGAAAGTGTTTATTTTTTTATTATCTATTTCAGAACCATTTGGATGGGGATCTGGGGAGAGGTTTGATTGGCTAGCTTATTTTGTTGGGATCTTTGATTGATTTACCTAAATATGATGTTTCATCAGATATCATTGGAAGAAGAAAAAAAGTAGAACAAGAAAAATCAAATCAATTTGACCTAAAAAATCACACACACAAAAACAACAAGATTATTACGAATACTGTAGCCTCTTCTTCCATGATGTATACCTTGGAACAATTGCAAGAATACAAGCTAAACAAGTGTAAAAATAGTAAATGTCCACCAGGTAAGCGACAACTGTGTTGGTACTATCACGATGCCTATGACAGAAGGAGGCCTGTGTCTAATGGCATGAACCCAAACCAGCCATACAAATACTTCCATGAGGATTGCAATTAGCATGGTTCCAGTCAGAACAAATGCAAAGATGAAGATGATGTAAACCCGCCCTATTCCTTCTCCGAATCCCTCTCATTCTCATAATTTGATTTGTTTGTTTGCTTGTTTTAGTGTAAGTTCGCTCACAACGAATATGAAAAGAACTTCCATCCGATGATGGTCAAGAAGGAGCAATGTGAGAAGAAGAAGAATTTGAAGTGTAATTGTGTCCTCCCGCCGCCGGAGAATGTCGAGCTCTGCGATAGGTTTCTTAATAATTTCTGCTCGAAATATCATTAATAATAGGAAAAGTAATTTTTCGAGAGCTCCGATTTTCGCTTCAACCTTGAGCAATACAATGTACTCTTGGAAAAAGTTAAAAAAGGTAGTTTAAAATGAGTGAGAGGGGAGATAAAAGTTGTATGCTTTAGTTGAGTGATTTTGAACATATTGTATTTATTGTTTTGCTTCTCTTTTCAATAGAGCGAATATCGTTTGTGTTTTCTGAGAGAAAATATAACCACGAGACCTTGCAGAAGGACTCTATTTCATAGTAGATCCCAGACCAACGATCAAGAGATTTTGTTTCAAATAAACTTGATGAAACAGAGATCATACCCATCATATTTGACAGCGATACAAGTTACATGGAAAGTAGAAATAATCATCAAGATAACAAAAGCAGCAGTAGCCCTTTAAAGGTCAATAATGCTGTGAATAATAACATCAAAGACAAGAATAATACCACAAATAATTAATCTTTTAATATGATGAATATCTTGAATGACTTGGAGAGTAGCAAAGATGAAAGTTTGCATGAATAGCAGAATCACAACGAAAAGAAAATAAGCCCAAGTAGATATACTGATAATAACTAAATAATATCTCAAAGCATCGTTGCTGATAATCCTTTCATATCTTAAGAGGATTATCAGCCGTAGAAGACAATAAATCAATGTCGCTCTGAAGGAAAACATCCTCGTTAATCTAAAAGTGAAGAAGAATTTAATTATTATTTATCAATCTATTCACCATAAGTCGCATAGAAATATACAAAAACAAAACGAAACCTCAGTTAACATGAAGAAATCTAAGACACTCAGCACAATGCATGTGAGTTAAGACACCAAAATGAACGAACGCCCTACAAAAATGACTATCTTTCTCCTTAAATTGTTCGTGGAAATCGATCGATCAGTGCAACTAGACCACGACAGCGGTAATCTTCCAAATCAGCTTCTCATAAAAAATATTCTTTGGAGCGAATATCTAAGGATAACTATCAGCACAGCGAAGAGAATCTCGAAAAAGTCAGAAATAGTGTATCTAAATCATATTATCTAGGTGACTAGTTCAGTAGTGAAGAATCAGAATGGCTTGAGTTGAAGGATTATTCTTTGAAAAAGAACGAATCTCTAAATGTAGATAGAATTATTAAGACAATCATTGGATTTCTGAATCACAAAGGTGGTTTCATTGTATTTGGAGTTAGTGACGAATACGAAGTTATCGGGGTGAGCAAATCCCTTACGAAGGAAAGTCTTCAGGATAGGCTTAGAGTGGAACTGGAGAAGTGCTAGCCTGTGATAGAATGGGGAAGGTAGATTGTATTATTAGAGAAAGTACTCGAAACGAATTATTAAAGAGATGCATGGAATAATGGGAATTAAAAGAAACTGCTTGTGATCGAAGTGAAGCCATAAAAAGATTGGACAAAACAATTTGTCGATGGTGATTCGAAATATTACTTGAGATCATTAAGATCAGTCGTCACACTCAACGCGAAGGATCTTGTGTAAGGAAGAAAACGGAGGGAGGGAGGGATGGGGGACTGGATTAAATGTATTTTTAGTTATGATCTTGAAAAACATAATTCTGAAAATCTTTATTTTTATTTATATATTCAGAAATCACTTGAAGGAATAAGGGAAACAAAAGAAGGAAGCTATGGAGGATATTAGCAAAAAACAATAAGAGATTCTCAAAGATCTTTCGAAATAATTAACGAAATGGTAGAATGAATTATCCGTTGAGGAGTTCAAAGAAAAAGCCAAAGAAATGCTCAAAAAAGCTAAGAGACTCGAAAGATTACAGCAGAAGGTTTCTTGAAAATAATGCTGTGCAAACAGAAAAAAGATTATTAGAGATTCTTAATATTTTGAGTCTTAATGATTATTCAAGATATTATTTGTTTTTTTGTCTGCAAAACAATCAAGCAATGATTCTTGTTGAGATACATACATTCACAAAACTGTATTGTTTTTTTATTTTTCAGGAAAGAAATAGAGGCAGAGAGAGAGGGATACAATTATAATTTTCCCATCTCATTGAGTGCCATTGTTTGTTCTGTGTTGATTTTAAAGGTAACATCACTTAAATTGTGGGGGGAGAGCTAAGAAGGTTATTAAGATTGATTTTAACCTAAAAAACTACTGTGAAATTCAATCTTCGCTAAATTAGCGTTTGTTAATTTCCCTTGCATTGAGATTGATTATTTTTTGTAGATCATCTATGAGTTTGTTGTGGGAAGAACGCTGCTTTGCCGGAGGAACATTTTGGATTGATTTCAATACACAAAAGGTTAGGACAATTAGAAACCAAATAAAAATAGATTCTATTCTACCAACTTTTTCCTGATAAAGTTCCAAGCTAATTTCAATTTATCGCATTGCTAAAAATTAAAAAAACAACAATTTATTAATTTCAAACAAGAAAAAAGCCAATGAAAGTAGGATCGTGATGAAAAAAGGCACAAGAAAGCGTCGATACTGTGATATGAAACTGTGTGTAAATACATGATAAATGAAAAGAAAAAGGAAAAGTGAGGAGAGAGTTGAATACATCCGCTGTCATATTATGAAATAGTTATTATTGATAATAATCAATCTCTCTCACTATGTTTGCTCTATTAATCTCAGCAATTTCTTTATTTCCATCTCTTCTCGGGGCAATAAGATTTTTCTTCATTTGTCTCTTTGATTTGTTGGGGAGAAGAGAAAAAAAAGGAGTTTTCTATCACAATATCAATCTTTCTCTTGTTTGTTGCTCTTTTTCAAACAGTCTGCTCGTCAACCTTAGGCAATGAAGGTTCTTATTCCTGCTGAAGTTTAGGTTGTTCCTATTACGGAAGGTTATTGTTTGGCTTATTGTTGAAGTTTCTCTTTCCTGAATTCTGATTGTTTCTACGATAATTATTGTTGGTGTTGTTTCCATTTCCATTGCTTGAATTGAAGTTCTTAGGACGATTGTTATTTTATGGTGGCATAGCGTAGTTTCCGTGATTATTTCCGAAATTAGGATAGGTGTTAGGTGGGTATATGTTGGTGAAGCACATCTATGAAATCTAGTTGATTTGCTCAGGTGTGTACTGCTGGAACATAGCAGCTTGATTCATTTAGAAATACTAAGGGTTGAAAGTGTAATTTGGGTACATCATATTCACTGGTTGCTATTGCTGCGATTAAAGATTGTTGCCATTAAGATTTGGATTGTTTGCTCTTGGGTTGTTATTGTTGTTGTAGTTGCTTTGATTCTTGTTGCCTTATCGTCCAAGGTAACTGTAGGCATTTCGGAGTACTTGTTCTTTCGAGTCGAGGTATTAGAAATCCCCGAAGATGTTTGGCTTAGCGGGTGCATCCTTGTAGATCTGCAGCATTTTCTTGCCTGTAGTTTCGAATTTCAATTCTGTGCAGTCTTTGCTACGGGAGATATCATCGTTTTAGCTGTTTTTTGATTATTTTCAGAAAATAAATTGAGAATCTTAGTTTTTGGTGAAGTTAGTAAAATCATATTATGGTAGTGAGTTGAAAGTTAGTTTTTACCAATTTTTGAGCCCTTCGAAAGCCTTTTGTGTGACGTCCTTGATGAACACCCAGTCGATCTTGAAATGGCCCTTGAACTGTGGCAAATCAAATAAAGAGGTTTAGATACAAAAAAGAAAAATCTCCAAAATATTTTAAGGAAATAAGTTAAAACAGTTTAGCCCCCTCAGACAGCTTTTGATTGGGAGCTAAGCTATTTGGTGATTCATGAGTGAGTGTGATTAGGATTACCTTGTGAGGTTACCACCAGTAGGAGAAGGTTTCTTCTTAAAAGGATGATTTAAGCTTGGCAACACCGATGAATTAGCCGCTCTTGACAACAGAGAAGAACAGATAAACATCAACGTTCTTCTAAACTGAAAGTTCGTATGCTTGATTGAGCTTCACGTTATTTCCAGGAACGGAAGTCCAAATACCGTACTTAATAGCCTTTAGAATTAAACAAAAATACATATTATTAGTTTAAATGTCAAAAGTTCAAAACCAAAAAGACATGCAGAGTTTTCAGAATCCCTAATAACTTCTCTGCATATTATGGTTAATCCTATTGTTACCTTGTGCACATCATCATCGTTATTGGAGCGGATAACATAACACAATGCATTCTCGATTCCTTCGATATCGGGGGCATCCTAGAGAGTCGCCAATTAAGGGAAGGATTTAACAATCTGGGTTAAGTCATTGTAGTTCTTGCAGAACTTGTAATTGCACTTCAGGTATCTATTTTTCTTAGGAATTTAACCACCTTGCTGTTATTGATTATGTTGTTCTTGTTCTTGTTATTCTCCTTCCTTAGTTTCTTATGTTTATGGCAATGATACTTCCACTTCTTTGGTTTCTGCTTGGGTAGATTGCTCAACAGGTGTTTGAACTGCAGTGACTGCTACTTGCTCTGATGATTCGCTCATGATATAAAATATTGTCTTTTGATGAAGATAAGAAGAGTTAAAACGCTGCTTTTTTGCTGTATTATTTTAGATTCTGTTTAATTTAATCTGGATCCTTCTAGTGCCTTCAGTTTCTCACCTATTTATCTATGCGCTTTTCTTAACTTCTCTCTCCCAATCACACTCATCCATTCACATCCACTCTCCATTCATTCATTCTCTATGTTTCTCCCCATATCTCAATGAATGTTCCCTCCTCCCAATATCCTAAACCAATCTATCTTTTTAGCCTACCTAATTTGCCCCCCTCCCTCTTTATTTAAATTTTCATAAATATAATTCTGTAGAGATCATTCATTCATTGTTGGCTACATCAACAATCTTAAAAATATTAGCCATTTATTTGTAACAAACCTTGTTCATTGTTATTCTACTGATGAATGGCTAATTGAATAGTCTCACTATTGTCTACAGTGTTAAAATAATAGCCAAATATATTAAACAACTCGCGCATGTGAGAAGCTAGCTATTCATTATTAACTCCAGCAACCGCATTTAGATTATTAAAGCCCCCACGTGCTAACCAATCAACAATACATTAAGCAGCCTCTCAAATATTCTCTCAAATTTTAATAGTTTCTTAATTATGCTACCCTTAATATTACAACATAATATTGTCAATGTGTGTGTTTAAATCCCATAAAACCTAATCAGCTAGCATAGTTAAGTGCTTTGTTTCATTGAAGGATTTTAAATGGTACTTGAATGGATGAAAACCATTTGAATTCAAAAGAGAAAGACTTCCTTTTATCCACTAATTCAGCGATATGAATGTCTGTTTGAATGCCTCCTCCCCAAAGATGAGATTAATTGAATTACCTACTATCAGCTATTTTCAACAAAACACCAAACCCCCGCTTTGTGGTGTTTTAATCAGCCTTCTTATTTTTTTCTAAATTAAATCGATCGCTATTTCGCTATTTAACCTCACCTTTTCTCCTTATTAGTCAACTCATTAGTTCTTTGCTGTCTGCGAAATGCATCCATCTTAATGAAGTGATACTCATTCATAACACAAGAAGTAGACCCCTTTGGTTATCTCCTAATAATTTGAATGTTTATTTGCTTATCTTTTGCTTAAAGCAGTCTTTTCTTTCTTGTTCAACTCTTTCTCCTTATTGTCTTATTGTGGATATCATAAATACATCTGAAGTTAATATGTCTTTCTTGACTGATCCACCTCTTCCCTCTTCTAACCGCCATCATAACCATCATTTCACGAATCAGCATTACTCGAATAACCATTACATCAATAGTAAATCAAACTCCCTTCAGTCGAAGAGTATCCAAACACCCTTGTAGTCCTTGAATGTCCTACTAGGGAGGACTACTTAGAAATTATCCTCACATAGTGTCAACCAAAATAATTTGTCTCAAGAGAACTCAATCAAGAGTATGTTCTCCCCTGCATTCTATTCGCACTCTTCCCAGCAATAGCAGCAGCAACCCTGTATGCAAGAGCAGTTCTTACTGACAGCTACACAGAAACCAACAGGAACAGCAACTACAACAACACAGCATTAGTAATAGTAAGTCCCTTGTTTCCGTTCTTTTTAGACTCGTAACAGTACAACCCTGTGCAAGAAGAAACTTGAAACAGCAGTTGATGGTAGTAATACCAATACCTTTGTTGTGAATTAGGATTTCAGAGAGCCCAAGTATCAGTCTAAATTGAACAATAGTTAGAATCATAATACCATTAGTGGTATCCGTTTCTCAGCTTGCAACAGCTAGCAATTGACTCATGAATTTAAGGGGAAGTAATAGCCTTAGAGTGTTTAGGTAAGGAGGAGTGTAGATAATCAGTCAATGTAGCAACCATCATCATCGTCATCATCGAAAGTTAGTGATAAAACACAATAACAAATTCAATAATTGTAGCCACAATATTCACTGGAATAGAAAGTAGAGAAAAAGAGATATGCTTTGCATCTAGATGAGGACTTGGTAACCGCAGCAGTCCCAACACTAAAGAAGCCTAACACTACCATGAACATTACAAGCACTGGGTCTGATTTGTCCTTTAAGAGTGCATAGTTCAGTTGCTATCCAAATAATCAGCAAGTGCAGAGGAACAAATAGTTTAGCTTAGAAAAGAAATAAGAACTAACTACTGGCAGTAGCAACAGCAACAACAACAACCCCATCAAGACATCTATTGTGTCCTTATTTAATAACCAATCAGAAAGCCAGAATAGTAGTAATGCCAATACCAATAATCTAAACAAAAAGCTTCATTTTCGGTAGGAAACTTCAATCAGTAGTTATCCGAATACACAGCATCCTCCTCCTGCTGCTGCTGCTGTTGCTCTTGGTCATGTTATTCCTCCTTCTCCTCAGTAGATGCCTTCTTAAGCTGATTTCCCAAAGTACCTTTCTCCAGATTCAAACAAGAAAAGCTCATAGATTACTTAATAACTGACCTCTCCTTGCAATTCCAAGCAATCCAATGAAGTATTCTCTTTCCCTCCATAACCAAGACCTCCCTCCTTGTAATCTAAGAACCCAAGTAATATTAATCGATCTGGTTTTTTAAGCCCTCAAACTGCTACTACTGCTGCTGCTGCTGCTGCTCCTGGTTGTGGTGTTACAACAGCTAATCAGTTGGATCCGATCAGTTTTAAAGAAAAGTATGCTTTTGAGCCATAAATAAACTGCTTTATGCTGAAAGCCCCAGAATTAGCAGGCAATGACAATTAGCAAATCGTATCGCAGTAGCAGTAGTAACCATTACATGAGCAATAATACAATAACCAAATCAATCGCAAGAAATCTCCTCCCATATTCTAAGCAGACACAGAAGATCGATCATCACAAGCTAACAATTAAGCACCCTTATATACAACATTTAAATATTCATAAACTAGTGAAGAGTAAGAATATAAACAGCAGCCACAGAAGCAGTAGTTATAGTAGGCTACAAAACCTTCTGGTTTTCCTATTTGCACTACTTTTCAAGGTGAATAGCGAGGAGAAAACAGAAGACTATCCATAGTTAGTAAACTCCAAGCAGATGATGATTCAAAATATCCTTCGACTAGTCTAAACCCATCTGTCCCACGTAGTTGTTAATCAGCCAGAAATTCCTCTGCGAAGTAGCCATTGCTGTTGCTGCAATAGTAATAGCAGCAATAACAACAGCAAGCATAGCAATAATTCCTTATCGCTGATGCATTTGATGCGATTCAATAGAATGATCATACATGCTCAGCTTCACAAAACTAGAATATCTCCGTGAATTTCTCTAAAAACAGCTATCCAACATACACTCTACAGACATTCGATAAGCTAGAATCTTCTTAGCTATCATCGTAATTCTGTTTTCCGATGACAAATCGTAATCAAGAGAATGATAGTATACAGATAGCAGAGATGTCAGTTCAAATTGCTCCAAAGAGTACAACATAGAGGATACTACCATAGCAGACCAACGAGATATGCTCAGCACCGATGTTCGAGAGTCATAATACTAATCCAAGTATTTCAAGGAACTTAATCTCAAGAGGATGCTCTAACGATAACTAAGTAGTAGTATTCCCTTCGTCCAAGAGTAGTAATAACTAGGAATTCTAGTAACTCTTTCACCCTGCAATGACCGTCAATGATAGACAGCCTCTAGTAGTCCATCACTCTAGCAGTGCAAATGAATAAGAATGCAATCCTCACAAGGAGGAGTCTAAGAATCACTGTAATAATATCGGATATCATAAAGATAATAACTAGACTCCACTGTCGACTAAGAACTCTTCGAAGAAGCATGCTATGTCATAACAATAATAATAAGCACCTTCAGTATCATATCTAGCTTAGTAAGCAAGCTGCTAGAGTTGTGAGTTTACTACTAAGGAGTCGTCTAATTGTATTAAGTAACCTAACATAATGCAGAAGCATTTCATGTGCAATAACATACACACAAGCAGTACCTCAGCTACGACTGGCTCTCAACAAGACTCCTAGATAGCAGTCTCTTATGAAGGTGATAAAAATCAGACCTTAGGATTCACAACCCCTTCGACTCTATCAGCAGCAGATCCTTACGCAACTTCACATAACCAATCACAACAACAACAAAAGTAGCAATCTAAGTTCGTTTTGCCTGTACCTCCTCCCAGCCATCACGCTCATTCTCAGCGTTTAAGCTAATCCTCTTGCTGTTAGTTCCCCATAACATTCCGACCATCTAATCCTCAAACTTCCACGAACACACCTAGTTTCCCCCATAACAGTAGCTTATCTCTCTGCTACTCTAATACAGGTTCTCCTTCTCCTAAAATATCCAACCCACCTAACTCTCCTAAGGCTATCTTCTCCTCCTCCTCAGAGCAAGCATCGACTATTCCGTCTAAACCCACTATTGCTACACCACCTACGCCTAAAGCCAGTGTTATCAAACCAATGCAGAACAAAGATTAAATAATTTAGATTGACACAAGCAATAGAAGAAACACTACAGCTATCTGGAAGAAAGAAGAAACACCTATGAACAAAAGACCTTCAAGCTAATAATAGTCGAATCATACCAATGGAATTCAGTGTTTACCTTCACCTAAACCAAATACAATCCAAATCACTGGGAGTACAGGTGATAACCCTGTTAGTCTAAGCAATATTTAGTTGAAGACTCAAAAGAATGAACATAATGAAAGATAGACAATATCTAAGCAGTCTTCAAACTAATTCTAAAGTCAACAACACTAACAGCAACAGCAACAATAACCATAATAGTATTTATCCATCGATAATTATGAGATCTTGAAGCTGCTAGGTCGTGGTGTATTTGGGCGTGTCTACATGGTTCGTGATAAGCTGACTCGTGGGGTGTTAGCCTTGAAAGTGATTGAGAAGTAGCTCATCTAGCAAAAGCGCATGCTTCCTTAGTTAAATCGAGAGTTAGATATCCATAGATTCATAGGGACACATCCTAATATCCTTGAGTGCTTGAATTCCTTTGAAGATTAGAATTGTTATTATCTGTTAATGGAATTCGTAGCTGATGGGACGATAGCTGATTTGCTGTAGTAATCACCGACAAGAAGGCTATCAGAAACATAAGCAGCCACGATTGTGAAGCACGTATTACTAGCATTGCATCACTTGCATGCAAAATAAGTCATTCATAGAGATCTCAAACTTGAAAATATACTATTGTCAAACGTAAGAAGAAGAATACCAAATCATGGATATTAATATATAAGATTAATATAATATTGTCTTTATTGTCTCTGCTTGTTGTTTGATCTCAGGGCGTAGCAAAGCTATGTGATTTTGGATGTGCAACATATGGTGACTACAACGATGAATAATACCCTCAACGACGATCATTCTGTGGGACAATTGACTATGTATCTCCTGAAATGATATCTGATTAGATCTACGACAAAGAGATCGATGTTTGGGCGATAGGCGTCATTGCATTTGAGCTTGCATCTGGATGCTCACCATTTACACACTCCACGGAATAACTTACATACACTGCCATTAAAAATGTAGTTAGAAAGATAAATGGGGCTATTTATTTAAGTGTTTGTGAATAATGTGTGCATTGTTTGGTTGTTGTTTTTATCAAGGGCTAGTTTAAGTGTCCGAGCTATTTCTCGTCGAAGCTATGCGATTTCTTGAGAAGGATTCTTGTGATTGATAGGAAGAAAAGAGCAAAAGTAGATGAAATGTTGAATCATCCATGGATTACAGAGCTATCAATGAATTACTTGGTTTCTTGAGATTAGATACATTTTGAGAAAAGGTTAGGGAGAATCAATGTCATGGTGGTTTTTATACTCAAAGAAACTTAGAATTGTATGTCCATGTTGTGTGAAATGCTGAAGGATTATTGTATTATTGGTTGCAAAACGAATATCATTTTCGAAGGGAATTTTTCATTGTTTTCACATGGACCAACAAAGAAGATATTCTGCTTCCGGATTAAAATAAACAAGTTTAGATGAATATTCACATGAATTAATATGCAACATACAAATAACAATAATATTGTCACTCTAAAGGAGGAGAAAGATGGAGGGAGAGAGAGAGAACAGTTGGAAAAATAGCTTTCTCTCTCTCTTTTGTTAATAAATTTGCATTGTGTGTGTAAGTGTCACCAATGTGCGCTGAATCTAATAATAAGCTCAAACTGTGTGAGCTGTGTGATCACATCAAATATAAAATATGTTTAGGAAGTCAAATAGTAGTCTAATGATCTATTCCTGATTTCCTTTCATCTCCCTTTCAATATTTTTAATGTACAATTTCCCTGCACCTATTGAGCACCATTCTATTTAGTTTATCATTTTCTTCAAGTATTCCTAGATTCAGAATCGGTCTATCCACTAGAATAACCTACTGCTGCTGTTACTTGAAACTATCAACTGACGGTGTCCTAGCTGTTCTCCTCGTGACAATAACTCTCTCTAACTCATTCCTCCTTCTTTCGATCTCATGAATTCTTGTCTAATACTCTAAACATTCTCTTCTTTTGATTTCCAATTAGCTGCTCATTTCTACAATATATGGATGATTCGGATCAATCTATCCAGCTTTACTCCTCCATATATCGACATCTCTGTTCGCTTTATCTAAATCTGCGATGATCCTTCCAACCTTGCAGCGCTCAATGCTTAAATCAGTCAATAACTTCTCTACTTCCACCTTCAACACACTTATCTCCTTCTCATGCTACAACAAACAAATCACATATTCAAAACATATCATTAAATCAATCGAAATATCTCCTAAGCTATTCTTTAAAACTCCTAGAATCATTTACATCAGAGATAACCATTTTGAGCTACGAAGAATGTCCATTGAATTGCATATCGAAATCTCTCTGTAACATCATCTTAATGTCTTCAATTTCATTCTAGGTATCAAAATCAATAGATTAAAAATTCAGAAATCATAAGAACCTTCATCAATCATTCATTAATTCTTTGTGTACCTGATGAGCAATCTGCATTTCTTCCTTTTGTTATGCATGCTATTCCTGCTGTATTGATCTCCTGGAATCAGCTGCAGCTATGTCTTCTTACAAGCTATGAATCTTCTAACTATGCTAATAATTCTGCTCTGATAATTCCTTCTCAAGTCTCTGCAACTCCCCTCGCAGAGAATCCATTTATGATAAGTCTTCGCGCATCATCTCACAATCAGCCGCTTTTTAAAACACCAAAAATAAAAAAATAAGCTTCCTTATGCTGCAAAATTCCTAAATTGTATCTAATTATTTGAATTACCGATATGCAATAACTTTTCATTTTCATCGATGAGTTAATTGAATTTGTTTTGTAGATCACTGTACACAGCTTTTCTCTTCTCAACTTCCCCTTCAATCGATGCTAATCTACTCTACAGCGACTCTATCTCAACAATCTTAATCGACCTATCCCTTCTGATATCCTCTAATTCCTCTTCTTTCGCTTTAATTTTCCTATTGAACTCCTCCGCCAATCGATTATTAGTTGAATCTAGATTCTACAATCTCTATCTGAACATCTCATTCTCATGCTACATATCCATCTTAATACTATTACTTCTTTCTAGTTCTACTCTACATTCCCTAAATGATTATGCTAACTCTTCACTAAACGTTATTTTCTCTAATAGCAACTGCTGCTATGCATCCCTCTCTGATTTCAAACTCGCATACTTCCTGTCTAACACACTCAATTACCTATGACTTTCTTCTAATTCTCTTTGCAGCTCTGCTAAACTACTGCATTTCTATTCATATTCAATCATCGATTTGCTACGTGCTCTCTTGACTTTCTCCTCGCCATCAACTCGCTAAGCTTCAAGATCTAAAGCATGACGCTGCATAAGATTATTCTTCTCAGCTTCAGATCGAGATAACTTGCTCTCCCACTCAATCTACATGTCAGATAGCTTCACGCAAACAGACAAACAAAATAATGATTATGAAAAACCTCTCTAATTTTGTCTTCTTCTTCTTTCTGTTACTTTAGCTCTCCATATTTCAACTTCTTCTATTCTCGCTTTGAGTCCTGCATTGAGTTCATCAATATTAACGATCAGCTATTCTATTTTCTTTTAAAGATCTTCATTCCGATCCATGAGGATATTCTAATCCGCCTCCAATAACTTAAACTTTTGTTCTCTCTATTAGTCAAAATGAGACAATCAAAACGATTAATCACTATTATTCAATTGATGTTATTCTCTCTAATGAACCTGTCTGATTTCGAAGTGTAGATCATCTATGATTCTCATTTGCTAGATGATCTAATTGTGACTCTTCTCGTTCTCAGCAGTCACCAGCACAATCTTCATCAGCAATCCTATCTTCTCCTATTAATTAATCCACGCACCAATCAATCATCACAAACCCAATAAATTCCATTAAAATTTACCTCTTCTTTCTGCATGAATTCATACTCGAATCTTTCCCTTTCTTGTTTGAGTGCTTTCTCTCCATATTCCTCTGACTTAGCGACTGCAGTTTATAGAGATCTTTGTAGTCTCTCCTCAGTTTGAGACTATTTAATCTTCCAAGTCTCAATCTCTATCTTATACCCTTCAATTGCCTTTTTGTTAAATGTAATAACCAAATTAATCTCTAAACTATCCATTTTTACTGATTGCAATTTGGCGTTGTCATTGGTTGTGAATGCTAGTCTCTATTCCAGTTAACTTGAGCTCTTCCTAGTTTCTTAGAGCTGATTATTCGTTTCCGCTAGTTCTCCTCGTTTCTTATCTAGAATACTCAATTAAACTTAAAACTCCTGCAGCAATGAGTCTTTTTCAAGAATTGCTTGATTTAACTGCTGTATTTCCGTTAAATAAGTTCTTATCTTCTAATCAAGATCGCTAGTTAATGATCTCGAATGCTTTAGCTAACTCTCAAACACTCCCTTTTCAGCTTCCACAGATGCCTTATGCTCTTGTAGTTCTCTCTAGAAATGCTCCTTCCAATAACTCCTGATACTCTCACTCTACTCAGAGAACTACTTTTCCCTCGACTCAAAACTCGCCTATTGCTGCTCTAACTTGCTTCGCAGACTCTCATTGATCATAGCAATCTTCTCGTTCTCCATGATAAGCTGTCAATCACATTAAAATACATTAAAAGATCAATAATATCTATGTTCTTCTTCTTCTCTTCTCTACCTTATTGAGTCTTTCTTCATAGTTTTGTATCATCTCTTCCATTTCAATCTTAAGTTTCTCTTCATTGAACGCACTTTCGGAATTCTTCTTTTAAATATCAAACTCCTTATCAGTGACTTTTCTATTGAGCCGTTCATTCTCAGTCGATAGCAATACTATTTTATTCTCCAACTCAATAATTGAATTCTTGAAATTTTAGATTTAATTCAACCATAATCCTCGATCTGCTTCGGCTGCCTCGCGTGATGGCTTACCAGCAAGATCATCCATCAAACTAGCAATGATTTAATCTTTCTCCTTACAAAGTGTGTACAATCTACTCACTTCATCCTAATCAATCAAATGAAGAAATCAAACAAATATATGTATATTTTCGCTAATTTCTTCTATGATATTTCTATTACTTTGCTATGTTAAACACTCTGAATCGAACTGTATCCATGGAACTAGCTTGAATAAGGTGAAAACTACTCAAAACAAAATAATCATAAACGTCATTATTAGAGAGAGAAAAACATTCAAAAACACTTGATTGGCTGATATTCTAAATCAAATAATTTACTTTGGAGTCATTCTCTTTGAGTTTATTAGAAATGTATTCCTTTTCAGTTTGAAGTGCTGAAATCGCATTTTTCTCCTTTTGAAGTGAGCTTTCGAGATCTAGTAGCTTCTTACTTCTTGATGACTCTTACAACTAAGAAACATTCATTTCCTGAATCGTCATCGCTTTGCTTTCGTATTTAGGTGTATTCAAGATCCTAACATCTGAACTGAATGCTCTAGTCTATGGAACAGTCAAGGTATTGCTGTTTGCATATGTTGAATTCACGTTGTTGTAACTGTTAGCTTGATAATTGAATCGCTTGTTGCTCTATGATGAGTTCAATTGATATGGTGATGGCTGCTACTGCTACTACTGCTGCTGTTGTTGTTGTTGTTAGAGCTCTTGCTGTTGCTATGATTGCTGTTGATTTGTGTTTATCCCTGTTAATTTGTTGGCGATGGTTGTAGTGATAATATTCGTCCTAGCAGAGAAGCTATTAGGATTCTAACTCTTCTAATCAGAGTCTTGAAAGTATGACTAAGTCATCTAAACAGGTGATACATCCCTAGATGCATCTGGTCTGATGATTCCACGAGGAGATTGCAAGAACTTCACTCGTTGCTACTGTTGCTGTAGGTCATTTATTTGCGAAGGGTTTTGAAATGCTAAGTAATCTGACTCTTTTAATGAGTAAGTGACTGGGTTCTTCTAGCCTGACATGCTTGACTGTTAACAAACGTTCTCTCGATAGAAACAATAAAATAATAACTAACTAATTATTCAAGCTGCTTTGTTGATTTTTTGAATTTGATTTGTGATTATTTCAAGAGAAAATCTTCTTGATCCATCCAATGACTTTGAAAATATTGTTATTAATTCAATTGAATCGAATAGCGGGTGGGAAATTTCAAAAATTATCAGCAAAAGTTAATATGTGTGTGAGTGATTCATTTGAATTCCAGCAGATTGGGATGTTGGATAAAACAAGGATAATAACTGTTCTAATTTCATTCAATAAAAAACTCAACGCTAAAAGCATCCTTTTCTTTGATAAAATCAATCTGAAGCAGCAGTAATAACCAATAAAAATACACATTCTATTTTAATTGAACATCCAGCAAACCCAATACATGCATTTTTAATAACTACAGAAGTAATTGCTTGCTAACCTAAATAAGCTCTTTTAATCATAGAATTATTGCTTAAGGCAGATTTAAATTTAGACACATAAGTCATTGACTGTAACGTAAACAATACTAATAGTATTGGGAGGGGGTCATAAAGGGGGAAATCAAGCAAGAAGAAGACGAAGTTGGAATTGGAATTATCAAATAATTTAATATTTTACTCCAAACAATCCAAACCTCACAAGAATTCTCAAAGTATTTTGCAGGAATAAGAATAATAAAAATTACAACAAAAAACCACACTCACAAACACACCCACACACACAAATACCTTCTCAGTGAAGAAACATGGCAGATCTTGAACCAATCTCTCCTCAGTTTAAGTACATATCTTTTCTCTGTCATCGCTCTGCCTCCTTACGAGATTTTCAAATATCCTTGATGTTAATATTCTTTTTTGTTTTAGACCTCGTGAATCGCCGACTGGAGACAACGATTTCTTAGAGATTTCTCTCAGTGAAGCAACCAAGAGCTCATAAACCCTTTCCAAGTAATTCTATCAATTTGTCTTTCAAGTTATTTTATTTTATCTTTCAAATCTAACTCAAAAGATTTGCATAGAAAATGACCGTTTTTAATGTGTTATTTTTTTGTTAATACAATAGTTTTAGTAGATCTTCCTTGCCGATGGTGGAACAGTCTCCAGCTAAAGACACTCCTCTCAACAACAGAGCCACAATATTCTCCTTTTTGAACTCCAAAAGATCGAATTCTCTATGAACAATAAAAAAAAACAACCTCCTGGAATCTACTGCATTATTACTTTATTTTAACCTACAATCCCAAACGAACTGCTTCATGGCAGCCATCCATTGATAATATACTATTCTTAAAACAAATTTATTCCATATTTTCACAGCTTGTATGTATTTACCGATTCAATATTTAAAAGCCTATTTTTCTTATTTTGTTTATTGTAGACTCCTTTCATAATTTCACTTAGTTAAAATATAATTTTAATAGTACTACATTCCTTTCAAAAATAGTATTGTCTCAAGCTAAAATGAATGTTTCCCCTTGACTTTTATGAGTTTTTATCTCAAATATACTAACTATGTACCTAATCTTAGATTGACTTTCATCCTTAGAGGTTACATGAATTATCTATTTAGTATCTCGTTGTCCATGCTGTAGCTGAATCCATAGAGTACTATTCTTTGCCTTTTCTTTTTTGTTGGATGCTCTCTAAAGTAACTATTTTTAAACATATTTACTTTATTATCCAGCCATTGAAGAGAAACACAGTCTAAAATAGATTACTCTTAATTAATCAGCTAGAATGAGCATTCAAGTGTGTTTGTGTGTAATGAATGCTCCTTATTTTTGACTGGTTTTGCCCCAGAAGTCAAGAATTATTGGAAAAGCTAAAAATATTAGATTAGTCTTTTTTAGATTTTAAAGAAGAATTCAGAGCATTTAGCTTAATCTAAAACAATGCTTTATATTATCTATGATTTAACATAGATCCAGCATGAAGCGACAAATAATAATCATATGTTTATCATCAAGTTTTTTAGGCTAATAGAACAAATTAATTTCATTTGATTTTAATAGAAATAGCATAAAAATCAATTGTTTTCTTGGATTGACTTGTATTAATGAATTATTAGATAAATCAACAATAATCACTTGTATTTCAGTTTTCAGCGAATATTCTGGGAGCAATTCCTAATAATCAAATAAATCAGAAACACTTCGAAGGCAGAAACTCCAAAAGAAACAAAGAGATGTTGGTAGGAAGACAGTCAAAATAATTATTGTAGCTGTTTAGAGTAGCCAGTTAAAGTAAAGCCAAGCTAGCATACAGTTTCTCGAAGATCAAAGAGCTAATCAAAGAAGACTAATGGGATGAATATGTGCTGAATAACAAGAAACCAGTAATCATCGATTTCTACGCAGAGTAAAGCTATTATTTCCTTCAATCCAACTCCATTGATTTACTGGTTGTGATGACACAGCTGGTGCGGTCCTTGCAAGAAGCTAGCACCTTTGCTGTAACAGCATTTAGATGCATCTGAAGATAAGTTTGATATTCTCAAAATCAACATCGATAATCATTAGGAATTAGCTAACAACCTTTCAGTAAAACCAGTTTGAATTTTAAACAATTATATGTGAAAAGCGAGAAGAAAACAAAGAAAATATTTTTTTATACATTTTATTAACTATTTGATTTTTCCACAAAGGTATCCTCTATTCCGGCTGTGTTCCTTGTCCACAATGGAGAGCCATTGGATTGTAAGGATTCTATTGACTTTGCAAGATTAATTAAAAATATAAAAAGAACTTGAGAAATCAATCAGCTTATGTGATGATTTACTCTAATTTTTTGGTTTGTTTCCTTTAGAGTTTTAAGGTATGTAGGAGAAGAAGTTAGAAGAGTTCGCTTAAAGAGCAAAAAAACTCGCTGATGAGAACAAATGAGAGAGAAATAGAGATGGTTGTTTTAAATGAGTTTTGATTAGTTTATTAATTGAAATATTTAGATGTTTTGGACACTATTATCAGTTTTAAATAATAAAAATACAAAACATTTTAAATAATTTATTGAAAAAGTTTTATCACATTTTCTTCATGTTTTCGTTTAGTTCATTAATAATTGATTATTTCTAATAAATTGGCTACTTATTTTTGCAAATTACAGTAAAGAAAAATAGATAATACATAAAAATAGAAGAGCTTGAGATTAATATAACTGCTCAAATTAAACAAAAATATCAAATAATACAGAAAAATACACATCTTGATTTGGGATAGTATTAAATATCCTTCTATGATATTTCTTTTGTAATAATCAACACTTAAACTAATAAATTAGTTTAACTCCCTAAAGAAAACTAAGTTATTCAATAATTTGATGGAAAAACTAGCAAGAGAAGTGGATTTCTTAAAGAAATAGCACATAAAGCGTAGTCAATGTCTTGAGACTTCTAGCAGACTATTTCATATTAAGCCAAAAGAATACGATGATGCTATGTAGGAATTCAAGAAGAATAAGGAACCAACGATTGAGACTTCGAATGGGAAAATCATAACAAAGCATGATCTTAGACCTTAAAAGAATGAAAGAAATCTGTTGTTTACAAAATATGACAAAAATAAACTGCCGAAACACATAAATTCAAACAAAGGTGATTTCAGCAAGTTATGGTTTGATTAAAGGATTGTAGAGAAAATATCGAATAGATTTAACCATGCTTAGAAGGGAAAATAAGAAATCAAAGAAACTGGTAAGTTTTCATATATTTTCCTTGATTGAGTAAGAGAAAGGATCAGTTCTAAGCAAGGATGCTTAGCTGTTCATAAAAAGGAGAAGAAATACCATGAGTTAAAGAGAAATATTGTATGTATGTTGTGTTTTTGTTTTAGAAAATGGTAAAAATAATAAATTAAACAATTGAGTAACTTTACTAAAAAATAAAAGGGAAGAATATGTAAATTAGATGGAACTATGAAAACATATGACCGAATAGAAAATCGATGAAAGAATAAAAGTGTTGCAAACTTTCCTAGGAATCAATACAAAATCTTTTTGGGATGTCCAAGGATAATATGAACAAGGTTTTTTTAGGAAAGCAATAATAGTACTTTTTTCAAGATAAGAAAATTATCCAAAACCAACCTCATCGCAATGAATTATTCCTTTGCCTTAAGATTATTATTTAATTTGAACATTTTAAAAAAGAAATACAAGGTATTACCTTTTTTGTGCTTGAAATTAAAAATTTAACGAAAGTTTTTTTTATTTAAATAATGAGAAAGTGAAATTGAATCCATTATCAAATCTTTTCAATATTTTAATTGTTTATTGATTTTATCTTTAGAATTCCCTTCTTTTGCTTATTTACAAAAACTAATGTCTCTAATAATTGCTGGTTTATTCAGAATAGAATTATGTTTCTGATTATTTATTTTTCAAGAAAAAGAGCACACATTACTGAAAATGTTATGAACAAAGTAATAAAAATGTTAATCTCGTGTTGATTTTGACAATATTATCCAATCATTTTTCCAGAGAACCGTCTTCTTGGATGAGTGCAGCCTAAGATGCAACAATACTGTCTTTTGAGATTTAATTTCTTGTTCGAGAAAACTATTTTAATCATAAGAAGAAAATGATTTTTAAAGACAATTTTGTATTCAATTTTGAAAGATAACACAGCTCTTCAACTTGGAGTTGAAGTAATAGCTTCATTTTTTTTTAAGAACTCCTAAATTAATAATAACGATTGATCTAAAAATATTTTTTGACCGGGGTTGGGGTTGGGGTTGGGGTTGGGGTTGGGGTTGGGGTTGGGGTTGGGGTTG
>Ga0302271_10000952_pt1 | contig 28451 bp, 21 predicted proteins | sample III_Bog_N1_1_FD_198767 | JGI IMG/M metagenome (GOLD analysis project Ga0302271, IMG submission 198767) | Peat permafrost microbial communities from Stordalen Mire near Abisko, Sweden - III_Bog_N1_1 | ecosystem: Environmental > Terrestrial > Soil > Wetlands > Peat | place: Sweden: Abisko... | reverse complement strand
AAATATTATCTTCTAACAATTTTTTATCTTTAGAAGAGGATTTAGCATCATTAATCATTATACAAAAAGCATATTTATGGCCCGCTTCAGTCGAGACAAAACCAGTTATAGCACTTATATTAGCTAACGTACCTGTTTTTGCCTTCAAATTGTTTTTTAAATATAATAAACGATTTGCTAATGTTCCTTCACCAGGGGTTGCAAGCATAGGCTCTATATCTTTTTTGTTAACAACAAGAAAATCTGTCATAAAATCTGATAACATCAAATTGTTTTTAGAAACACCACTAGCGTCCACAATTTTTATTTGAGAATTGTCTAAATTATTTACTTTACAGTAATTATTAAACATCTCTAATCCAGCATTAAAACTACCAGTTGTATGCTTATATTTTCCACCTGCCAGTTTAAATACTGTTTCAGAAACCATATTATTACTGTTTTTTAAGATATCATCTTCTGCTTGAGAAATATTATGAGTAGTTTTATCAACTATCACAAAATCATTATTTAATTTTTTATATCCAAAATTTCCATTATTACTTTTTTCAGAATCAATTAAAACATCTGTGAGTCGCAATTTAAAATATTTTCTAGGACTATTTACAGGAATAGGAACTATTGCAGGGTTTGATATTGTTCCAGAAACTGTAATAATATCAGGAGTTTCAAAACTTGCTCTTACCAAAGAATAATTAGTAGAAGAATCCGTTACAAGCTGATTAACCAGATTTGTAGGGTAACTTTTTTCAAAAACTAAATTAGCAGGAGTACCTTTTGAAGTGGGTTCAAGAACAAGATTTATAATATTTTTATCTAAATTGTATGCACTAAATTTTGGCATTAAAGGATTTAGATCATCATCCCACTGCCAACCTTCACCCCATTCATTTTTATCTATTATTGAATCGTCAATATAAATACCTTTAACTTCCGGGGGAAGTTTTTGAATCATTTTTGATAAATCACCTGTAGCCAAATAAGGATCCGCACCTAAAACAATCAAATAATCTCCACATTTATCCTTATATAAACAAGTAGAAAACTTATAGTTTGGACCAAGTGTTTTTACTGCTGGTAAAGTTGTGACTATTTTTTGCGTTGATGCTGGAGGAATTGGAACACAAGGGTTTAGTTCATAAATAGGAGTTTTAGTATCAACAGATTTTATTGATATTGAAATTGATGAGTTTTTAATTTCAGAATTTGAAATTACAGAATTTAATTCTTTTTTCAAATTTCCAGCAAAAGCTGAATTTGATAATACTACAAAAGAAAATACTAGTACGGCTATTTTTAATTTTCTCATCGTTTTTGAACCTCATAACTTTCATTAATATCTTTCAATACTGTACATTTGTCTCTGAAATCATACATTTCAGGAAGAGAAATTACAGCAGAAATCATACCTTCTTTTGTATCAATTTCATCTAAAGTATTTCCACTATAATCATAAATAATTGAATGCCCGAGATTTTTTTCACCAGTAGCCAAATCTCCTGTTTGGGTCAAAGCAACCATATAAGTCTGATTTTCAACCGCTCTTGCTGTTGTCAAAGAATTCCAATGAATCGCACGACTCAATGGCCAAGCAGCCATATTAACTATAATATCAGCTCCAGCTTTTCTGTAGGCTCTGTATATTTCAGGAAATCTTATATCATAGCAAATAGTTAAACCAACATTTACCCCTTCAAGATTCACCATAACAGGATTATCACCTTTTGTTATATATGTTCCTTCAGAATCATCATAATAGGAAAATAAATGATTTTTATTATATGTAGTGACCAATTCACCTTTTCTGTTAATTACAGGGCAAGTATTATAGTACTTAATATCATTTATCTTATCATTTACCCCTTCAACAAAACTTCCACCTAAAATATTTGTATTATATTTTTTTGCAAAATTACTTAAAAATTCAACAGTTTCACTTGTATCTAGTTTTTCAGAAGCCGCAACAAACTTATCACAAGCCCAACCTACATTCCACAATTCTGGAAGAATAAGAATATCTGTTCCTTTTTTAATATTTCTATCAATTAATCTCTCTACTTTTTCAAAATTGGCTTTCTTATCACCAATAACCGATTCCATTTGAATCGCTGAAATATTTATCTTTTCTTTTTCCATAATCCGAATGCAAAAACCTCCTTATAAGCTTTTGGAGCCTTTCTTTCTAGTTCCCCAAGTGATTTTTCCACTTTTAATCTTGCAATCTCTATTTGTTCTTTATCACTATCCCTATCAACATAAATAGGTTCACCATAAACATTTATCAAATTCGTGTCAAGAAATGGGATTCTAAAACTATCCCAAGAAGAAAATTTCAAAAATGTAAGATTTGTTGAATACCAATATACAGGGACAATTGGCACGCCTGATAATTGAGCAATTTTTACTACTCCATCTTTGACAACTTTAGCTGGTCCGTGAGGGCCATCTACCATTATCGCCCCACAGTTACCATTTTTTAATTCACCAATCATTTGAAGTGTCGCTTCTGTACTACCCTTTTTACCCTTTGAACCTCGTATTACTTTAAATCCCCATTTTTCAACTACATCAGCAATAATTTGACCATCACGAGAGCGACTTATCAAAACATTAACTTTAGATCTGTTAGGAAATCCATGAATACAACATTGATGGGCATGCCACATAGCATAAAGGCAAGGTTCAGTATTTGGAAAATCAACATTTTCTATATGTGTAAAAAATTCTTGAAACTTAAATAATCTATATACCCAACTAGATAATTTATCCATATTCAAGTTCTGCATAAATCTAACCATGAAACAATTTTACTACAATGGTCAAATCTGTGCAAACTTTGACGCAAATATTATTTTTATTAAAAACATAATATTTGAGCGTGCATAATATTTTTAATTTTTCGCACGCACAATAACTTTAACGATTTAGAAAAATATCCACCGTGCGTATGATGTTAGAGACCCCATATATGATGTAAATTATGTGAGGTAGTAATATTCTACCATCGGAGAGAGGTTAAAATTTGAAGAAATTCACTTTTCGCCTGCAAACTGTTCTTGGTATGAGAGAAAAAGAGCTTGAACAGAGACAACAGGAAATGGCAAGTATTGTTAAAACTCTTAATGGGCAAATGGAAGTACTTGGGAAAATCAATACCAGAGAAAAGGAAATTTTAACATCACTAGACAATATGTACGATTCAGGTCAAATTGATATTTTAACAATTGCTGGTAGTAAAAATTTCTTGATAAAACTAGCAAATGATGCAAAAAATCAAACTAGAATTGTTGAACATACCAGAGCGATTATCAAAATGAAACAATTCGAAATTAACGAAGCGTACAAAAAAGTTAAAGTTCTTGAAAAACTAAAAGAAAAACAAGAAACAGAATATTATCAAACATATGAAAAAAAAGAAGCAATGGAAATTGATGATTTGGTAACAACTAGATATAAGGTTAACTAAATGGCACAACAAATTACAAGTAAAAATTCAATAGGTGATACATTCATAAACAAGACTAATTATACAGATAATCAGTCTGGAAAGTTCGGCTCTATTTTGGACGTAGCAAACAAATCTATTACTTCTGCATTAGATTCAAGCTTATCAAATTCTAATCTCACAAACAATTCAACAACAAGCACATATAACAACACAGCAAAAACATTTAATCAAAATACAAACTCTTCAACTAGCGAAACTAATTTTAATTCTTCAATGAACCAAGCAAATAGCCAAACATTTAATTCAAATGTGAAATCTTCAACTAGTGAACAAGATTTTAATTCTTCAACAACCCAAACGAACAACATAAAATCTAATACAAATACAAACTCATCCACAACTGAACCTAATTTTAATTCTACTGTTGCTCAAACAAACAACGCAGAATTTAATAAAGTTACAAACAAGACAGAAACTAAATCACAAACTGAAAAGACTTCACATAATAATAATTCAGAAAAAACCGAACAATCTAATAATTCAACAAAAGATTTATCTGTAAATAGACGTTCAGATAAAAATAAACAAGATAGTAAAAATTCAAACAACACAAATAAAGATGACTCTAATAGTTCAAACAAAATTTCCGATAAAAATAGTAATGTAGAAACTAACAATCAGACTGACTCTGATAAGGATACTCAGGCTGATAACAAGTTGGCTGAAAATATTAACGACGTAATTACAAAATATTTATATTTCAGCAATACAGATAAAACTAGTGACACAGGTACAACTGACAGTGATTCTAAAACAACGAATGATGTTCCAGTTGATATTACTAATGCTACAGCTATTGACACTGATTTAACTGAAAATACAAGTTTAACAAATACTACATCCACAAACACAACACCAACAGATACTAGCAAGATTGGTGCTACTGTTCAAGCTGATAAAAATATTAACCTTCAAGATTTAGGTATAGACAAAAATATAAATAATAACAGTCAAAATAAAGATTTAATATCTCAAAAAATGATAGATGAATTAAACGTCACGATCACTGATGCAAAAGATAATACTCAAAACACCCCTGTGGAGACAAATAACTTATTAACTTCACAAGAACAACTAATAAAAGATTCAATAAATCAGAGCGATACTGATGCAGCTTCAACAACTAATACTGAAAAAGTTGAAACAAGCACAGTAGCTAATACAATTATATCAAACGATAAAAACATAGACAAAAACCCGACAATTGATGATGAAAAATCAAATAAAAATGACGCAAACAAAATTGACAATAACACTACTACGGAAACAAGCGAAACAGAACAAGATAGTAGCTCAGCAGATACTACATCAAACTCAAGTCACAATGAAAACAAAGATTTTACAAAACAATCTAACGACTCAGCAGCTGAAGATATAAAAAACGATACAACTTCTGAAACAGGCACAGAAACAGAAACAACTGATGATAAAATTGATACAGTAGTTGGAGAAAAAACTACCAGCTCTAAAACATCATCTGATATCGGAACTTTTGCAGTTCACACAAATACCTCTACAATAGGAGGTGTGAAGACTAGTGAAACAATTACACAAACGCAGTCATCTAATTTGTCTAAATATGATATAGTGGCTCAGCTTCACGAAAAACTACAAACTATGGGTAAAAATGGATTTTCAAAAATGTCTATGGAATTGAGTCCTGATTCATTAGGAAAGGTATCCGTCCATATTTCAAATAGTAAAGACGGTATGGTAGCTGAAATGGTAGTAAATTCTCAAAGTGTAAAAGACGCTTTAGAAAATAATTTGTCAACATTAAAAGATAATCTTGCAAGTCAAGGTGTAACCGTAAATACCGTTACTGTAAAACTTTCTGAGACTGAAAGTCATTCAGAAATGGATTACACAGAACAAGAAAATTCTAATGGGAACAAACAAGATACACACCAACAAAATGGTAGTGATGAAGACAAAAAAGAAAAATTTGAACAAACATTATCTTCTGAAAATAATAACTTAGAAGAAAATGAAAACAATATTAATTAATAACCATAAGGGGCGAAGAAATGAGTATAGCAACAAGCGAGATAACGGCACTACAAAATACGACAACATCTAATAAGGTTGCCGCCAGTAAAGCCAGTAGCAGTAGTAGCAGTAGTAGCACCACTGGAACAGCAACTGACAAAGACACCTTTTTAACTCTTATGTTGCAAGAAATGCAGAACCAAGATCCTACACAACCTATGGATAACCAACAATGGTTGTCTCAACTTGCTCAATACTCATCATTAGAACAAATGACATCAGTTAATACAAACTTAACAGCTATGTCATCTACCCTTTCAACATTGAGTGACACAATAAGTTCAAATTCAAGTATCAACCAAACATTATCATTAATCGGAAAAGATGTTGATATTACTGATCCAAAAGATTCTACAAAAACAATTACAGGAACAGTTTCTGAAGCTTCATTCAATTCTGGGGTCGGACAAGTGAAAGTAAACGGAACAAACTATCCAATTTCTTATATTAAAACTATTAGAAATGCATCAACAACTTCTACTTCTACCACGGGGACAACATCAACAACAGCTAGCTAAAAGTAGAAATTGGAAATAAAAGATATAAACTAGACTAAATTTTTATAGGGGAGAAAAAAATGACTCAAGCACTTTACTCAGCAAAGACCGGATTATCGGCGGGCCAGACGCAAGTCGACGTAATCGCTAACAATGTCGCAAACATCAATACTACTGCGTATAAAACTGCAAATGTTACATTTCAAACATTGTTTTCAAGTACACTTTCGTCAGGATCGAGTGCTGGGACAAGTAATGGTGGTACAAACCCAAAACAAATTGGTATGGGGACTCAAGTTGGGTCAATTTCAAGAAATTTTGACACTGGTTCTGTACAAACAACAGGAAATTCTCACAATTTAATGATTTCAGGGAATGGATACTTCGCTGTTCAAGCCTCTAATGGAACTCAATATTTAACGAGAGATGGTAATTTCTCTCTTGATTCAGCAGGGAACTTAGTAACCGCAAGTGGATGTAAAGTAGTAGGAACTAGCACTGCCTTCGGAACAAAATCAGGTTCAACAACCATAAGTGTTCCAACTCTACTTAATGCAGAAGTTTCAGGAACTGAAGCTACACAAATGGGAAGTAAAGTTGTTAGTTCATTGAATGACACAGGTACAGGAATTAGCAAAGGAACTTTTACTGTTAATGTTGGATCAAGTTCCGTAACCGTAGATGGCAGTAAATTCACAGAAACTACCCCAGGTGATGATTCACAATTCACATATACAAATGGAACATCTGTAACTTATGATAAACTGATTTCACCATCAACAACTGATATCAGCGGTATTAAATCTGTTCTTGGGAGTTATAGCAGCTCAAATACATATTATAAAGGAGGCGATGGAACATATATTGTAGGAACACCTTCAACATCAAGTGGATCAGCTGTAACAATTAACCAAAAACAACAAACACTTACATACGAGGTTTCTGATAGTAATTTATCAGGGAATCTTGGTGATTTAGTTAACAACATAAATAACGCTTTTTCCAGTCAACTAAGTACAGCTGGTATTAGCGGAACCATAAAAGTTAATATTGTAGATGGCGGATTGTCTCTAACAAATACCACAGGAGAAACTCTTTCCTCAACTACCGCTTCACAAGGATCAAACTTTTTAGCTAACACTGGTATAGATACTGCTTTTACAGCTGGAGGCACATCTACTACTGTACCAATATCAACTTCAGCTAATGGAACAGGTTTTACAGCAGTTACAGCTGGCTCAGAATATACCTATGGAGCAACAACCTATAATGTAGTTAGTACGCCCACAGGTGCTGAGAAAATTGCAATTACTAATGCAACCGGAAGCTATGATACAACAGGAAATACAACATACTACAAAGGTACAAATGGCACATACGTAGCAGTAGCGGGAGCTGGTGCAAACATACCTACTACAGGGACCGATAATGTTAGTATTGGTAAAGCAACAAGTGCTTTAACATATGAAGGATCAACTATTAATGAATCCGTTGACATTAAAAATGTTGTTTCAGCTGATACGGCAGCAAGTCTTAAAGATTACTCTATTGGAGAAGATGGTGTTGTCACAGCTACATATTCAGATGGCTCAACTTTAACTGTAACAATGAATGCAAATAATAAAACAACCTGGAAATATACTTCATCTGACAAAGTGTCTATTACAGGAAGTGGCGATGCAAATAGTGATGTTGATACGTCAAATTCTAATTTAAATCCTGCAAGTATGATATTACAATTAACAACCGTTGTTAATGAAGATGGGTTAGTAGCCTCTACTGATAATATGTGGACTACCGGACCAAATGCAGGAACAGAATACTACGGTGTTGCGGGAGAACAATCATTTGGTTCATTAAAATCCGGGGTTCTTGAAGGTTCAAACGTTGATATGACAACTGAATTATCAAATATGATTACAGCGCAACGTGCAATACAAATGAATTCAAGAGTATTCTCAACAGCAAGTTCAATATTACAAACAATCGCACAATTAGGACAATAAAATAATTAATTAAAAAGGCATGCCTCTCAAACGGTTAAACTGAGAGAGTTCATGTCAAATCGTTAACAAACAAAGGAAACTTAATAAAACTTAATAAATAAAAACATGCTGGATTCCATGTACAACATGGGTTTCAGAAAAGCCAGAAAGGAGGAAATACTTTTACAATTGAATATTTGTCTTATCAAAATCGATAAGATATAATTTTAAAATGTAGGGGAGAAGAATATGACTACTTATTGTGTTAAACAAAATCTTCTACTAGTACAAAAATCGATCGTACCTTATACACCTAATATAGTTGCAGTGACAAAATACTACGACAAAGAGGCCATAATTGACGCTTATGATGCCGGATTGAGAGATTTTGGAGAATCCAGAGCAATCGATGCAATTGAAAAAATCGAAAGCCTGCCTGGAGAAATCAGAAAAAATTCAAGATTCCATTTCATAGGGCACCTGCAAAGCAACAAGACCGACAAAGTCGTTAAGCATTTTGATATTATTCAATCAGTTGATTCCCTAAAACTTGCAAAAGCAATATCAGAATCAGCACAAAAATTGGATAAAATACAAAAAGTCTTGTTACAAGTAAACATTTCAGAAGAGGTTCAGAAGTTTGGATTAAAAGAAGGAGAGCTTTATTCTAAATTTCAGGAAATTATTAAACTTCCAAACCTCAAAGTAGAAGGGTTAATGTGTATGGCTCCGTTAAACGCAAATGACAAAGAAATAGAAGCCGTATTTAACAAAGCAAATCAAATTAAATCAGAATTAAATAACAAGCACAAAATGAATATGCAAGAATTATCAATGGGTATGAGCAATGATTACAAAATAGCAGTAGCACAAGGTGCTACAATGATACGTTTAGGAAGAATATTATTTAAATAATCGGAGGAAAGATGACAATAACAGAAAAATTAAGCGGGATAGTTGATTTTTTAACTCAAGGATTGACTAGGGATGAAGAAGATCCATTCGTTTTCGATAGCGAAGATGATGAAATTTATGAACAAGAAGGTAGTGCATTGAGAGTTACTAAACCTGATTTCTCAACTAGAACTGAAAGTTCTAGAGAAATGAAAGTTGTTAACCACCCTAATTACAAAGGTTATGAAGTAATGATCGTGGAACCTCGTTCATTCGGAGAAGCTGGTCAAATGGTTAAACATTTGAAAGATAAAAAAACAGTAGTTTTAAACTTACATTTATTAGACAAAGACCAATCTCAAAGAACAATTGATTTTGTTTGCGGAGCAGCTCACGCACTAAACGGAACAGCTCAAAAGGTTGGAGAAATGGTTTTTATATTCACGCCAAACAATGTTGCTTTGTCAATTGAAGCGCAATCTCAAGGCAAGTTTGCTGAATCATTATGGAATAAACCATTATAATATATATAAATTGATTTGTGATAGTTGGATTTTTAGGATGCAGAGGCATCCTTTTTTTTGCGCAAGCGAGCAGAGGCAAGCAAAACACAAAGTGTTTTGTGGAGTTGAGCTTCTTCAACGGAAACCACGCTTTTCGTTGAAGAAGCGAACGGAGCCGTTTAATGCGAGCGTAGCAAGACAGCTGCTACGCACGTAGACACATAGGTTGTATTGTAGGATTGTTTGCTAAATTAAATCTACATGTTTAAGTAATAACTCCATGCACGCAAATAATCCACTATTAGCTTAATTTTATTTTTATTGACATCTGGCAAGTGCGACGCGAGTGAAACGAGCTAGTCACGTCCTGCGATAAAACATTCTGAAATGAAACAAATCTTATCAGATTTGTGAAATGAAATGCTAATGTTTTGAGCTGCCAATATTCCAAGACAGCTGCTACGCACGTAGACACAAGGTTGAATTGTAGGATTGTTTGCTAAATTAAATCTACATGTTTAAGTAATAACTCCACGCACGCAAATAATCCGCTATTAGCTTAATTTTATTTTTATTGACATCTGGCAAGTGCGTCGGTTCCGAAGTCAAATTTTTGGTAGGGTGATGACGAACAAAGTGAGTCAAACCCGTAAGATGCCCAAAACCACGCTTTTGGGCACGCCCGAATAATTTGACCTAGCCACGTCTCTGTGAGCAATCTTTTGTAGTGAAGTTTTTGGAACAAAAACGAAACGGAATACTAAGATTGTGAACTGCGAATAATCCAAGACAGCTGCTAGCACGTAAACACATGGGTTGTATTGTAGGATTCTTTGCTAAACTATGTCCACACGTTTTATTTGTTCATCCCTCGAACGCAAATAATTCACTAATACTTTTTCATCATCTTGAGCAAAGCGAAAGATCTTTTACTAACCTTTTGATAAAGATTCTTCACTTCCGTTCAGAATGACATTAAGACTTATGAGAATAGTTTGAAAGTCCTATCCACGTTATCTTTCGCTACAGTTTTCAATGTATCAATTTCTGTCTTTATAGCTGTTCTTTCATTATCAAGAGAAGCTATATCGGTATCAAATTTTTTATCTTTTGCATCAATCTTAGCCATTGATGCTTCATATTTTGCTTCTGCTTTTTTCAATTCTGTTTCATCAGATACTTCTTGGAAATTTGTATCAGTAGCAACACTAGTTTCTGCTGTTTTTCCATCAGAATTCGTTTTAGAGAATGTTACCATACCAGATTCCACCATATTGCTGAATACTCCAGCATCAGTAGAACTTAAGCCTAATGCAGAAACAACTACATCACTGACATCACTAGCATCCGTAACTGTAACCCATTCTCCAGCCTTAAATGCCGGACTTGTAGTATCTTTAGGCATACATATATTTATAGAATAACCAGATGATACTACACTGCTAAAACTTGCATCTTTATATTCGGATGAACCATCAGAACCAACAAATTTAATTTGTACTTTTTGTTTATTTAGAGCATCTTCATATTCTTGATACACAGAAGTAGACTCGTTAGACATCTCCAATTTTTGAGCCTCTAGATTTTGGGCTTTGTATTCAATATCATGCATTCGAGATGTTAAATTCAATAATCTTGCTTGAGACGACGATAAGCCCATATCCTTGCATCCTTAACTTCTAGAACTACGACAAAATTTGTTCTATGTAATAGATTTACGACAACTTTAAGAATTATCTTTAAAGAATCAAACAAAGAATTTACAAAAATTTACAACTATTTTTCTTCAATCACAATTTCGCCTTGGCGGAATATTTTTATCTTATCATCAACGAATCCGACAACGGTTGAAGCAAGTCCCTTGGCATCAAAACCATAATCTTCAACAACCATATCAACTTGAGAGCCTATATACTTCACAGCCTCATCATAAGTTAAAGCAGCAGGTTGGTGAGATAAATTAGCACTCGTTGTAGCAAGAACTCTAATAGAGGTTGCTCTACATATTTCTGCAAAGACTTCATTATCAGGAACACGAATGCCAACAGTTTTAAACCCTGACGTGATATAATCTGGAGTTATTCCAGATTTTTGGGTAACAACCGTTAGCGCACCAGGAAAATGTTTCTTTATAAGTCTCTGAAGTGCCTTAGGTGCATCTTTAATATAATCAATCAATGGATAAACATCGTCTGACATCAAAATCAACGGTTTTTCTTTTTCTCTTTTTTTAATTTCATAAATCTTTTTTACAGCTTTCTCACTATTTGGCAAACATCCTAATCCCCAAACAGTATCTGTAACAAAAGCAATTACTCCATCATTTTCTAATACCTCTTTTATTTTATTTCTTGTTTTTTCATCAATAACCATTATTTTTACGCTTTTCTAAATTTTGCTAATAATCTGCTCTTAATCTCATCTATATATCCAATTTTTAAAGCCAAACTGAAACAAATATATAATACCATTATTTCTACACCAACAATAGATACCTTAACGATTTCCACTAATGATTTAGGAAGACTTGTTAACGCTAGACCAAGTAATTTTACTGAAACTAAACTAATAATTAACGTAATAAAACCAGCAAACATCATTTTCAACAAATTAACAAATAAATCTTTATATGCCAGTTTTATTTTCTTTGACATTAAAAGACCGAGAGCGACGGCATTATACAAAGTAACTAAAGACGTTGACAAAGTAATTCCGCCAATTTGCCAGCCAAGTTTTGTTATAAATATATAATTAAAAACAAATTTCAATATAATTGAAGAAGCAGCTATCAAAAATGGAGTTTTTGAATCATCAAAAGCATAATAAACTCTTGTGATAGAATCTCTAAACACATACGGCAAAATCGAGAAAGAAAGATATAGAAGAGCATCAAATACCATTAGAGAATCACTATAAGTAAACGCACCTCTTTCAAAAACCACCCTTACACAATCAAGCCCAATAGAAAGAATACCTATAACAATTGGAATCGCCGCGAAAAACAACAACCCGACACCTTTATTAAAGTAAACTTTTATCGATTCCATATCATTTTTAGCCACAAGCCTTGTAAACAATGGGAATAATGGAACTAAAAATGCTGTCACCAATATTCCAACAGGAAATTGGAAAATTCTATTTGCATATCCTAATGCCGTCCAAGCACCTTCGTGTAATGATGAGGTAAAAAACATATCAACATATATATGTAATTGTCCAATTGTAGAACTAAATACTGCAGGAACTAAAAGTTCAAATATTGATTTTAGTTCAGGATTATTATAAAAATTTAAATTTGGCTTAAACCGAAACCCGAGTTTATGAATTTGTGGGAATTGAAGTAAAAACTGACAAATCGCACCAATACTTGTAGCCCAAGCTAAAACCAATCCTGCATTATCATGTTTAACTGAACATACCGCAATAATTATAACAAGACTCATAATCATTGGAGAAAAATTAGGCAACATAAACTTTTTGTATGTGATTAAAAGCCCATAATAAATTCCAACAATCCCACCAACAACAAAAACAGGCGTCATAATTCTCAAATGCCAAGCCGCCAAACCAATTAATTCTGGCGTACCATTAGAAATAATTATGGACATAATCGGTTTTGAAAATACAAAACAAATTAAACCTAACAATGAGAAAAATACTATACTCACAACGAGGAATGTATTATACAACTTATTTACAAATTCAGGTGGTTTTTTACTCAAATCTGGGATTAATTTTGAAAAAACTGCAACTGTTGCACTATGAAATGGACCACCAATACCTCCAAGCAATATAATCGCAAATGATGGTATTTGATATGCATAAAAATACGCGTCAGATACTATTGATGCACCATAATATTTTGCAGTAATAACATCTCTTGCAAATCCTAATATTTTACTTGCAACTGTGACAACTGCAATTAACCACGCAGCTTTTAAAACACTTGTTGTGTTACTATCTTGTTCCGCTATCTTATTTTCTTCCGCCATAATTGTAACCTATAATAACATATTTATAAAAGCTTTATAAATAAATTAATACTTATATTCCCTTTCCTTAAAGTACTTATAACTGATCTATTCTGACAAGCAGGAATAAAAGTGATTTTATTTTCTTCTCCCTTATTAACATAAGAGGAAATATCTATTTCACATTTTTGAATGTTCATATATTTTGATAAATCAAAATCGTATTTTTTACCATTTATAACAGCCTGTAAACTATTTAATTTTTTTCTGTCCTTAATAAGGATAACCGCTCTGCTTCTTTCTGGAGCATAAAATGTTTGAGTAACCGGTTGTTCCGCAATATCAACGGGTATCGTTCCCAGTGAAATTCCTGTGTAATAATGTTTAAGAATTTCATCAAACGTGCTTTTGACTTCCTGTGCCATATAACTTGCACCATATTGGCTCATACCAACACCATGACCATAACCTCCACCATAAGCAGTTATAGTTGAGATATCATCAAAACTGTCTGTATCAACTCTAAACACTACGTTTGCACTAGGTAAAGCCTTACCGTCTTTTGTAAGTAACCGTCTTATTGTTAATTCTTTACTTACTTGATATTTACCATTTGTTGTAACAATATCAAGATACATTATTTTACCAGAATTGCCTCTTCTGATAACCTTGAGAGCTTTTAAGGTTCCAAGTTGTGTATTGTCACAAAATTCAGGCTTTACAAATCCTGTTCTTGACTGGACAGGTAAATTTTGTTGTAAAACTTTTTCTAATTCTTCTCTTGTCCAACATTTTGTCCAACGGTAATATTTTGATTTAATATCATAAGATTCTGGGGATGTTGAATAATATTTATACGCCACGTCTTCACGATTCAGAGCAGGAATGCCAAGAATATCAGGATGAGGAATTAGATATGGCTTCAATGGTGCAGGAAACTGTTTAGTATCAGGGTCAGAAAACGCATAAGAATAATTTTCTGTATATCCCCCAGCACAAGAACTGTATAGCGCTAATATTGGCTCACCATTATATATAGCAACCACCCCTTCTGTCTCTCTTACAGCCTTTGTTCCTTCTGGAGTTTCTGTATTGTATCCAAAATAAACCTGACTTGCTACACTATCAACAACATCATAAAGCCTTGATTCTTTTGTTCGAGGTTTTATTGCATAATTTCTAGCAGCAACGGCCTGTGCTTTCAACGCCGCAAGACCAAAATAAGAAGGCATTTCATTAGGTACAACACCTTTTAGGTAATCTTCTAATTCTACAAGATTTATAAGATAAAAACTTTTTTGATTTGTAATCATTACAACTTGCAAAGCACCTCTATATAAGGCTTGTTTACCACCCCTTACTAAGCCTTTAACCCCTATATATCCTTTAGGACAGGTGACTGTAAAACCATCTTTAGAATCAAACGTTTTATTAATCCCATTTTCTTTAACTGTCAAAATATATTTATCATTATCTAATGTAAATTTCATTTCTGTGTTTTGAGGCATTTTTTTAACTACACTCCTAGAAAGAGAGTTACAGACATAGCACTCACTGGTTCCGAATATCGTAACATCCGACCTATCCAAAAATTTAAAACTACTATCCATAATCCCAACACGTATAACTGGAGATTGTGGCTCAACGGAACGCGCAAAAGATACAGAGGCAAATCTAAATATAAATGTAACCGCTAAGAAAAGAACTAATAATAAAAATATTTTATTTACTTTAATTCCCACTTTGTACCTTCTTTAGAATCCTTTAAAATAATTCCTTCTCCATCAAGAGCAATCCTTATTTTATCTGCTACCACCCAATTTTTTTCATCTCTTGCAGTTTTTCTATCTACAATTATCTCTTCCATAGAATGATAATCTTTCTCTAATATAGAACTAATTTTTAATAATTTTTCTTTGATCTCATCTTCAGATAATTCAGGTTTTGAAAAACTAAATCCTAATGTTAAAGCTAATTTATAAAGAATCGTAAATGCCCCTTTGACATCTTTATTAGCTTTAGAAGCTATATCAAACAATATTGCTAGCGCTTTTGATGTGTTTAAGTCTTCGTCCATAGCATCAACAAATTGTTTGTACTCTTCCGTTTTTGTTATATCTAAAGTCTCATCAATAGGGGTTTGCTTTGCATTAAGCATTCTCTTAACACCACTCGCGGCAGATTGAAGCGACTCATCAGAAAATTCAACAGGCATACGATAATGATTTGTTAAAATAAAGAATCTTATTGTATTAGCGTCATAAGTCTTTAATAAATCATCAATCGTTAAAAAATTACCCAATGACTTTGACATTTTTTCTTTGTTTATAGTCACAAACCCATTATGAAGCCAATAATTCACAAATTTACAACCATTAGCGCATTCAGATTGTGCAATCTCATTTTCATGGTGAGGGAAAATTAAATCTGCACCCCCAGCGTGAATATCTATTGTCTTTCCTAAATGTTTTCTACTCATAGCTGAACATTCGATATGCCAGCCTGGTCTTCCAACTCCCCAAGGAGATTTATAACCAAATTTTTCATCTTTTTTCCATAATGCAAAATCAAGAGGATTTTCTTTTTGATCCCCAACATCAACTCTTGCACCACTTACCAAAGAATCAATTGGCTGTTTTGAAAGATACCCATACTTGGAGAATTTTAAAACTCTAAAATATACATCCCCATTGCTTTCATAAGCATACCCTTTATTAATCAAATCTTTAACAATTGATATCATCTCACCAAGAGTTTTTGTTGCAAATGGTTCAATATCGGGCTTTATATTATTTAGAGCATTCATACTCTCTGTAAACTTCTTATACCAATATGTAGAAACTTCTTCAGGTGTTTTATTTTCGTTTTCAGCCTTTTTCAGAATTTTGTCATCAACATCTGTCACATTTCTACAATAAGTAACGTCGTACCCTTTAAATTTCAAATATCTATATAAAACATCCCAAGTAATATAACAACGTGCATGTCCCAAATGTGCATGATCATACACCGTAGGTCCGCATACATACATTTTTACATTGTTTTCTTCTATTGGTTTAAATTCTTCTAACTGGTTTGAATATGAATTAAATAGTCTCAATACCTGACCCTCTTTTGCGAAATAATAAATACAAAACTTTTCTATAATTTTACCTCAAACAGAGTTAACAACAATAGTTATATTTTAAAACTATTGATATTGAGAATACGGAAAAGCTCTCAAATTTATATAATTTTATATTTCTAATTATTATACACATTATAAACAAAAAGAGGACTACCTAATTGGTAGTCCTCTTTAACCATTTCTAAAACTCAAATTAAGACAGAGAAGAATCCGATTTCTTACTCATAGTAACTTGAAGTTTTGGAACTCTAGATTGTACCGGAGCACTTCTCTTGATAATCAACCTATTAGTTCCATCATTAATAACTCTTGGGACACTAGCAGTCATTGGTTTAGCAGATTTGTAAGAAACCAAGATTGGTTGTATCTGTTTTGTTCTTTTTGCAACTACATAATTACTTGCGTTCTTAGTTTTCACACAAACACTTGGATGAGCCTTTTGTCTATGATACTCAGACATAATCATTGAAACATATTGTCTTGTGTAAGGCGGAACACTATGATGTCTCATAACTGGTGCTGGACCAGCATTATAAGCAGCAAGTGCAAGTTCTGTCGAACCAAACATCTTGTACAACATCTTGTAATACAAAATACCACCTTTGACATTGTCAGCTAAATGATAAGGGTTAACACCCAATTTTGCCGCAGTTGCAGGCATAAGTTGGAAAACTCCAACCGCCCCATAAGTGCTTCTACGTCCGTGATTATAACCAGATTCAACTTTCGCAATTGCTAATGCCATTGCAGGGTCAACTCCTAGTGCAACTGAGTGTTGTACTATTGTATTTTTTACATGGTTTACGGGAATTTCTGAAGCATCGACTTTCGTAGACAGTAATATCACTACTAACATAGTGAACCATACTAGTTTTCTAATCATCTAAATCCTCTATTAAATTGTAAATTGAACTCCGAAAAAGATTCGTTTTCAAATAGTTAACAGCTACCCGAATTAAAATCAGACGGAAAATGTTTATATAACTATGATATTACAAAAATATCAAATTTCAAGCAAAAAGTGAATTTATGGTATAAAAATATCGCCAAAACCAGCTCATACCTCTATTGTTAAGAAATGTAACAAGAACGCTTTTTTGATGTCATTTTTTTGAAACTGTAAATATATTAATTACTTTTTAATATTAAAATAATCTATATATTAATTATTCTACAAAAAATCCAATATTAAAATAACATTGGATTTCTTATTTATTATATTTGAATAATTCATAATTTGTTTATGATGACGATGATGATGACGACGATGATGACGATGAACCTAAATAACTACTATAGTTAGATTGCATCTTGGATATAGCCGTTTCCATCGCATTAAACTTTTTCTGAAGAGAAGTTTTGTATGTTGAAACCGCCGTCGTCTCTTTCGAAATTTTTGTATCCATATTCGTAACTTCAGTCTTAAACGTTGCCGCCGCAGTTGAAAAATATCCGTCTGACCCCATAGAATTACTTACTAATGTTTCCATTTTACTCAAAATACCAGTTGCATTAGAACTTGACGAACCTACAAGCAAATCCTTAACAGCGTCTGGATTAGCCTCTAGTGCTACGGTCAATTTATCATCATCAACAGTCAAAGAATCTGTATCATCAGATAAAGCTGCACCAACAGTTGCAGTAGAAATACCTATTTGAGACAACAATGAATATACACTATTGTTTGAATCTGAACCTGTTGAATATTGGCGTAAGTTTTTCCCAATTGTAGTCAAAGAACTTTCACCATATAGATCCCCACTAGATGCCGTATCAGTATTAAGAGAGCTTAGAACAGTATTATACTGAGTTACAAAGTCCTTTACAGCAGTCACAAGAGAAGCAGTATCTTGAGCAACTGTTAATGTTGAAGCTGTAGAAGAAGAACTACTTGAAGTAGAACTAACCCCTTTCAAATTCAACGTAATACCTGCGAGTTTTGAAACAGCACTTGAAATAGTATTTGATGATGAAACAACACTTGTTCCATTAATCGTTAATTTAGCATTATTACCTAATGTTTGTGAATCAGTATTCAAAGCCGTAGAAGCAACAGAGCCATCTGTATTCCAAGTAGAAGTTGTCAATCCTAGTACATCAGTAAGATTACTTGTGCCCGCTTCAACATTTATATATGAAGAACCTTCATTTTTTGAAGTTAAGACTAATTTAGAGTTAGCTGAATCCCAATAAGCATTAGCTCCTGCGGCTGTAGATGAATTTATTTTTGAAACTAATCCAGCTACAGTTGTATTGCTATCAATTGTAATTTCTGCACCACCAATTGTAAATGTTCCGGCAGTAATCGTTGTATTTATAAGATTACCAGAAGCATCTTTTTTACCGGTTGTGAAAAGATTTGAAGTAGTAAGGGTTGAAGACGTACCTACTTTATACAAGGAAGAAGATGACTGATATGAACCATCCGTCTGCTTTGTTAACCCAAATAAAGATTTGAAATTTGAAGTATCATTAGATGCCCCTACGAGAACTGTATTAGTAGAAGTTGAGGCTGCAAGATTTAATTTCCCATTGGAATCAACTGAAGCCTTTACGCCTATTGCACTAAACGCACTTTTCAAATCTGAAACAGTTTGAGTAGCCGCTAATGTAACTGTATTCTTCACTCCATTAACATATACACTTACTGTACCTGCAGTCACGCCTAATGATGATAAAGTCGTGCCATCATCTGCAACTGCACTCGTAGAGTGATCCGATTGAGCCGTTGTATCTGTAGCTAGTTGTTCAACAGAGACATTATAAGCCTGCCGACTTGCCCCTTGTGTAGCCGAGGCTGTAAACACACTAGTATTAGAAGATGTTGCTGTATTATCAGCAAACATATCAAAAGTACCACCAAATTTAGAGTCTGTTATCGCCTCAATCTTTGTTCTTAAAGTATTAAAAGATGTTTGCAGCGTCGTAAGAGTTGCTTGTTTTGTCTCTATAGTTTTTAATTTAGCCTGCATAGAAGTAACAGTAGTTTGCTTTGCAGAAACTAATGCATCAACCCAAGATGAAGTGTCTAATCCTGACGCTAAGCCACTAAATGTAATTGTAGCCATATAAAAATCCTTTTTTTATATATTGTTCCCAATGTTCCTTGGAGCTATCAATCTATCTATACTCATTATATACTATGTGACGCTCTTTTTCAATATACACTCACAATAGGTTTAATAAATTGTTACTATTGCCCCAAAGTAAGATTAGCATACAACGGGAATTATATTATCATCTATTTTAATGATTTTGAAGGATTTTTTTCATTCTTATATGAGGTTTTTGCCAAAAATTTTATAGCCTTAACAATCAATAAAATCTCTTCTGAAATATCTGATTCAGATTTAATTTGTTTGTTAACAAGCGAAGCAAACTCAGCCTTCTTAAATTCATGAATTCCCTTAGTCTTAAATATTTCTTCCAAAATCTTAACCATTCTGTCTGAACCATCCAGTTCTTCTAATGAAACAGATGAAAGATTTCTTAAGTGAGAATTAATCGTTTTTAAGATTAATTCTTTGGGCAAAAGGTCTTCAAATTCACCAGAATTAAGCAAATACACTTTATCTTGTTTCCTTAACTTGTGATTAATCGCCTCAACATTATCCACAGCATCTTTATCCAAAAGTATAAATATAGGTATTTTTAACATCTCTGAATATTTATAATAAAGTTTTACAACCTGATTTTTTCCCCCGGCAGGAATTATATTGATGCCATATTTTAAAAAATCATATCCTAAAAATTTTGAGAAAGATGGGAGCAAAATCTCTTCTGTTATCCCTTCGACAATTACAACTTTTGAAATCGGGAATTTTAAGTTATATTTTTCTCTTAAGGAAGTCAATTCTTCATTTTTAGACAAATGTTTGAGCCATTTTAAATTTACTGGTATATCTGCCCCATCCAATAATTTGAGAGCGGATTTATAATCTAATTTATTTTCAAGAAGGGTTTTTACACTCTTATCGTTTTTGAATACAGAATTTTCATAATCCATTAATCTATGATTAATAGTTAAATCCTTGGTATTATCATCTTCAAGAGAATTATTAAATATTTGGACAGCAAAATCTTTTATAAGAGAGTAATCTAATTTATCCAACTCGTATTTTTTAAATTTTGGTTCAATAAGATTGGAAATTATTATATCCCTAAATACTCTTAAATATTTTTCTTCTGTAGATTTAAACCTTGTTAACCTATCTACAGAAATTATTATTTGATTTTTTGTAAGCGGTTTATACTTCATGTTAACCTTTTTTAATAATTTTACCTTGAATAGGCAAATTTTAAAAGGCTGGAGTTTTATTATTAATATGATAAGTGTGAATTCTAACAGTATTATGCCTATAGGTTATGTTAGACCTGCGAATTTAAGCAAGTCTAATAATCCTGATTGTAAAGCTCCTGAAGGGTTTAAACCTTCTAAGTTAAACTTTACATCAAATACTGTAGCACCTGAAATCAGAACATCCTTATCTACAAAAGAAGAAAAAGAACAATATAAAGTTCTTTCTCAATACCTTGATAAAGAAGGGAAAGAAACACTTAATGCAACGCTAAAAACAGGCAAACTGCTGAATAACAATTCAAACGACAAATCAAGCGTTTTAGACAATTTATATAAAATGACTACAACCAAGAGAGCTGAAGGATTAGAACCAAATTTGGTATTGAAAGATACCCTAACAACAATTTATAACCCTCACACTATCACCCAAAAATTTGGCAATATTCCAGATACATACAAACCTGACGTAATAAATACATTGACCAACAATTCGAAAAATCTTATACAAAGGAAAAAATCAGAATATGAATTAGATAACTTATTCTCAGGATGTTGTGTTGCAGCAAGCGAAGAATTCAACCTTGCGCAAAAAAAACCTGCGGAATTTGCAAGATTCGCTGAAGGTCTGACTTCTACAAATAAATCAGTAGAGAAAAGCATAAAATTTGACAGTCTTTCAAACAATACCCTTGATGCAATTTGGTTATTAGATTCTTTTGAAATCCCTTATGAAGCTAAAGATTTTAACTCAGCAAAAATTAAACTTGCGCCTGATAATAATGCATATACAAGAGCCCAAATTCAAGAAAAATTCAGAGATAATCAAGAACGCTCGCCTATTGATGTTTTGATGCAATCTACATTTATGAATGTTGGATCTCAACAAACTTACAACTCTTTAAATGATAAAAGAGGTGGCAAATTTAGTAATGAAGATAGCGGACTGATTGATTATGAAAAAACATTCCTTGAATCAGTTGTCGAAGATAAAAATGTTATGTCGGTAACTTATCAAAATGTTGATGAAAATCAAAAATTAGTTGGATATACAACAGATTATGATACTGTTAAATCACAAATTTTAGAAACATTAAACAGAGATAAAAATATTATTATTGGTTATACAATAACCGATGAGAACAAAAAAATTATAGGCGCCCACGAAATAACAATAATTGGATCAAAAACGGATAAAGACGGTAACTTATCATTCATTTGCAACGATACAGATGATGATGTAAGTGCTCCTATTGAGTATCCTGCAACATACATTATTCCAAAAATTCACCACGCAGGAATTCCTGAAGATATTGCTTCAAGAACGCTTGATCAGACAGATACTTGGAGATTAAATCTAAGATACTTTAATAAAATGAAACAAAATTCGGATACGAAAAAACTCTAAAATCTACAATTTTAAGAGTGGTAAATCATGGTTTTCCCCACGTTCAATAATAAGACCGCCTAGTTAGAGTATTAATATTTAATATATCTTTTTGTACAATAAGAATTCATAGAGTATAATAAAGTTGAAATTTACTGTATAAAAGGAGCGTTTAATAATGTTTTGTCCAAGATGCGGAAAAGAAATACAAAATAACCAAAGATTCTGTACCAATTGCGGTTATGATTGTTCCAAAGATACTAATGAAAACGAAGAAAAAGACGAATTTTCATATAAACATAAATCATATTACAAAAAGCCTATAAAAAAGGATTTTGATGTATCAAAATTTACTTTTAACACAGGCATAGAACTAATGTTTAAAGGTTTCTTAATAATGGCCTTATTGCTTGCAGGCTTGTTAGGTGTGAATTTTGTAAAAAGATATATTTCAAGTGATTTATTTGGACTTGATAGGGCAAAATATGAAAGCTATATGCAAGACCCTACATCAATTCCAGAATTAACCCAACCAGAAAACTTAGATGGGCTAATTAAGAACTTAAAAGATACTCAAGACTTCCTAGCTTTATATCTTAAATATTCGGATGATTCTTCTGATGTGAAAGCAGATGTATTTGATAACTATCGAAAACAACTTCTTAAAATAGAAGGGTTCTCTAATGACAACTTACTTAAAGATGAATTTAAATATTCACTACCGCAAACCGCAAAAGAATTTAAAAAATGTGAAAGACACTATAATGGAGAACTAAAATCTGTAGGGCTTAAAATCGTTGCCGACACCACTTACTCAAAATATCACTTATGTGAAGATAACCGTTTTACAGACAAAAAATTTGGGAAACTTGTAGAGCCAACCATGAGCAAATACCTTAAATTGAGAGCTAAACACCATAAAGAATTTTTAAGCACAGGATATTTGGCAGTAAAACCGAAAGAAATGAATTCCAGAATTGCAGATTATGAAAACTTCCTGAATGCAAACCCTGAATTTAAAAACATTAAAGAAGTTCAAGACTGGTTATACTGTTATACAATCGGTTATATTTTCGCAAGCGATAGAGAAGATATGAACGCAATCAGACATAGTAAATTCAAAAAATTAGATAAAAGTTTTATACGAAAATATAAAAATTCAAAACTGATTCCTATTTTCAGTAAAATGGTAAGTTCTGCTAATGGCATATCCACTAGCCAATTTGACAGTTTATATCCTTATGAATATGAGAAAATGTTGAATTCTATCAGACCTTCTGATGGAAACTTAGAAGATATTTTTGCAACGCAAAGAAAAGAGTTAATGAAAAAATTATCAAATGTAGGATATAGATATGTATATTCAACACAATCTGATAGTTGGGAGACCTTCAATGATATCTCAAAAATCGGTAAAGATTGTTTATTACTAGCAGATAATGGACACGGCGGATTTGATATATATGATAATAAATTCAAAAAAACCAACCAAACATTAATTTTTGACCAGAATGCTAAAGTCATGATTAAAAGAGGCAATTTGCTGGTTTATACACCTGTATCCTTACAGGTTAGTCGAGTAGAATATTTTTATGGGTCATTCAATACAAAAGTATTATCGTCAAGAGCTATAAGAGAATATTTCCCTGATGTTCTGATAATCAATGTAGATAATATAGGAAACGAACCAGTTCAAATAACAAAAGATAAGACAGTACAGTCTTATATGTTAATTTCACATGCCGGAAGCAATTTTGACGGATATCAACTTAATGCAGATGGACCTATGACGAGAGGGGAATTAAGTAATATATTCACCATTAACTCGCCTACAACCGTAAACGTTGAGTGGCTTCCAACAAACACAGCAGGACAATGTTACAGTATGAGTTTTGTATCAAATATCCCTCAATCAGAAGAACCACAACAAGACACGTCACAGCCTGAGGCAGTACAAACAAATGGCACATCTACAAAAACAATAACCAAACCACTTGTAAAACCTCCTGTGAAGGCAACAGTAAAACCTCCTGTTCAAGAAGAAGAAGACAACGAACACTTTTAGATAAAAGATAATATAAACAATAAAAAGACGGACTGAATAATAAATTCAGTCCGTCTTTTTTAATATATAAATTTTATTATTTCTATTCTATATCTTGATTCTCAGCATATTGACTTTCAGAAGATACAAGAACGTCTTCAATTTTATGATTATGTTTAGAACCATTTCTAATTTTATCAGCAACAATAGATGCTAAACCAACAGCCGCAGAAGTAATTACCGCAACTTGAGCATATGTACCAAATGCTTTTTTATAATTACCTTTTAATTTTGTCAACTGTTCTGGCTTTAAAAATTCTTTTGCATATTTAACACCTTTAACGGATGCTAATGCTTCTTCTGCCAAAATTGGTAAATATGTTGCAAAAGTTAGTTTGCCTGCGTTTTTAGATACAAAATCTAAAGTCTTTTCTTTCTTACTTTTTTCTTCAGATGATTTTGATTTATCTACATTATGCAATAATGATGCAGCCAAAACCAAAGGAGCAATTATTGGAAGACCCAATGGAGTTAGGATTCTAGATTTCTGTAATAACTTTGTAAATTTATTCCCATTAGCATTAGAGGCATGACCAAGTTCATGGTAAACAGCTGTATACAAAGCTTTATCACTCATAACTATTGTTTTATTGTCAGGCAAATATGCTGAATTTCCACCAAACTGTATTAGTTTTTTAAAATTCTTTATTAGTTTATTTTCTGTAAACTTACCAAACATTGAATCCAAGACATGATCACTTTCAGGAGTATTATCAGATACAAATAATTTCACTCCCTTTTTTCCAAGACCAGTTTTATCTAATATTTTATTAGCATTTGAAATTGTGTTATCAAATGAATCCACATCAGGCATTAAACGTTGTAAAAAAGCTGCTGATGCTTGAACTTGTTTTGCATTTAATAATTTTGTACTATCATAGGTTATCTTTGCTAAAGGAACACCTGCAATTCCAGCCCCAGCAATAGCTGCCATAGCTTTTCTCTTTTTCGATGGCTGTGTTGAATTTGAATAAATATTTTGATTTTCAGATATTTGCATCTTTAAACATTCACTAATAAGTTCCACTATACCCAAGTAAACAACCGTAAAAAATAAAATTTGCTAGTAGAACACAAAAAAAAATCTTAATTTTTTCCAGCACACTCATACTACACTTTTACTTGTTCATTTCCTTTATGTTTATGATGTTTTATTTTATTAGAAACAAATACTCCCAAGCCTACACTAAGCGAAAGAATCCCAGCAGTTATTCCATAAGTTGACCAAGCTTTTGCATAATTTATTTTTAATTTATCCAATTTGTTAGGCTCTAAATATTTTTGTGCCATTTTTATTCCTCTCTTTGAGGCAATAGCTTCTTCCACTAGCATTGGGAGATAACTTGTTAAAGTTAGTGCGCCTACATGTTTAGATACAAAATCCATAGTTTTCTCTTTTTTAGATTTATCTTTAGAATTTTTTGTTTTATCTACATTGTGGAAAAGTCCAAACCCAAGAGCGATAGGAGCAACTATAGACATTCCAAAAGGAGTTATAACCCTTGCTTTTTGTAAGGCTTTTGTGAATACATTTTTATTATCGTTCATTGAATGACCCAATTCATGATAGATTGAAGTGAACAAACCTTTTTTACTTACAATAACATTTTTTGTTTTACTATCATAAGCAGCATTCCCACCAAGGCCGTATAATTGCTTTACTTGTGCCATTAATCTTTTCGGTTTTCTGTTTTCAAAAAGATTATTCATCTTAATGTCACTTTCTGCCGAGCCATCACAGAAAATTATTTTTGCACCCTTTTTACTTAACCCAGATTCTTCAAGAATTTTATTTGCATTATTTACAGTATTTTCATACGTATCGACGTCAGGCATAAACAATTGCATATCTTTTACTCCCGACATCAATTCATCATAACTTTTAATTTTAAAAGTATCATGAAGTACATATAAACTTGGAGAAAGTCCAATTGTAACACCTGCAAGGATACCAATTGTTTCTTTTTTCTTTGATGACTTTTCAGGATTTGCAAAAGTTTGAGGCTGATCTAACATTCCTTTTGCAGATTCCATAGCTGTACTCTTAAATGAAACACTATTATTCATCAATTTCTCCATTATGTTACATGACAAGAAACACCTGTGAAAATATAATTTGCTATCAAATCAGTTTGTAGGGTGGGAAAAGCAAAACGTTCCCACCATTAAAGATAATTGACCACAACCGCAAATATATAAAACATTCTCACATAATCTGATATAATATATGAATATGAAAGACTTGAAACCAAAACTACAAAAAATATATCATTGGCTAAAAGAACGACCTTGTACACATGTTGTCGCAATTGCCTTAAATATTGTATTATTATGTCTTTTTGCATTTCTAATATATATTCATATTGACAATAATATACATCCAGAATTTGCAGATAATGACTTTGCAAATGTAATAATTTTTGGATTAATATTATTAGGTGGAGAAATAGTCGCAATACTATTATTTATAATTACCTTTATGGGCGAACTTATTACATCATTTAAATTAAAAGTTATTGATAAATATTTATTAGAAAATAAAATATATAATATTTTTTGGTTCATTGGATCTAGTTGTTTTTTGATTATACTTTGTATTATTGGTTATCTATATTTAAGTGACCATTTCCCCCATTGAAACTCCGGAATAGATCCATGTAGCTGAATAATATATGGGTGTCCTTTTTTGATTTTTTGCTGATAATAAGCATTATTATTTACTATAATTGTACGTTTGTCATTTGATGTGTTGCCAAATGGTAATGTCGCAAAATCATAGAGATCTACACCATCACAGTTTAAATTTCCTCTATTATCAATATAAAGATTGTATAATTCAATATTATCAAATGTTAAATGGTTAGATTTAGCTATTCTATATTGTTCAGGGTTTGTATCTTTGTTAATGCCCAACTTAAATGGACTTTCAAATACAATCGCTTTAGGGCTATTTTTATATACTCCAGCTTTAATATCATTGATATGAGCTTGTATAAATTGGTGAAATTGAACAGAATTAACAAAATTATTTAAAACTGGAGAATCTTTTTTAGGCGTCACTATAACCATATTACTTAATTTTTGGTTATAATCTCTTTGATTAGGGTTGAGGTTACATCTATTGGTAATTATTCCTTGTATGAAATTTTTCAAATTCCCTTTCTGAAAACTAGAAAAATATTGGTATGTATTATTTTTATCATCTTTTACAGAAGCAATTTCACCATTTGCAAGTTTGCCAAAAATTTTGTAATACTCCATATATGGATCATACGATGTAATATGTTGCGATAACTCTTTTTGTACATATGTCAATGGTTTTTGATAAAAGTTTTCATATAAACTTTGTTGGATAAAATTCATTATCCACGGGAAAGTTATATCATGCTTTTCATTTTTGATATTATTACCATATTCAATTTTATTAGAACTATCTTTCGATGACTGTGGTGTTTCTAAACTATTTTTAACTTCACCTTTATTGCTAACAGGTTTCGTTTCATTAATTTCTGATTGTTTATTTACAGTCTGATTGTTTGCATCCTCAGAATTTGGCTTGCTATTGTATTCTTTGATATCTTGTACAACACGGTTGTAATCATTGTTCTTTAGGTCATTATCCACCTTATCAACCAAGGCCGTAGTTTTAATATTTTCATTTTTTAGTTGTGAATATTCTTTTTGCAATTCTTCTTTGTGAGTTTTGTCTTTTGTACTATCTATTTTTTTGAATACGTGGGTTAATACTTCCTCTTGAAATTCCTGAGATTTTTTTAAAGCACGGACTGTTTTTTGCAAGTTGTTTTTGGTTTCATTATCTCCCACTCCTTTTGAAAGTTGAGTAGCATCAGATAATGCTGAATTTAACAAATTTGGGAACTCAGAAGAAAATGCTTTTCCTAGTTGAATAAAATTATCACATGGACTAAAACTTTCAGTATCAATATCACCTACCCCTTCGGTTTTTTCTATTCCTCCTTTAAGAACAGATTCGTCATCAGTATTTGAATGACTTTCATTTATTGGAGTGTTTGATGAACTATTTGTTTCTGTATTATCAATATTTGCTGCGCCACCTGTTATACCATCATCAACCTTTGTATCTTTTACAAGTCTCCAATGTTTCGCA
>Ga0302271_10000950_pt1 | contig 28493 bp, 13 predicted proteins | sample III_Bog_N1_1_FD_198767 | JGI IMG/M metagenome (GOLD analysis project Ga0302271, IMG submission 198767) | Peat permafrost microbial communities from Stordalen Mire near Abisko, Sweden - III_Bog_N1_1 | ecosystem: Environmental > Terrestrial > Soil > Wetlands > Peat | place: Sweden: Abisko... | reverse complement strand
AAATTTTTTTTTCTATTATCCTTAAAATCCATTTCTACCTCTCATTGGTTAATTGATGAATAATACTTGAAACACATTTGGGATACAATTACTTTTAGCAAATACATTATTATTCAATTCATTTTATTTCAAAATTTATTCTTCTCTTCTGGGAGATAATGATCATAGATTTCCATAAAGCTTGGTCCTATGCAGTCAAGAATATTCGGAGCAGTCAAACTCAAGCGGTTTTTCTTGTAAGCACTGTAACTGGCTTTCCTAGCAACACAAGAACTAAGAATGCAACCATATAGAATCGCTTCTTTCTTTGTCTAATTAATTGATTTGTTATCATTTTCTTAATGTAACTGCTTGGAGGATTTTTATCCCCAATAACAGTAGAGCCCTGCCAAGCCACTTAAGATATCACCAATACCTCCGCAACGCTTAGGAGATGATTTCTCAGTGACTAAAAAAGTACGCTCTCCATTTGTAATAACATCTATCATGCCTTTTTATATAATGTTGATCCCATTCAATCTCTTTGCCATTTTTACAGCATCAGCTACAATTACATCTGAATCACTAGTGGTCACTTCTAAATAATTCAAAATATCTGTATCCTAGTTTTTTCTATTTAAATGACTTTCCAACAGTTCTTCCATTGCAGCAGCTCTTTCTTCTCTTTTAATTTATTTTTCTTGTAGCATAAAATGCTTCCACATTCTCTCAAACTCTTGTGGATTCGGTGTTAATATGTGATTGAATGATTCTTTCAAGACAATATTTCGATAAATCTATCCTTCTTTAAAAGAATGGTGTTGTGAGATATGATCATGAATTTTGTTATTATGAGAATTTTCATTCGTGAGATACCATAGTCCATCTGCGTCGAGGACAACTATCTATCCTTTCGAAAAATGCTCTATGATTTATCCAATATAACTCTCTATCCATTGATCTCTTCCTAGGCCTGGCCCAATGACAAAACTATGAAAGGCCCCTTCCCATTCTCCTACTAGTTTCACTGATCTCTCAGTTTTTGTAATGACTTCGGATTCAGTGATTTTCTCAGGATTATCTTCTTCGTTGAAAGAATAAAGATAAGGATGCGTGATGACTTCTGGAGAATAGGCCTTGATTGGGATAGCTGCTTGACGAGTACAAAATATATGCGCAAGATCAGATCCTCCTTTAAGCTAAGCTAGCGATGAGTAAAATGGTGCTCCGGTGTATTCAAGACATCCTCCGATGATAGCAAGTCTTCCATTGTGTCCTTTTGTAGCATGTCGAACGAGTTAAGGGAAAAGATTTTTCATTTTGAAAAGACAATTGAATTACGCAATGTTTTTCTAAGATTTTATGGGATATTTTTAAAAAGAAAAAATTAGGAGATGTTCGAGAATTAGAGCTAAAATTGGGTGTTTGATTTGTAAGTAGGAATAGATGATTGTAGAGGGGGTGATTAAAATATCCAGAAAGATCTTTAAGAAAAGTGTAGGAATTAGTAGTAATCTAAGTGAAGAACAAACACAATGGCACAAAGAGTATTGCAAGCTAGATTATTCCTTCAAATCAAAACATTTTTCAGCAGTGGAAAGAGAACAGGTGCTCCGAAGAATGCGAATTCTTTGAAAATAGCTGATCCTGGACATATGATTTCGAAACAAGAGGCTAAAAGATAGAGCAGTGAGTAATTTGAAATGGATTATAAAGCATCTCATTACTCAAAGAGGAGAGCAATAAACGATGTAGTTGAATAAATATATTTCCCTGATCACTCAAAGCAAATGCAATATGAATTCTTGAAAAGTCTCAACAATAAAAATGAAGAAATGGATCATTAGAATGAAGACATTGACCATCAAAATGGCACGGGATATGCTAGTAATGGGAACTCAAAGACTTTTGAGGTTGACAACAAGTAATTCAGACATCTCATGGAATTATCATCTTCATCAAAAACAGCCACAGATTTAGATGAAACTTAATCTTCAAGAACGCCAGAATCACCTGATGATTTATTTGCTTTCATTGAGAGAATCAATCTCAACAATCATCTTCTTACTTTCTTTGTCAAATATCAAAAGTAAGATAACAAAAATAAAGATAAAATATGAATATGTTTGATCAAATTCAACAATGGATTTGAATAAATAGGTTATTCTAGTCTCCTTAGTATGTTGCGTTGCTGCTCAAGCTCAAAAAAAATGTAGATAACCTTGAAGACATTAGAGAAATGGAGACTAGAAAATATGAAAATAAAAGAAAGATTCTGCAGAAAATCAATCCTGATGCTAAACTCAAGCACAAACCTGCTTTTATGAATGCAGAAGAAACTAAATCGTATTTTGGGTACCCATTGCTGCTTCGAAACTTGAAATAAAAAATGGTAGATTATTTGATCTTTATAAAAAAAGTTGGCTTATTTTAGTTTTGTGATTTGTTTTAAGGTTAAGTATGAGTTATGGAGGGTGTTGCAGCTGATTAAGGCACTGATCTAATTCGATAATAGAATAAATGACGAATTCTTTGAGATTATTTAGAACAGATTCAAATAAGAAAAGTCTGATCTTTCTGCATTGGATTTAGTTAGAATTTAGTATCTTAATGCCTACTAAAGCGAGCAGAGAAAATATCTCTATAATTATGGCCTTCAAAAAGAAGTAGTAAATGAATTACTTAGCCGTCCAGCAGAATAATTCACTGTTGGAGTGGTAAGTTAAATCTTGAAGTTGAGGATTTTCCTGTAAAAATATTCCCTCCAATAAATTAGTTCTGTTTTTCAAATGTTGCAACCTCATTTATCTCGAAATATCACAGAATATTCAACTAAACAACTAATGGAATTAGCAGCTGTCATACTAAATGATAAAATCCCTATTCAAAAGTATTTTGCAGAACTTCTTTTCATAAGTATTCTCAAAAATCTGCCCTAAGAGTAATCTATTAAGCACAAAGCTGCAATTTCTCTTCTTAATCACTTCAGGGATAAGAAACTCAGATACACACTTGATTCTGAATCCAACACTAATCTTACCAAAAAAAATGTCTGGGATTCAAGCAATCCATCTATTGTTCCTAGAAAAATCACTGAAGATCAAGATGAAAATTCTTAGAACTCCAAATCTCTTGGTGTTTTTGAAGTAGATGGTCTGTTTGACGGCCTTTTAAGCAGTGTTGTCACAGAAATTAGCAGAGGTGAAAAATTAACTCCTTTATTCCTCCATTCTTTCCTCTAAACATTACTTGACAATAGAGTGAGTAAACAAGTATATTATGAGATTATGGTCTCAGAGTTTGCTAAATCGATTTCAGATTAGGAACCTTTGACTTTTGCAAAATTATATAATGTGCTTTCTGATAATCTTATGCTGTAAGAATCTCTGCATGTTCCTACAGCTCTCAAGCTTAAGAAAAGTCTATCTTCTGATTATGTCAAGTATGATGTGCTTTAGGAAAAATTATTACCTTTAGGGGAGCATGTCGTGATTCAAAATGAAAAGAATACTCCAAACAGTGATAAGAAATTCACCAATGGAATGGATAGGAAGCAACTAGTTCCAAAACTAACAGCTATCCTCGCGTAAAGATTAGAGGTATGCACTAATAACGCATGGAGTTATTGTTTGAATTGCATTCGATTTAATTCAAAAGAAAAAATAGATCAAGATTTACTTTCTTAATCAGTCGCATATGCAAACACTCTAATCAAAGACATTACCACTTATGCTGATGAATCTACTTTGGTGACGGATTTTACTCTTAGATAGATATTCTAGCTTAATAACTTCATAGAGCTTGAAGCTAAGAAAATTGTACCTTACATTAAAGTAGATTAACTGTTAGATTGCATCCACACATCAATCATATAAAAGTCAAGTAATACATTCCCATCACCATCCGAAAGACTCTTTGAAATGCACAGAAAATATTTTGAAATCAAATTCTCTCCTTTCTTGAATTCCTTTGTTACACAAAATGGCATACTCTTCGATGCAGAACTTACGAATTAAGAATCAGCTACAGTAGCTGTTTTCAATTACTTGGATTAGCATTCTTATAATCATTTATCCAAAGAAAAAGGAATTGCTATTCTTAGTAAGCACTTTGCAAATCTCAAGAAAATACCTCATCTTGAAGTTTCTTTGGAGGATTTTCAAGAATTTTTAGCTAAATAAGCAAATAAACCCAAGGGTCTAAGACAACCAAACTTTGTGGAATTGACACTTGGTGATAATTTACTCCCTAAACATTTCAGTATTCCTGAAGAAATTAAGCAAAAATTAGAAGATTTAGACTCATTAATTGACAGTGAGTTTGAAGGAAATAAAGAATAGTTTAAAAAAATCAAAAGACAAGATCAAGAAGAAGAAAAGCAAAGAACATAAGAATCGGATATTTCACTATCTACAGATTATTACTAGATAGATTGAAGGTGAATAAGAAGACTGTCACTTTGATGGTAAATATACCTGTTTTATTTTAGTTTTTAGGAGTTTATTTGTAAAGTATCTTTTAAGGAGAATTGTTTTTAAAAAACAAAAGGTCTAATTGATTTATTTATATTTTGGCCAATTTTTCTGAACATTTTTTATTTTAAATTAAATCAAATTCCCTCTTATTATTATCTCATTATTTGAGTAAGGCTCAAACATGGAAAGATCTCCAAACTAACAGATACTTAAAGTTCAATATTTTTTTTATTTTTTAGAAGGATCTTCATATTTATTGTAAGACTAATCGTTGCCGTATTGATGATTATTATTTTTCCTTTTATTTTATTAGTTCATGTAACCTCCATTTTGTCCATGATTATTGAAATTAGTTCTTTGGTTATTGTAGCTGTTACCATGGTTGTTGTAGTTGTTGTGATTATCATGCGAATTATTATTGTGGTAATTATTAAGTGCATTGGAGTTTCCATTATACTGTTTATTAAATGCTCGAGGGTTAGATGAGTTGTTGTTGTTGCTGTTGCTGTTGCTGTTATTATTACCATTATAAGGCTAAGATTTCTGTTTAGGAACAGGCATATGGTCTTGACTATTTAGCTAACTTCTGACTGGTTGGAAATGACAATCCTAATCAATTTTAGGCATATCTTTTACGGCACAAGGAAGAGGTTCGACTTCAAAGAATTCATGTTCTAGTGCTTGCTTTGAGTCCAGTCTATCTTCTGGATTCATAGTTAGCAACGCTTAGAGGAAATCTAAAGTGAAAGAGTCTATGTCTGGAATCTTTCCTTTCATGTAAGCGATGAGGGAACCCTTGCATTCTTTTTTTGGCTTTTTAATTATTTTTGGAGAACGTTAGAAGCGGTCAACAATAGGATCATTAGATATGAAATACTCTCAAAATTGTTAAATTTACTTGAAAATCTTTCCAGAATTTGAATGATGTCAAACCTGCCCAAGTTTCTGGCTCAGGAGTCCCGCATTTCTCATAAATTTACTCAATCTAAGCTGCTTCATTCTTACCTGTGAAGAGAGGCTCTCCAAGCAGCATTTCAGCTAAGAAACACCCAGCGCTCCAAACATCGCTCTTGAAACTATAATTTTTATCTCCTTTTGTAGTTGACAAATACATCATCTTTCATATATCCAATACAATTATCACTGAATTGTATTTTACCGAGAAGGATCTCTGGAGCTCTGTACCAAAGCGTGACTACTACAGAAGTCAGTGGCCTAAGTAATGGCTTTTCGATTTATCTAGCTAAACCGAAATCACCTATTTTTAGCACTCCTTCTTTGTCCAGAAGTAGATTTGCACCTAAACATAATTTACAGTAACTTTTCCAACTCAATCAACGAGTTCATTACTTTTAAGATCTCTGTGAATGATATTATTAGCATGCAGGTATTCTAAACCTTTAAACAGCTATTAGACTACACATTTTAATTGAGGGCGTGTGAAAACCTGCTTCTTTCGAATAAGTCCTTGGAAATCGTGCTCCATGTAGTCAAAAACCAGAAATGTAGTGATTTTCTGTTTCCCTTTTTCACGTGGACCTGTAAATTAGGAAATCATTGTAAAAACAATGAATTAATAACATTATAAATTATCTCTCTACCTGTTTTCATAGTGACTATCTCCTTAATATTCAAGATATTCTCTTAGTTTAGCTTTTATAAGAGTTTTATTTCTCTTAGTGCTGTGATTGGAAACTGAGATAAAAAGCAAAAATAAGCATACCCATATCCAAAAATGAAGAAGCTGTTTAGTTTTCGATTATTTTCTTATTAATAATATATTAGGGTTGTTATTATGTTAATTGTTTTACTCCATCTTTTTCTTTGGAGACATCAAGTTGTTTGAGAGCGAAGTTTTTATTCGGTGTAGATCTACTTGTTGCCTTGTAAACACGTCTGGATATAAAAAAGAACATAGCTAATGTCATCTTTTAATAGAAAATGTAGATCCAAACAATTATTCATGCATTGTTACCCATATGTGCCTGAACCAACCTCGTGGAGCACTTCATAATCCTCTTGAATATCTTTAGACTTTAGTTCTTCTACTGTAACACGCTCAAATTAATAATCATCAACAAAATCGATTGGCAAAAACTCGCCTTCTTCAGCACCTTCACTATCACTCATATGCCTTTGTTTCTCTAATTGTTTTACTCTATTAATTTGACTTCTTAACCTTGACTTCTCTCGCGCCTTCTCTAATTCTGCTGAATTATACGATCACCGGCTAGATTCCTTTTTGAGGAGATCTATCTTTCTTCCCACTCTAGTACTCAGAGCATATACTAACAAATATTTACAATTTACAAACTAAACTTTGATTTAATTAAAAAGAGTCATTAGGTTCCCCCACTTTTGTAAATAATAATCCAGAAAATTTGATGAAAGATTCTACACTATATTGTATTTTAGATAAATAAATGTAAGCTTGTTATGATTAATGTTATATTTTTTGAAAACCGAATTGGAAAAAGGTTCTCCATTTCACCCAAATGTTTTAAAATATTTAACAATCGATCTTCATTTAATTTAATTAAACTGAACTAAGCTACTTTGAATAAAGATTATTTCAATCTAAATATCTAACTACAAGCCAATATATCAAGCTTTTAAAATAAAATGTATCCTTAAAATCTTCTCAAACGACAATAATCTGTAAAATTTATTTTGACTTGAGACAATTCTAGAGAAAATATCAGCTGAAATAATATGCAAACCAACAGTTTGTAAAAGATTAATTGTAATTGTAGAGTTATTTTGTGAGGATATCTTCTAGATTCAGAAGGTTAAGTGGAGATAACACCAAGAAATATTAGATAATTTTGACAAAACAAGAGATTTGAGAGAGAAATCAAAGTAGAAAACAGAAAGAATCTGAAGGAGAGAACATAGCGAAAAATGATTAAGAGAGCTTAAGCTGAAAGTGAATTCGAAAGCATCTATCTTGCAGATGATTAAATGCAAATGTCTGAAATGTCCTTCTTCAATAGTTTTACTTACGAAGGAGATGACTACATGGAGGATGATCTTGATCATATTATCGAACAAGCTTTCAGCAAATAAGCTACTAATTCAAATAAACTATCCATAAGAAAAAATGTCTTATAGAAATCTTCAGCGAATTTAGCTTCATACGAAGAAGATATCAGCACACATCTTGAGACAAAGCAAGATATTTTATCTGATTTAGATGATCAGTTATCTCTGCAAGCATTAGATACATTCTACTCTGATGTTTCAAGAGATTCAAATATCAATAAAGGACAGTAAAACAATAAAGAAAACCCAATCTTTATGTTACCTTAATTCTAATTTTGTAACAGGGAGGAATAGAAGAAGATCAACGAAGCCTTTCTCCGATGCATTAAGAATAAAAAAAATGATAGGATTCTCAAAATGCTAAGCCCGCAAGTGAATAAAGGACTACTCGATGTACACTACAAGTAAATTAAACAAAAGAGAGGCAAAATAAATATTTTTTTGGAGATTTCGATCTCAAACCATTACCATAAATGTCACAATCTCTTACAACAAACTTGATTTTGTCTTTCTAATTTTTATCTAAAATAACCTGCATTTGCGATTAGAAACTCATAGGGGATGGACAGTATGCTGATGTGCTGCCAAACGGGGAATTTAGATATTTTGAAAATCTTAGTCAATGATTTCAATGCTAATGTGTAAGTCATCAACTCAATCGACAGGCGAGTGGGATTACATTACGCTTGCATGTATAATGCTCCTTCAGTGTTGAGCTTTCTACTGGGGAAGAACTCTACTCTGAAGAACTTTCAAGATTATCAAGGATGCACTCCTTTGTATTATGCTGCACTGAATAATTATGAAAAATGTGTGGATGTAATGCTAACAAATGAAGCGAATACAGCATTAGCGAATGCACTGGGACTCACTGCAATTGAAGTCACTACCAGCTTAAATATCTAGAAATAGCTAGAAAAAAAAATGGCTTAGAATTCTAATATTTCGAGTGTTGAGACGTACAAAAGGACACCCATTGGAAATTCCTAAAAACTATCTTGCAATTCTAGAAAAGATGAAGTGATAAAGCTTATGTAAAAAGCATAAGCTGAACAAGCCAGACTCTCACCTGAGTAAAATAGATATTTGCATTTAAACAAATTGTACTTTTTTGTCTTTTAACAAAAACTAATTCTTTTGTTTCAATTAGAAAATAAATTAAAATGGAGAATTGTTGTTGTAAATGGTGGGTGAAGTAAAAATAAGGAGCATTCATTAACCCAATCTAATAGGCAAGATAGGAATCACTGAAAAATCACTTTAACTCGTGGACAGCTAATGTCAAAGAGGACATAAAATAACAGAATGAATCTGCTAAAAGATGCAAAATATATCTGGAGAAACTGCAGAAGATGAATTAACCTGTCAAAGTGAAGAGAAAAGTTAAATTTGAGGATTTCATTGTCTACAGGCAAATTGGAGAAGGTGCCTTTGGTGAGGTTTATTTAGTGAAACTCAAATAAGGAATCTTAGAAGACAAGAAGAAAGAAGAACCAGAAACTGTTGAAAGCTCAGAAGAAAAGCAGGAAATTCTCACTGAAGAAGAAGATGAAGAAAGGAGATTAGCATTGAGACTAAAGAAGCTTCATAGGGGAGGTTACAATGATGAAGAGGAGAATCCTTCGTAGATGTATTACGCTCTCAAGATAATCAACAAAACAGCGCTAAAAAAGAGAAAAATAGCGGAATATATTGTCAGTGAAAAGAATGTCATGCAAGAAGTACACCATCCGTTTGTGGCTAAAATGCACTTCACTTTCTAAGACGAGTCGCATTTATTCATTCTCATGGATTTCTGTAAAATAGAGATACTTTAATTGATTTATTTGATTTTCGTATTTTTTAACTGTGCAAAGAATAGCTTGGACATATTATGATGTAATTTCTTTTTCTTTTTTTGTTATTGAAAATAGACCCAGGAGGTGATTTGGGAAGGATATTAGAGAAGGAAATGGAACTCGAGGAGATGTAAGTGAAAGTATGGGCAGCTTAGATTGTATTGGCATTAGAAGAGCTCCACAACAAAGATATAATTTATCGAGATTTGAAGCCTGAAAATGTCGTCTTAGACGCGAAAGGAAATCTTCATTTAATCGATTTTGGTCTAGCTAAAAAAGGAGCTGATACTATTTCAAGAAGTTTCTGCGGAACTCCGATATATCTACCACCTGAGATCATCGGACGCTAAGGACACAATAAAATGGTTGATTGGTACAGCTTAGGAGTTATTATCTATGAACTGTTAGTTGGAAGACCTCCTTATTTCTCGAAAGATTGTAAATAGCTTTTCAAAGATATTCAAACGTAACCGCTCAGAATACCTAAGACACTACCAGAGGATGCTAAGTCACTTCTTATTTAAGTAAATTATTTGTAGTTTATCTCAAAATATACCTTAATTTCTGCTTTGTAAATCTAAAGCTTCTAAGAAAAAACTACAAACTGAGATTAGGGTTTCATGGAGATGCTCAAGAAATCAAGTAGCATCCTTGGTTCTCTAACATAAACTGGGAAAGAGTCTATTCAAAGTAATAAAAACTTTTTTTAAATAAACAAATCAATTTATATTTTTTTTGTTTTTTTAATTTTTACCTACATTTTTTCGTTTTTAATAAAGATAATATACATGCTTAAAGCCACTGGTACTTTCAATCCCTTCTGTGCCTATATAAATAACACTGAAGCCTTCTCGATAAAGTTAAATTGGACAAGTTGAACATAAATGGTCGTTCTTCCATTTTGCTGATGAAGCTCATTAAGATGATTCAACACCAAAAGACTCATCGTTATCATAAAACAATGAAAATATTTGAACTTCTTTTAATCAAACTACTATTATCTTATCTATCCTCATTCTTCTTCTTAATTTATATAGTCTGATAACAAACATGAAAGCTAATACTGCAATTTATTTCTCAGTTATTTTTTTCACTCATAATATTTACTATGATCACAAATTGAATAATTATTTGTCCAGAATAATAATTTCGTAAATTCGAGTAAATTGAGAGGTTGATTAATTTTCTAGAGAAACCATGGAGTATCATAACAGAGGTAGTAAAGTTAAAGGAGGATAATCAGAAACAGTTAAATTCACACGTGTACCTTCTCCATCGAGTTATATACAGAATTACAATCGAGTCTGTAATGAAGAAATTGAGTAGACTAAAGCGTGTCTCTAAATCGATAAAAAACATGAAAATCTGTTTCTGTGGAATGATGGATATGTATCATTGAATAGAATCAGTGTACCACCTATTGCATAGGAATTCAAACACAGAAGAAAATTTTTTGATTCACCTTAACCTGGCAGCGACATCGATGAAGAGACTACCTCTCAGCAGCAATAATCAAGTTAATATCAAGGAGTTGAATCATATCGTAGTTAGAAATAGCAAAGAGAAAGATAGCAAGAAAAAGATCAAGTTGAAAGAACGCATCGCTTAGAGAAAATAATCTAAGAGAATAATATAAAATAATACAGTATCAAAACTATGCGAAATCACGATCCAAATGGCAACATAGAAGGTTTGGGTTAGAAATCAGCGGCTGGGTAGGTTGACACGAATTAACGAAAATATTTTTCTTAGACAAAATAATAAATGCTCGAGCTGAAAAATCATCTTCTGACAAGCTAAAAGATATCCAAGGAGATCATGGACAGAAAGGGATTATCACTTAGGAAGGTACTTTCTTCGATTCCTTAGGATAAACTCATGGAGATTATTGATAATAAGCAGTATCATTTCTCAAAAATTGTGAATGAAAAGATTCTACCCAAAAAAGAATTCAGACTAAAAAGTAGATTGTCACCTCGATTCACAGGGGAATATAATTATGATTTTCATAGACCTTCGACGACTAGAAATTCACAAAGACCATTCTTAGGAGCTAGCTCTGGATACTCAACGGCTAGGATAATGACTAATAATAATTTAGATCATTAACTTAAAAGTGCGCATTCTTCTAAAAGATAATCTGCTGTGTTGTAAACAGATGAAAATTAAACCTAACTTCCAGCAGTCAATGGGATTCAATCTGTAGCACTGCAACCAGAGAAATAACCTTCTATTAAATTGTAAACTTTTATAGATTCTTCTTCGAAATATATTCAAATAAAATTCTTCAATTTCATTTTCAATTTGTTAATGTATTTTGCCAAATATTTTATTAACCTCAGAATTCCATAAAAGTCGATTGCAATGAGCAAATAAGCGAGTACAGATAGCTGTGGGCTGTATTACTGCGAAGAAGACGATGAGTATGGTTAAATAATAAAAAAAGATCATCATCACAATGACAAAGATAAGAAGAAAGAGATGAGATTGAAATCTCTCCAAGAAGTTTAGAATACAATAGTTAAGCTTAAAGACATCTAAGAGAATCCTGTAAAATATGTTAATAATGGTAAGGAAATTTAGAATTTCGCAGCAGATTATGCGGAATAGCTTGAAAGTGTAGCCTTTCGACCAAAGACATCTCTGGATAAAATGATGCAAAAAGATGATGAAGCAGGTAGATAAATGCTCATTCAAAGCCTCTAAATGAAGAGCAAGGAGTTGAAACCAAAGAATTTCTTTAACTACAGCAATTACTTTCACGATAAGTATTCCAGCAAAAACACTGGGTTATCGACTAAACTAAGTAATTACGCTCTACAAGAAAACGATAAATTCGAAGTTGACTTGCTTAATATGATCAAGTAAATCGATTGTAAAAGCACACAATGAAACACAAATATATAATAATTAAGTGTTTTTTCTCAAGATTCACTAGAATTATTAGCTAGTTGTTTTGAGCTATTTTTGAAGTTTTTTAAAAGTAAAAAAAAATAATAATTATTCTTTTTTTGTAATTTATTATAACAAACTTTATCTGGAGATGCTCGGAGAGATTAATTAATTAAATGAAATAGATAAATAATAGATTCCTCTTCGAAAAAAGAATCATAAAAAAGAGAAGAAGACAACTTGTCTGAATAAAAGCAAACTGCTTTCTATCTACCGCTTTACTCGTTTGGTATGGACTTCGATCAAGAAAACCTGTATAACCTAAGATACAGACGCCATAAAGCTAATAAAAATTTCTACTTATTGTGTGCTTTAATTATTGGCTGCTTTTGGGTATTCTATGAGCTGTATGGATAATTCTATTTGGTAGTTATTGCAGATTGGTTTCTGCCACTTTTGAGCAGAGTGCAATTGATTGCATGCGGCGTAATTATTCTTGGATTTCTTGTGTTTAAGGAAAAACTGTAATATCACAAGATATTTTAGACACTTAAGGTTATTTTCTTGCTGGCAAGCCTTGGTAATGCTGGACTTTTTTGCTATTTATACATATCAAATGAAGAATAGATGTCGAGTAATTATAGAGAAGATTTCTATTATTCTTGCAGTTAGTTAGCTACTATAATTTCCATCGCTGGAGCGCTGACAGAGGAATGTCGATAATAGAGGTTAGTTATGTATGCCTAAACAGGCACAGATGATTTCATGAGAGAATGGTTCTTTGAATAATATGCTAATCTCGTTAATCAAAATGGATAAGCTGATCAGCAAGCCTTATCAAGAATATCAGTGGAGAGCTTATCTCAAAGTTAATTAAATCCCGTCTATGGAAACACATGCACAATTTGCAATGAAGAAACAGATCCAAAGGGAAAAGCAGTTCAGCTTCCTTGTATGCATATTTTTCACCCAGAATGTATTAGAGAATGGATAGCGATAAAGTAATTCTGTCCTAATTGCAGGGAAGTCATCACCGCTGCATCTGATTCATTCCATGAACCTCCAGAATGAATGGATTTATTAACGAAACAATTATGTGTATTTTTGTTAACAAAATTTACTGAGAGAAATGATTAGTTTTAAGATGTTTGGCAAAAGGGTTGTGAGTAATTTTGTGTCCTGATGCAGGGATTTCGGATGTAAAACTAATTTAACAAAAAAAATTGGGAGATAGAAGAGTTGGTTAATTTTTGAGAAAATCGATGAGAAAGGAAAATTGAATTATCACAAAAGTGGTAATAATACTTAGTAAATTTTTCAAATAAATACGAAAGAAATTTAGTTTAATATTTTTTGAATAATCAACACAGAAAGTGATAATATTTTGCCAACAAAACAGAGTTCCATCTGTGATATTGCTCTACCAAATTAGAGTAATTTTTTAGTGTCTGTGAGAAAGATGTTGGAATATGGGGAGCAGTAAGCAGTCCGAATGACAAGATAATGGTCAAAACTATTTTCTTGTTTTTGATAGAATACCTTTAATGAATAGGAAAAAAAAAAGAAGAATTAAAGAAACATATCAAGGGAAAATACTGAAAAATATTTTTCATTATTTTCTATCAAAGATGAGTTATGATTTTGTTTAATAAAGATCATATTAAACCAAAAACAGAAAAATTCAAAAGCAAGATAGTTTTCTTGTTGGTGATAAAAATGAAGGAAACAGTTGCAGTTGCTTTTTTAGTACAATTAATATCGATCGTGTGAGTAATAAAATAAAGAAAATGCATAATACAATAATGATGTTATTTTTGGTGATTTTTTTTCAGATAAATAAGAAATTAATGTCAAAATTGAAAGGAAAAGTTAGGAAGGATTGAAATCGATTAGCGTTTAGTTAATCACGAAATTAGGCCCCAAAACAGAGAGAAATAAAACAGAAGAAAAGATTCATAGAGATGGCATCGATTTAGGAAATCAAAGAAGAAAAGGAAGGCGAATTCTATGTCATGGAGGGTATGATAAGGGATTATTTACAGAGTTACATAATCTAAAATGTTAATTTACAGCTGTTGAGCTCTCCAGTGAGAGTGAACCAGAAGATCTAGATGGCTTATCAGAGATCGATGATATCAAAGTCGATCATGATGATATTGATGATTTAGATAAACTAGTTGCAACCACAAGAAGTAATTTATTTTTTATTATTCTAGTGTTGTCATCATAAATTATCCTTGCAAAACTATTTCTTTTAACAGAGGAGGAGATAATACCTCCAAAAGAAGAAGAGAAAGTTGTTTCAAAAGCTGTTTCAAGATTAGAAGTTGTTGATGACTTTATTCGCAATTTCTTGATAAAGCATAAGATGACTAGATCACTTGAAGTTTTTTAGGTAAGTTTTTTTTTTAGTAAATTAATGATTTAGTGATGTATTAAAACAGTAAGAATGGTATGAGCTGAGTTAGAAAGGAAAATTGACAAGTGATAGTATTGGCTAAGTACCTGATGTTTATATCCGTAACGAAAAGCTAGAGGAAGAAATGGATTTTCTCAGAAATGAGCTTGATAAAGCTAAAATTATCACTGAAAAAGCAAAGTAAATTTTCATCCACTTTGTAAAGAAGTACTAATAGTGTTTTACAAATAAATTTTAGAGGAACCTATGACAGATTGAGGAAAGAGAGAGACTTTCATAAGATGCATCATCATAGAGTCTAACAAGAGAAGAAGAAACTCAATAATGATATTGAAAAACTAAAAGCACTTCACCTGCAATATGAATCAAAATATGAAGAATTATCTTAGAAATATGCTCACGCTATGAAAGAGAAGATGCTTCTTAAGTTAGAGAAAGATCGTCTAGTTGCTAAAATTGAAGTACTTCAAAAAAGTCTCCAGAATGTACTTGAAATTTAGCTTTCTAAGATAAAGAAATTTAAGAAAATTTTTGTTATGTAAACAGATTGAAGATAAAATGGGAAAAGATGTTGCTAATACTGGAAGTCTGGGACCGGAAGGGCTTCCTAAACTTGGAGATAGCTTTAAGGGTAACAATGGGGTTTCTTCTCCTGCAGGAGGATTGAAAGGAACACAGACAAAAAAAGGAATAGTCTTCACAGCTTTTCCAAGTGATGCAAGACCAAATCCTTATGCTGGACTTAACTTTGACACAAATCCATACCGAAATGCAATTTTACAGAAAACATTCAAGGGACATATGATGTCGATTTCTGCTATTGCCATGCATCCTAAGAGATCTATCTGTGCTACTGCCTCAGATGATTTCACATGGAAAGTAAACAAATATTATTATTAGACAAACTAAAACAATCATTTTTCTTCTTCTTTTAGATTTGGACCCTTCCTCAGGGTGAATTAATTCTAAGCGGTGAAGGACATAAAGATTGGGTGTCTGGAATTAGTTTCCATCCCAAAGGAACTCACTTGGTAACAAGCAGCGGAGATTGTACAATTAAAGTCTGGGATTTCTTGAATTCTACGTGTACTCATACCTTCAAGGATCACATTTAACCAGTATGGGATGTTGCTTTCAACGACACTGGTAAAATTTAGATTCGTTTCAGTTGCCAAATCTAATTATCTTTTTGAAAATATTCAGGTGATTTTGTGGTATCTGCTTCAATGGATCATACAGCAAAGCTATTCGATTTAGGCTGCGGAAAACGAAGACATACATTCAAAGGACATAAAGACTCAGTCAATGCAGTCAAATTCCAGCCTTATTCAAACATCTTAGGTATTTAAGAAGCTTCATTTAGCTTTTAGCCCCTGATCGATTATTTAATTGGTAGGCATTTTTTTAACAATTGTTTTTACCTGAAAAACAGCAACTGGTAGTGCTGATTAGACTTTATCTTTATGGGATATGAGAAGTGGTCTTTGTGCTTAAACTTTCTATGGACACAGAATCACAGTCAATGCTCTTGATTTCTCCCTCAAGGTAATTATCTCATTATAAAAAGTTTTTTGTATCTTATTTCTAAAATATTGTTTCGTAAATTCAAATTTCTTCAAAAACAGGGAGACACCTTAGTATCTTGCGATTCTGATGGCATCATCAAAGTATGGGATGTGAGAATGGTCAAAGAAAGGTAAAGTTTCATTCTTGCATAACCCCTCCCCAAACTGACTTTCTGATAACATTTTACCAAACTTAACTTTTTGTAAATAATCAACAGAAACTAATTCCTCACCGGAAAATATAGTGCAAATGGAGTGTCAATAGACAAAAGTGGTGTGATGATTGCCTGTGGAGACGACGAAGGAAATATTAAACTTTTCAATGATAGCACTTCCAAATTAGAACAGACCCTCAAAGGGCATGAAGATTCTGTCTAAGATGTTGTTTTCGATTTAAACTCCAAAATGATTGTTTCTTGTGGGTCAGATTCAACTTTCAGAGTTTGGCAATGAATTAATCCTTCAATCAGCATGAAAATTCAATTTATATTTGACAAATATTCCATAATATGCAATTTTATTTTCTATTATTTTCCTGAATACATATTAATTTGCATTTTCATACAAATAAATAATCCAAAAAATAAAGATACATTCACCTTCTTTTAATTATTGCATGCCTCTTTGAGTTTTATCAATCTGATTTCTCTCCAAGTTTAAAAATATACCTAAGAAGTTTATCAGGTAGGAAAACAAGTATCCATCTAAGTCCATCTTTTAAGGTATACGTTGCAAGCGATTCTTCTCCGTAAAGTAAAAGAATCTATCTGTATTCGTCAATATGCGTGATTGTAATAATATTCATGAAGAAGAATGCGAAAAGGAGAAAGACAAATGCAAAGAAAATAAGTGCAGAAATATCATAGTCTATTTGAGAGTAATCGAAGCATCCAATAAGCATTAAAAGTAGACTGAAGAATGCCTTGATAAAGTTATTCACCTATTCGACACCTAAAATAAAAAAGAACAATTCAAATTTAAAACTTAGAGATCTTCATAAATATTTTTAAACCATTTCAATCTTCATTTTTTTTAATTAAAGTCCATTTTACTTTATCCCCACTGGTACATCAGGATAAGCGACATACTGCAGAGTAAGAGAACAATGAATCCTATTGAGATATACAGCGCTTTCAATCCATGATTTATGGATTGCATAATTTTTCTAAATGAATTGAAGAATTCGAGATAGAAAATCATTCTAATCAAAAGGAATCCCGAAGCGATAGCTTAGAATCTATTAACAGTCAAACAATGTAGAGATTAGACAAATAAGCAAAGAAAAATATAATAAAATATTGTTATTATTATAAAATCCAAAAAATAATTACACCATCATATTGGAAAAATTATCTGTCTTGGGAGTGATATCGATGAAGTCAAAGGAAGTAATCTTGCCTGAGAGCTAAGCTGACTTAAGAGAACATCCATAGGACACTTCTATAAACAGGAAGACTATGATTAAGCAGTTGAACAGACCCAAGAGGGAGAAAATATAAGCAAATCCTTTGTTCACGAATTAATATAAGAAGAACAATGTAAACGCGATGTTGAAGTAAAGAGTAGGGTCAAGACTGCAGATCATCGCGCTTTAATCGACTCCTTTTGAATAAACTTATGTATTCACTAAAGGAAAGAGTCCAAACGTTGTGTTTTCAAGAATCAACTCAAAAACTACATATGTCCCATCAACTTTGTTCATTAAAGTTAATCTCATGAAAATCGCGCGTATGCTGCTGTGATTCAAGACATTACCAGCAAACATATTTTTAATGCTCACGATGTAGTCGTCCTAAGACATTGAATGAGAAATATCGTAAATATACCCACTGCTATCATAGCTACCAAAATTTCCATCGATAACTCTGGACGATCCAGATTAATAAACATTTTAATATTGCTCATATTCGTAGTTTCCATAATTGATATAGTTCTTTTCTTTCGTGATTTCGTTGTAGTCCGAATAGTAGCATTTCAAAGTAGATAGAGAAGATGAACAATCCCTCTCACGTGTTCGAATTTGACGGATACGCACACTCCCTTTACAAAATGAAGAAATCACAGGGTTACAAAGAATTAGCAAAACGATTGGAATTTCTGCTTTTTTTTTACCAATAATATAGTAGTTGTTTCTGAGCTCAGAATCAGAGTTAAACACTTAATCACTGAAAGATGATTCCACAAGGAAATTCTTAAAATCGAAGAATGAGCTGATCTTCATGAAGGAAGTTGAGTAAATATCATTGTTGATGGACATGTAGAATTAGAGTTTATCTGTGTGCACGTAACTTGACTTTAAGTTTATGTTGTCTGCGAGCTCTACAAGTGACAAGATAAACAACACTAGAATTAATACAAACGACACGCAACTGTGATCATCCACAGACATTCCGATTTTCGTAGAGCTTTAGTCAGATTTAGTTACGATATCTTGTTCGCCGAAAGCGAAGTATGATCGCAATAAAGGGAGATTCAAGAAAAATTTATCAGAAGATCGTAGATTCTCGTTTTTCTTCATCTTCAGCATCTCTTGCTGCTCCTTTTCCTTGGAGTTTATTTTCTTGGCTTTTTCTGAATCAGAATTTGTTTCGATTTCATGCTCAGCAATAACTTTTTTCTCTTCTTTTTTGCGTAAGATTAATGTCGATAATTTCTAATCAACTAGCTTTGTCAGCACTGCATCGACTTCTGCTTCTTCGTTGGGTATCTACAAAGGATTCTCTGTTTTATAGAAATAGTGAAAATAGATTATTAGTTAGTTGTTTTTATATTTTTGTATGTTTTAAAAATAAAATCAATACTTTCAAGATCAACAAGCTCATAAGTGTCAAGAACCTCTGGCTTATACGCATATGGAACTTGCCAGAAAAGTAAGGCGTATGCTTTTAGTTCTTTTACTTTTGTCTTCTTAGAGATCTTAAAGGTATTGTTGCTAATCTTGAAATCAAAAATTAAAAATAATTATTATCATTCTTTTCAGAATAACATCCAATGGTGTGTACTCCCATTTTCTCATCTGAGGAGAGGCCTTTGCGATTCATATTGATAATATTCTTGATGCAGACTGCTTTTGTGTTCGATTTTTAGTATTCAGTGACATCACCAGCACCTCCTACAGGTGTAGCTTCAACGATGAGTTTGAAATGTTCTTTGACTTCTTTTTTGATGGAATTCTCAAGCTCAGTTAGATATTGCTCTAGATTAAAGTCAATTTTATCTTCTAGCTTTAGTTCCAACTCCTTTTCATCTTGATCTTCCTATTCAAAGTTTCCAAAAGTTTATTGTTAAATAAAACTAAATATTTCTTGAAATTAATTTAAATATCAAGTTTTCTGACTCCTTTTTCTTCAGCTTAAGCTAGTGTAGCAGCTGGTCTTCTTGCCATCTGATGTTCTCTCTTGAGAACTAACCGATCATGATATTTAGTGATCTCTTGATTTTCTTTATCTAAGTTATACTTTTTTTCTTCAAGACGCAAGACCTTTTGATTCTTGTCTTCAATCTTCTACTTGAGCTCATCGCATTTAAGTTGAAGGATATTTTTCTAATCGATGATCTTTTGTAGATTCTTCTCATCATTGTCAAGAGATTTTACGTTCTTCATTGTGTTTACAAAATCCGTTTTTTAGGAAATAAACAGATTGAAAGTTTGATTTGTTTGTCTGTTTTTTATTTGTTTTGTTTTCTTGATAAGTATCGAGTTAATCAATTAGCAATAATTCAAACAAAAATTATGTTTGTTTGTATTTCTTGAGACATCAAAAATATAAATAAAAATAATAATTAACTGGTGAAAAGGAAAAATATTTTGAAAGTATTAGAGATCAATCACTGAATATTATAAGATTGTTAAGATTTTATTCAAATTAAAACTTGAAAACAGCAAACCAAAATGAATAAAGAAAGATAACTGCTGTCAGCTTAGAACAAAAAGTGGTTGAATCCTACTTTTCAATCGACTATCTTTCAAAACGAAGAAGAAAATGCCCAAGGAACAGTAGTACTTCCTGCAAGATAAACAAGAGATCTAAGTAGAGAAGAACTATTTGGAGTACATAAAGCTGAAGAAACTAGCAAAAACTATGTTAGTAGCAACGACAACATAAATAGCTCTAAAAGTGAAGCTTAAAATTAGAAAAGAAACTAAAACAAGCCCCATAGCGAAAAGCACCTATTACCTTACAATGCAATGTGGTGGGATTTAGGCAGTATGAGCTAATAAAGAACTGATGCACCAGCTCATATCCGCTAGAAGTGTTAGTAACAAAGTTAGATACTCGACAAAGCAAACTAAAATGCAGGCAAAGAGCAACTAAAGGAAAGCAATTCCCAAGAGATAAAGCAAAATGAGATAAATTCTGATGGCAAGTTGTTTACATTTTAGGAGAAAAAAGGGAACAAGGATAATAGAAATAGCACTGATGTCTGTCCTCAAGAGAGAAGAGTGAGTAGGAACCCCAAAAAGATTGGTGAGATGGATTTGCTGGCAGCAACAGCAAGTTAATTTGAGTTTGATAGTCGTCGATATGATGCTCTAGGTGGAATTAAAAATGAATAATTGAATTTGAAGGATCGAGTTATGATGAATAGAACATCTTCACTTGACAATAAGCAAAGTAAGTCATTCAATAAGAAGAAATTAGATGCTTTGACTAATGAGAAGATGGACATCCTCATCGATAAGCTACATCATTAGGTTCAAAAAAGAAAGCCTTTTATTTTAAAAATTGGCAATTAGGAAAACATCTGGGCGATCGAATACAAGAGCAGACCAGCTAGCTTTAATCTCTCTTCGTTTAATATCTTCGCTAAAGGAGCAGGCTATTAATTATTAGCTAGTAATAAGGAAACTAATGGGAAATTCAGTGGGACATTATATCTCAAATAGAATAGAGAATATGCTTAACCTATTGAAGCATTAGCATCACATTTGAAATTAAATGGGCTTGGAATTGCTTGCGTTACTTAGCTAAATTCAGCTGAATTCAATGCTAGAAAAATTGCAGCTCCTCCAAGAAAACCAGCTAAGATGCTGGATGAAGGACGTAAGCACTTTAAAGCTTCTTCTTTTGCTTTGAATATCTTTGAAAATCACGTGTATTGATTGAATTGTATAACCTTCCAGCTTAGTGCTATCCATAGACATTAGCATATGCAAATTTGACTAAATTGATAAAGAAAAGTGATTTAATCACTTGCAAAAAGAAAAAAGGAATTGAAAAAGATGATGATATTCTTGATAAAAATGAATACTTTTACACACAATTCTCTTATGATCGAGTTATTGTTTCCAAGGTAAAATGAAAAAGAAAAAAGTGCTAATTTAAGAGAATATGCGATGAAAGGGTGGAATAAGGGTCAAACAAAAGAGCAAGATAAAATTAAGGGTCAAAGACAAAAAGAATAAAAAAGAAAAAAGAACAAATTGCATAAGTCAAAAAGGTAAAGAAATGGCCAAGGAAACCCCCAGCTCAACTCAAGCTGTTAACAAAGCTAAAGGCACCGCTAAGATTGCCAAGAAGGGCACCGCTGTTAGCACTCACAAGACCTACACTGGTGTTAGATTCTTCCTTCCTAACACTCTCAAGCTCGCTAAGGCTCCTAAGTACGCTAGATCAGTCAAAACCGCACTTAAGGTTAATGGACATTTGACCAACTATCAAGTCATCTCTACTCCTCTTACCACCGAAAAGGCAATGAAGAAGATGGAAGATGAAAACACCATGGTCTTCATCGTCCACAAGAGAGCTACCAAGCCTTAAATCAAGGCTGCTTTCCAAAAGCTCTACAACGTTAAGGTTAGATCCATCAATACTCTTAACACCATCACTGGAAACAAGAAGGCTTACATCAGACTCGCTGCTGACTCAGACTCTCTCTCCCTTGCTAACAAGATCGGACTCATATGATTAATTTTGTTTTTCTAAATTAGACTTATTCCGCAATCTTTCGAGCCATACATGGAGGAGACCTAATAATAATAATATATTTTTGTTTTAGTCATTGGTGTGTGAACATATTTAAACTATCTTAACGCATTTCATAATTTAAATAGTTTGAAGATACTCCTTGAGTAACACGCAAAAGAAAGCAAGAAAGGATAAAACAAAAGCGAAATATTTAATACATTAATGGGCAAAATTATCATTATGGAATGTCGTTGTTGTTGATATTTATAAACATCATATCATTTTTTGTGCTAAAACTTTCAGTATTTTAAGAAAGCAATGAAATGCAAGTTATGGTATTTCTCAAAAGATTAATAAAGGTTTGATTTGCGTGAAGAGTATTTCTTAAATCATTTTATTGAATTGATTTTTCTAATATCAGTTTGTGCTTTTGACCTTTATTGAAACTCATTTATTTCAGCAAAAATATGTGCACTAAGTTGATGAACGATTCAAAAAAAAGAGTGCATTCTTGCAAGAAAATATCTGCCAAGAAAACTTAAAGAACATGGGAGAATAAGATAATTTGGTTAACAAATCCATTCATAATCTCCAAAACGTACTTTCATAGCTATTAGCTGATGAAATAAATCCAGAAATCGTTATCTTACAATAGAACATCAACAAAACTCAATGATTCTTAAAGTCCCATGTTATCCTAATTGATCATTTTTGGTAGCTACTAAATGAAATTAGCTCGTGACAAAAAAATTAATTTTTCTGAGAAGAATTTGTCTAGTTTTTTGATGAAAAACTGTAGTATAAATCGCAGTTTATTTTCTTGTTTTCTAATCATTAATTAACCTCCACCCCCTCCCTTTCCCCTTCAATGTTACAAATGTATACTGCATTGTGAGATTATTTTAATTTTCCCTTAGGTTTATTGATTTCCAACTGCCAAGAGATTGATTTATGGAGATAAAAATGTATTCAAAATCAAACTGTGAAGTGAAGCATTCCACCCTATTTGCTGTGTTTATTGTCTTCCTTAATCAAATGGCCTTCCTCTCAAACCCTCAGTCTTCTCTAAGTGCTGCAATTATTTAACTTACTGCAGCTGTTTAAGGAAATATTTTTAAGATAAAAGTGTAGTATTTTGTGTTTTTTTATAAAAAATCATCAGAACATATTTTTGAAAAAATATGAGGGAAATGATATTGTTTTTGAAGATAGAGATACTGATAAAGGAGTTATAAGAAAAGAGGATATTAATTGATTAAGTTAAGAGAATGAGGAGGATATAATATAATAATCAGTGAATTTGCATGTAGTTGCATTGAGGTAAAAGAGATTATTATTATTATAAATTTTGAGAAATAAGAGGCAAGGATGTGTTTTCATTTGCAATGGGGAGTTATTAAATGAAATAACCGTTACTCATGAGTAATTATGGATTCTACTGGATGAATTAGTTTCCAAATGGGACAAATATCACCTAACCGAATTACAAAGGTAGCGTATTTTTATTATTATTTATTCGTTATTAATTTGTGCAAGATGGTATCGTATTTTGAAATATTTATGTTTCACTTTAGCTTACTGTGGGAAAACAATTCGCAAAAATAATCTTATCTTGAAATTGTTCTCCATTTGAAATCAATTGAAAATTCTAAGGGGATGAATATCTGAAGTTAGGGATGCTGCTTACAATGGTTCCAGTTTATTGTAAGTTTTGAAATTAGGTGGGGGAATCTAATATGGAGATGTATTTTTGTTGTTCAGGCTAAGAAATGGGATACCCAGCGTTTTTTTAGAACTGCTAAATAGGAGAAGGAGAAGCAACAAAATGACTTTGAATGGAGTTTCTTCTATTTTAACATAAAATAGAAAACTAGTTACTCTCTTGATTTGCACATTCAAGTGGGAATGAAGTTCGAAGAGATGATGATTCTGGATTTATAATAGTGCTATTGGAAACGTAGAATTTGAGCTCATAGTTTGTTGAGTTAGCAATTTATTTATCTTACGTACTGCAACCAGAAAGAGCTGTGGAAGATGGAGAGAATTATTATCTTACACAGTGAATTGAAGCTTCATTATTGTTGTTGATATTTGATGGATTTGGGAGAAAAATATTTGGATCTCTTATCTGAGAATTTGAGGCGGATAATTGGCTACTTTAAGCAGGCAGAAATTACTTGAAATGTAAAGGCTGATTTTTGAAATCTGAAGAACAAGTTGGAGCCTGTTATGATTGAGTATGGTTATTTGGGTTGTTTAACAAGCAAAGCTTCATATTATGGTCAACAACAGTCTACTTGAAGTTCTCTATCAAAGGAGCAGAGTAAGCTGTCGCAGATAAACTATCTGCCCTTGTTTATGCTGGGGATTATGTGGTATTTGATTGGATTAAATGAAATTGATCTTAGCCGATTTTTTGATTTTGATTTGTTCTGATTTGTTCTTGGAAAATCTTCATCTATTTTCGGGGATGAGAATCTTCTGCAAACAACAATTAATTAGATTCTTCAATTTTTATATTATTCTATGGATTGTTTTGGGTAGATCTGGGAATCCGAGGGGATGTTTCTTCTTCTCTTTAAATGAATCCCCAATGCGCTGCTTCCTTGATTTGGAGCTTTTTATGATTTTTGGATTGTTTCGTGGATATTTTATTTTGTGACTAAGATTCATGCTGGGGACTAGATTTTATCTTCTTTGTCTTCAAAGAAAGAGTACTGCAAGTAGTTTGATTTGTAGGGCAGGAGGTACTAACTCTGATTTGATCTAAGCAGCATTTTTGGAAGAATAAATTGTCTTTTTCTTCTTGATTCTCTTATTTCACTTCTTTTTAAAGAGAACATTCATACAGTATTTCATTTGGTTTGGTATCTCCATGAAATTCATAAGGAGTTGGATCTCCTGCGTGAAGAATTTATTCGTTTAATATCCCTCTTCTGGCTCTTCTTTTTCTTTTTTTCACTTTTTAGACATCTTTTTCTTCATCTATTTGAAGTTCCTAGCTAATATCGTGAGCATATTCAGATGCGTTTGAATTAGTTGATTTAACTCTTTGTTTCTTTTCAGCAACTTCTTCTAAAAAAGGTTAATCTATTATTGAACTTTTCATTGATTATTCTTATTAGCAATTATCCTCCTTTTTCTTTAGGGTTCGCTCACCTCGAAGCAAATCGTATCTTGAAAGCTTCTTCTTGTACTAGAGATCATTTGGGTATGCAGTATTCCAGAGATCATAGAATGAAGTAGTAGGAATATTATTATCTTAACAATCACAAAAAACCAGCAATAAAAGTCCTACAAACTGCTTTCGAATATTTTTTTATCTATTATATGATGAATATCTATCATCAGCCTTGCGGTACGATTCCAAAAGAGAAGAAAGTACTAGTTCTTCAAGATTAGATCGAAACGTGGAGAGCTTCGAAAATCTCTTGATTTCAAGGTAGTAATTGAGAATAAGTGACATGAATTTCGCCTCACTTTGAGCTACCCTCTCATGAATGTACTCTTTCACCTGATTAATATTTGTGAAGCTTAATTCGTTCATAATTAATGGAGCAGCGTATACTTCGAGGAAATAATTTTTAACTGAATCCTAGAACCATTTATTGAGAGCACTCCTCTAGCTGTTGTCTTTCTTGAAAGTACTGATGTTGACTAAAATCTTAATCTCTCGTTGGATTTTAGCTTTAGCTTTCTCCATAAGAATTATTTTTTCTTCCTTGGAAGTTTCAAGACATTTCAAAGCCATTTTATCCCTAGTTGATTCTAGAGTTTCAATCTTGTTTGATTCATTCATTTTACTTGATATTTTGGATAGAAACAGGAGGTTTATTTCTTCCGTTTTTTCGTTGTTTGTTTTTAATGAGGACTTTATTTTTGATACCAATTTATATTGTTTTCTAATTTAGACAATTACCACACTCTTATCTGAAAAACAAAGAGAGAGGATATTATGTTGTTTTATCATCTATTACGAATTACCTTTCCAATAATTAGTCATTTCCTTTCAAATTTCTAAGTGATTCTTATCCTCAGATTTATGTAATTCCTTTTCTAGATTAAAAAATATCTCCCAAATTTCATTCTCCCTTTTACAGTTCAAATTTTTATTTTATTTAACAGTAAAACTTACCAAAGCTCACCTTTCTTTTGAAATTATTCCCTCAAAAATTTTCGTCTTTCCCATGGTTTGTTTTATTAGATCTTTTTATCAACTGTCATTATTCCAAAAATCTGTAATTCCAATCAATTACAATTTGAATTCTTTTTCTAACATGTTCAAAAAATAAATCGAATTGCTAAGCTTGATTCAGTCTTTCCCACTTGAAAGATTTGAACGGGTGTAACGTATTGAGAAGCTTTTTCAAAAAAATAGTAAATTCTCTGTGGATTTTTGATTTATTGCTCCAATATTTCTAAGTGATTTTCCTTGGATCTTTTGTTCTAACTCAATATTCTTTTAATTCTTCCTCCCCGCCTACTTTTAAGTTTTATTTGGATATTAGTATCTTTATTTAATCCCAAATGTTATGCCTACCCCCAAGGGAATAAAAGATAGGGATAGTTCTTGATTCTTATTTATTTTGGATAGGCTAGGATAATATGAAATTTACAAAATTTCTAGAATTTTACTTTTAAGATTTTCTTTTGTTCTTTTTTTGTCTTGATTATTGTATTTTTTTAAGGAAATAATTGGATATTATCATTTGGATTTAAAAAATGAAAAAATACGATAATTTATTGATTTTAAAATAGAATTCAGTGAATAATTTCATTTGTTTGAGTTGAAATATTGTATTTTTAAAGTACTTTATTATAGTTTCGTTATCTTAGTTCTAGATTTATTTGAATTTACAACTAAGCAATTCATATGCATTGTGATTGAAGATGAGTTTTATTTTAGAGGAAGTTAGGAATTACGATCTCATTATTACTAGATATTATTATTGAGAGGATGCGAGGGGGGAGGGAGAAGTGAATAAATGCTGAATTGTAGGAGAAGAAAATAAATTTTAAACATTTGAAAATAGCATATCTAATAGTATAAGAACTAAGCAGATTCTCTAAGGGCTAAAAAAAAACAAAAAAAAGCTCTTATTATTAGATTAATTTTTTGGGTGAAGATTTTATGTAGTTTTAATGATATTTTTTGTTAATTATGAAAACTATTTTGCTTTTTCTGTGTAAAAGCGATTTTCAATGATGGTCATTTTTAAATAGTAATAATTACATATTTAAGCAAAAAATCAGATTTTTTTACAGATAAATTAGATAATATCCTTTATCGCTAGACGCTTTTTTTTGGGAAATATTTTCAGCTGAGAATTATGTATCCAGAATGAGATGGAAAAAAATGAACAAAATTTTTTGTTTTTCTTTATGTATTACTTTCAAATAACAAAAAATATCACAATAACTTATCCCTTGATGTATTGACTAAAACTTTTAAAATGTTTCCTAGTCTAAAGAATAATATTGTTTGGGTTAGGTAAGTTAGAAATATCTTTTTCGATTGTTTTAAAAAGTATTTTCACTCTTTGTTTTTTTAAAAAATAATCCTTTCACCTGATTAAATATGCGTCTGTGTGTGTCTTAGGTATAACAAAATAGTACTGTTGGAAGAGTACATCTATTTAGCTTAACAGAAGCTCCTATTTGTTTGATAAAATTTCTCCAAAATGCTAAGTTTGGAAATCCTTAGAAACCAATCTTTCATTTGTTAATTAGGATGAATCAGACAGGGCTAAACCTTGATAAATTTGGGTTAAATTATGATGAAACTAGAAATATTGAAAATTTAGTTGATTTAAGCTTCGTTAGGAATTATTAAAATAACACTTGAGTCTTTCTTAACTGGATAAATTGCTCAAATTCTTCCACATTTCATTATTAATTTAAGTTCAGGAATTGTTTGGTTTAAATGACTAAAAAAAAATATCACTACGTATCTAATAAATCGTACCCTACTATTTAGAGCTCCATAAAATCACTTAAAGAGTTTCATCTAGATTTTGAGAATTATTTTGCAATCGTTGCATCCAAATTAAATGAATTTACTTATCATAAAAAAGAATCTTATCTTAACAACCTTACAATTAATTGTTGTTTATATTGCTAAATTTAGTAATACAAATAATTACTCTTTTCCTTTTTTTAAGAATAATAACAAAAAATGAACAAAATACTCATCAACAACATGGTTGCCTGCTATATCCTTGCATTGGCTGTGATCACACACAGTTCATTGCTATTATGTGTGCAGTAGCAAGTCAGCTTATCATCTGCTACTAAAACTGAAGGATCTATTTTGTCAGACTCTCCGACCTACAATTGTCCTCGCGTAAAACAATTCCCCTCCCCACACAAACAAC
>Ga0302271_10000949_pt1 | contig 28501 bp, 32 predicted proteins | sample III_Bog_N1_1_FD_198767 | JGI IMG/M metagenome (GOLD analysis project Ga0302271, IMG submission 198767) | Peat permafrost microbial communities from Stordalen Mire near Abisko, Sweden - III_Bog_N1_1 | ecosystem: Environmental > Terrestrial > Soil > Wetlands > Peat | place: Sweden: Abisko... | reverse complement strand
CCCGCAAGGGGCGAGGATATAAATGCTAAAAATGCTTTCATTTTTACTTATTTCGCCGTTCCAATAACTTTTCCGTTTTCATCATATATAATTCCCTTAACAGAGTGTGCTATAAGTCCACCGGCAGGGTCAAATCTAAACAATTCGTCCTTCGTTACGGTTAAGCTTGACGAAACAAGTTCACTGTCAAGATTATATCTATAACCACGATGAGGGTATATGCTTATCGGTTTATCATATTTTTCAACATATGCAAGATTACCTTTTTTATAAATATACGCCTTTGTTGATTCATTGATATACTGAACAGTAACTCCTACAATTTCCCCTGAATTATTGCGAGAATACACAACTTTTTCTATATTTTCTTCCTGAAAGGAGTAACGGTTGTCAGGAATTTCAATCCCGTCAGGCATTCCTGCTTGGATGTAATCACGAGCGGAATCTACAGTATAAGTAACCCCACCTTGAAGTTCTTCTGCCATAACAAAATTAGTAAACATTAGTAAAAACAGTAGTAAATAAATAATTTTTTTCATAGATTTAATATAATTAAAAATCCACTTTTTATCAAGTTTTTGACAGATTTAAAGATATTCTGTTACTTTTTTCTCTTCTTTGCGATAAAAAAAGAAATGAACAAAAATCTAGTCAAAATCAAATAATTCTTTTGGATGTACGCCTAATGAATCTGCAATAATTTTTACCTTTGAGACTGTTAAATCAGTTTTAACGGTCTCAACTAAGCTAATCATAGATCTAGAAATATCATCTGATAAAGCTAAATCATCCTGACTTAAACCTTTTTCGGCTCTAATTTTTTTTAAATTATTTGCAAATTTTTGTAAATATTCCTTGTTCATTTTTTAATTGTTAGCTATACTAGCAATTATTGCAACTAGTGACACTAGCAAAATGGAGATATTAAATGAACGGAAAAGAAAGAAAAGAATTTGTATACAAAGAAATTAAAGCTTTATATGAAGAACTGGACGGAACGATAAATCAACTAGTTATCTTAAGGCCTTTTTTTAAAAATTTATTAGATGTTACAAATGGTGCAGAACCTTTTTACAAATTCAACGAAATGCCCAAAAATGATCCTGATTAAACTTTATAATGGTAGGGTTACCACCCCACCCTACTTTTTCGCTCCTCGCAATGACGGAACCCTAATTCTTATAAAAATATTCCATAGGTGCATCAAAATCCAACTTTTTTGCATCATTTTTAAAAATTTTTGATTTAAAAATGCCGAGTTTTGCAAGCCGGTACTTCAAACTGTCTGCCAATACTCCAAGCCCGTATTTGCATGAACGCAAAAAATTTATCGATGAAGCTTCTTTAAAATATTTTGTAGGACAAGATAATTCACCTATTTTATACCGGTAATAAAATAGCAAAGACAAACTTTCGTTGTCAAAAATAAAATCGTCATCACACTCAGCCAAAGGCAATTTTTCAAGAACTTCTTTAGTAAATCCACGGAATCCCGTATGATACTCGGATAATTTTTCACCTAAAAACACGTTCTGAAAACCTGTTAAAAATTTATTCGCCAAAAACTTATAAAAAGGCATGCCACCGTTAAGTGCTGAATTTCCAAGCATACGTGAAGCTATAACAGCGTCATATTCTCCAAACGCCATCATTGCCGCCATCGCAGGGATTAATTTTGGAGTGTACTGATAATCAGGGTGGAGCATGATAACAATATCCGCACCAGCTTTCAATGCAGCCTTATAACAAGATTTTTGATTTGCACCATAACCTTTGTTTTTGTTATGCACAATTGTGGTTATAGCCAATTCCTTAGAGATAATCTTGGTATTATCAGAAGAATTGTCATCAACCAAGATAACTTCATCCACAAAATCATGGTATATCTCGTCGTATGTTTGTTTTAGTGTCTTCTCTGCGTTGTAAGCAGGCATGATTACAACGACTTTTTTGTTATTAATCAATTTTCGCCCCTTAAGATAGGGTTTTATGTCGTTGGGTTGACCAACCCACTTTGTAATCCGCTACTCTGCTTCGTCTTCTAACGCTTCAAATTCTTCAAGAGCCTCAAGTTCTTCTTCGGCATCCACTTTATCAGTTCTTATAGAATTAGTTTTACCTTTAGAAGTAAGAGCTTTGTCTTTAAATTTTATAACTTGTCTATCTAATTTATCTGCCAACAAATCAATGCTTTCATACATGGAGCCGGCTGATTCTTCACAGTGAATTTTCCCGTTATTTAATTTACAAGTAACTTCTGCAACATGCTTACCTGAAGCGGAAGGATTTTTTATAACAGACAAAACAACGTCAATACCCTGAACTTGGTCATAATGGTGTTCAATTTTTCCAAATTTTTCTTTAACATATGCTTTAATAGCATCTGTAATCTCTATATTTCGTCCGTTAACATATATGTGCATAAATACCTCCGATTAATTGATACCAAAACAGTATACAACAAAACTATTTTTTTTAAAGAGGTAATTTGGAGGGTTGGAAGATTGAAAGTTTATAAGCTTGGCATTAACTGTTATATTTTTTTATGCAATATTCTATAAAATCATACAACCCAGGGTCTTTTCTTTTCAGAGTTGAACGGACATGTGAAGCTGTTACATTAAAATTGTTATTTTCTATAAGACTGAAACCAGATTTATAAATACTTGTATACGCTTCATAACCTTGAGCAAAATACTCGCTTTCACTTAATTTCGCATAGGCATCGAGACATCTATTCTGTTTAACTGCGTTTTTGTATAGTGTTGTTACTGTTTTCTTATCTTCTCTCGAAAGACACTTATGCAAAAAGACATGGTTGTACTCATGTGCGGGTACATTCATGTTACTTCCTTTTATAAAATTTTTGTTTATTAAAACCATTTTTTTATAAGCCACACCTGTCATTGAATCACAGAAATCTCCACCATATGCTGGATCTGCCGAAAATTGTCTGATTCCTACATCTTCTTTTGCAAATTTTGTATAAGTATCATCAGAAATAAAAATCTTTGATTTTATGTTTACCAAATTATCTAATTTTTTTCTTAATGGACTAAGAGCCCTGTCCAATATGTTTTCTTGTTGAATATTCAGTTTAAAATCAGCTTTGACAAAATTATCTCTCAAATTCTTATACAAAGCTTTTTCTTTTGCTGTTAAATTTGCTAATTCCCTATCTTTTCTGTAATATCTTCCTTCTGATTTTTCCAACAAAATAGTCGCCAGTTCGCTCAACTCAGATTTTTCTTTTATAACGTTATTAAGCGTTTCTGTTACTTGAGGCTTGTTGGTTTTTAAATACAATGCAAGGGAGTGAAGTGCCAATTCTCTTGTTTCAAGATTTTTTTCATCCTTATTGTTGGCAATTTTGTATAATAAATCAAAATCTTCACTGCTTTTGCAGCCGCCGGCAGCCCAAACAGCAACATTTTTTACTTCTTGAGACGTATTTTTATCCTGAATCATAGACGGTAATTGTTCTGTTAGTTTTCTAGATTCATTTTCTACAAGAGTTTTAATAACATCTGTTTTTTCAAAGTCTTCTAAACTACCATTTGAAAGTTTACTCAAAAGGTTTAATTCATTGTATTCACTACAACCGTTAATAGCGGCATTTGCAAATATTTTTAATCCTTCGTTATTGGTGTTTTCTTTCACATATTCTGCTAATTTTACAAAACTATCATCATCTTTTTTTACACGAGAAGCAAGAGTTAACGCCTGAATTTTTATATCATATGCAAAAGGAGAACCATCAGGAGTTTTTTCAATTAAATTTTTCAAAAGATTAAAGTGGTGCTCATCAGGAGTGAATTTTACACCCAATTGACCATAAGCTTGCTTTATCCCCCAAAGACCGTTTATTGTGCTTATTTGCATTGCAGAGGCAAAATCTTTTTTAATTCCCGCTTTTGTCATATCTGCGAAAGTCCTTACAAGGCCTATTGCAGGTGTTTCAAGCTCTTGCCAATGCATGTTTTCTTCATGCTTTAGAAGAATTATTTTGTCCTCCAGCAAAGGCGTTTTCTTATTCTTATAGTTATCCGCCAATTTATTTAATTTAATTAACTCAGGATCACCTTTTTTTAATTCTTCCATTATGGCTAAGAGTCCCGATAACAATTTTTTATTAGAGTTATCGAAGATGTTTTCAGTTCTTAAAAGTTTATGAATTGTTTTTTGGCAAAATTCTTGGCTAAATTCGACCGCAGGACGTTCAAATACATCTGCTCCACAAAAGCTTACGGGAGAAGAATAGCTTCTTTTGTCGACTATTTTAGGGTAATTATTAATGTTTTTGATATTTTGAGAAAAACTAACCTGCACAATTATTCCTTATAAATCAATATATATAGCAATGCAACGATGCTGAATAAGTTAAATTGCCTGAATACGAACCTGTTTTAATAATTATTAACAAAATAAAGGCGAAAATTCCCCAAAATTCTCGCCTATTAATATCTTTTTCATATTCCTAATTATACTAAATTTAATCTTTAAGAACTTGTTGCAATTCCAAATCAGGAGTACCGATTACTCTCACAAGTTCCAAAACAGATGCTTTCATCTGACATTTTTGAGTTGTACCGCTAAAAAACTCTTTATAAAAACATCCTCCACAATTACATCCTCTTTTATAACAATCCAACGCAGTTGGAGTCCATCTTCTGACAGCTACAGCTCTTCCCATATCGCGACTTCTAAACACTATATATATTCCTCCAAAAAAATCTAACTTATTTTAGTTCAACGACCCCCAAAGTCGGAAAACTTATCTTTAAGACACCAATACACATGCCTTTATAAACAACTACCCCGAGAGGCTTAACGAGCCCCAATTTATACCATTATAAGGACTAAGAATGTTTTTGCAAGAGGGTTTTAGCACAATATTACATTTTGAAACAATCAACCAAATCATGCTCTAGTGCTATATTTCAAGTATATCAACCATGATATATAATAAGCTATACCATGATTTACAGGTTTTGAACCATGGAGACATGTGCCCAACATGGGTTTTCATGATTTGCATTTTCGCGTTTTTTAGTTAAGAAATGTAAAACTTGCACAAACATATATTTGTGAGCATGGCTTTTGGCATGGTGGTTTCATGCTTGTGCCATGTATAGTGCATGTTTTCGACCATGCCTTACTTCTTATCAAGGCCAAGAAAATAAACTTATATTTTGAAGATACGGAAAAATTGCACTTTTCGAAGGTCGGGTGCGGAAAAAGTTGATTTTTCCGCACCCTCTTTTACATTTAAATCAGACTCAACAAATTGAAACAAACGTTTGTAAATCAAAAATATTTAGGCTAAAATTTTTTAAGCAGCGGATTTCGGCAAGTGCACCGTGGCACAAAGTGCCCCAGCACGTCCAAGTGAGCAAAACGACGCTTTTGCGAACTGCCGATAATCCAAGACAAGGTAGAAAAAAGCAGAAGTAGGATAGTTGATGGAAGATAAAGGTTTTATTGAAAACGGTTTTATAATAGACTTAAGCAATGCTAAAAATGCGTCTGAAATTATTTATGAGCTTAGCTCCATTTTAGATATGCCTGAAGCAAAAAACAAGAAAATTTGCTTAAAATTGGGCTCAATAGATTTGAGCCAATCCCAGTTATTGAGCATAAAATCTTTAATAAATTCAATGGCTTCTGATTTGGCTTTTATAGACACAGCTTCTGAACAGACAGAGGGTTCTGCATTAAATTTGGGAATAATAATTTCAGAATTGTCTAACGAAATAGTCGTTCCTGAAATCGAACCTGACTATTTTGAATTAATAGACGGTGAAATTCAAGAAAAAGCACACGAAGAAGTTAAAGAATTTGACCAAGAACCTAAAGATGGCCTATCTTTTGAACTGACAGAACCTCCAGTTGCCGAAGAAATTAAAGAAACTGGCAAAGAGCTTGTAACTGAAGACCTGCCGATAGAAGCAGAAGAAAAAATAGAAGATCAACTTGAAATATCAAAACTCCCTACCTTGTATTTACAGCAAACCCTTCGCTCAGGTCAAACAATAAGTTACGATGGCAACATTGTTGTTATAGGCGACGTTCATGCCGGTAGCGAACTTATAGCAAAAGGCGACATCACAATTTGGGGTGTACTGGCTGGAATTGCACACGCAGGGGCTCGTGGAAACGATTTGGCAAGAATCAGAGCATTGAAGATAAACGCAATTCAATTAAGAATTTCAGGGTTTTACGCAAGGCGTCCTGACTCTTTGAATATACCATTTATTCAAAGAACAAACGAATTTACTCCAGAAGAAGCTAGAGTAGAAAACAAAGAAATAGCAGTATACAAAACATACGAAGTATAAAAAGAATTAATTAAAAAAGGAGCAAACTCAATGAGTGGTAGAGTTATAGTAATTACTTCAGGTAAAGGCGGTGTTGGGAAAACAACCACCAGTGCAAATATAGGAACGGCTTTAGCAAAAACCGGACAAAAAGTTATCTTAATCGATACAGATATTGGGTTGAGAAACTTGGATTTGCTTTTAGGACTTGAAAACAGAATAGTTTATACAATTGTAGACGTGGTTGAAGAACGTTGCAAACTTAAACAGGCTTTGGTTAAAGATAAGAAAAATCCTAACCTTTGTTTATTGGCTGCGGCTCAAACTCGTGACAAAAGTGCGGTAAATCAAGATCAACTCAAGGCCATTTGCGAAGAGTTAAAAGAGGATAACGACTTTATATTGATAGATTGTCCTGCAGGTATCGAACAAGGCTTCCAGAACGCTATAGCAGGTGCTACAGAAGCAATTATTGTAACAACCCCTGAAATGTCTGCTGTCAGAGATGCGGACAGAATAATCGGGCTGTTGGAAGCAAGAGAAGAAATTGAATCTTACAAACTGCTTTTAAACAGAGTTCGTCCAAACCTTATTCAATCAAACGACATGATGAGCGTTGATGACGTTGTGGATATTTTATCTTGTGAATTAATCGGTATTATTCCTGAAGATACAGGGGTAATAACCTCTACAAACAAAGGTGAACCTATCGTAAACGACGAAAATTCTCTTGCAGGTAAGGCATATTCAAATGTGGCAAGAAGAATCGTTGGTGATGAAGTTGAATTTTTAGACCTAAGTGAGCCAAAAGGATTTTTTGCAACATTTGTTGACAACATAAAAAAATTCTTTGCAGCGTTAGCTGGTAAGGAGTAAGACAGATGAAAGAATTATTTACAGGATTATATAAAAAAGTAGCCGGATTTTTCCAGGCTACAGAAGAAAAAAAAGATGCTTCTAAAGATGTTGCTTGTAACAGGCTTAAGTTTGTTTTAATGCAGGACAGAACCAACCTGAATCCGTATTTGCTTGAAAGAATGCGTTCAGAAATGGTAGACGTGCTTTCAAAATACGTTGAAATGGACAAAGAAGCTCTTGAATTGAGCTTTGAACAAGAAGGTGAATCCATGGCGTTGATGCTTTCCATTCCTGTCATAAGAGCTAAAGACGAAGAAGAAATTCAAGCACTTATTGACGAGGAGGAAAAAGCAAAGGCAGCGAAAGAGGCAGCGAAAGAGGCGGCGAAAGCCGAAGCGGAAGCAACTGAAGCTGAGGAAACTGAAGAAGATTCCGAGACAGAAGAATCTGAAGAAGGCGAATTTGCAGAAGACGAAGCCACTGAAACGGTTGACATTGAAAGCGAGGAGTCTAAAGAAGAGGAAATCTGTACTTGCAACGATGAGAACGACGATGACGAAGAAGAATCCGACGACGTTGACCTTGAAGACGTCGAAGAAACTCCTCCAACAAAAAAATCAAAGAAAAAATAATTTATAGAACTATTTAAATTAAAAAGAGGTGAATTTTTTCGCCTCTTTTTTTATTTATCTTTCAACCTTTTGCCATACACAAGGAAGGTCAACAAGTTTTTTATCCAATGGAGTAAACCCCTTCTCAAACAAAACTCTTTGAACCAATTTGTTATCTATGCCTTGGAATACTTCTTCTTCTCCCATTACAAAAATTCCGTTTTTAGATAATTTATTGTGAATACTTTCGAAAACTTTTTCCAAAATCGGTCGTGCTTCGCTTTCTGGCTTTGGAAGTCTTATAAAGTTGTTATCTGCTATCAAGTGATACAGGGCATTTCTGAATAAAAGCACGTCCGTTTGTCCGTCTTCAGTAATATCATCTAGTTTTGTGATGTCGCCTTGTATAAAATTATGATTACCGGATTTTTCAGGTTTAATTTGATAATACTTTGTTTCTAATCCGTCAGAACGTCTTTTCCCAAAAATGAACCCTTTAATTTTTTGGACAAGAGTTTTTTTGACATTTGGAGGTGGCACTTCGGTGAAAAAATCGTTGAACAAATTTTGATATATCTGCTGTTATTTAGGGATTTCGATGTTTTGATTGAATGCAAGATAGGAATCTTGAAAACCAGCACTTTTTTTATAGTACTTCATTATAGAATTATCGTTGCTAACCCGTGATACGGAGAAACTGCCTTCTTTTGCTTTTACAATGGCTTTTTTACCCAAATCAAATCCAGTTATTTTAACTTTTTTAGCTAAACCTTCAAAAAGCATTGCCAATGTGAAGGTCTCTTCACCAGTCGAACAGGCACCGTCAAGAATTTTGATTTCATCTTTGCCGTTAAAGGTTTTTTGCACATAATCTTTTATAAAATTCAGAGTGGAAGATTCTCTAAAAAATGCGGTTTCTTGTATTAGTGGGACTGTTTTTCCAAAACACTTTATTGTTTCTACCCCGAGATGCCCTTTAAATGAAGGCTTGTAACAATCTGACTGATTATTTTTAATTAAAGGCCTGCATGCCACCTTTGTTTGGCACGCTCTATAATTGTTGTTGGGTAAATTATAACTTGTATTTAACACAGTCCTACCTTTATCTTCACATACTTTTTAATTATGCTGAAAAATAATAATTGACTGATTTGAGTTGTTTCTTAATCTTTTTTAACAATTGCTATTAACAAAGAGGTGTAGATTTTTGCTACACCTCTTTGTTTTTATCTTTAGGATGGTGGGGTAGTAACCCCACCCTACTTTGAAAATTTATGCATTAGGTCGGGCATACTTGCCCGACAACTTAAAATCACAACAAATCATACAATTCTTCACTTACACCATGCAAAATCCTTGTAAATTCTGTTATCTTTGAAAATTCTTTGATATCTTGTTCGTAATTTTCGCAACAAGCATTTAAAACAAATGTCATGCTTGAAAGTTTCCAAGTTATTCTTGATAATTTTTCACATTCTTCTTCGTTCATATTATTCTTTCTTAAGTTTTTTGTTACTTATTATCCAACAATACATTGATATTTATGTTTTTAAAACCCAACTCAATAATTTCTTAACGCGTTTAAAATATAAATTTAAAATTAAATTATAAGTTTATAAAATTGTTACAATTAATCTCCATTCTAAAGAAATAAACGCTACTACTTCATCCTGAACTTGTTTCAGGATCTAACCCATATGTGCTCTTTGGAAAGATCCTGAAATAAATTCAGGATGACTTGTGGAGGACAAACTTTGACTATTTTAATATAGTAGGGTGGGGTCACTACCCCACCGACAAAAATTTAAGAAGAACTTCCGCCTTTAGAGTCAAACAATTTATGCTAAATCCTTCAACTCTAAAGGCGGGTTAAAACAAGACTTGAAAAATTATTGTATTACCTTTATTCCTTTTCTGAAGAAAAGGAACCGAAAAGACTTTTCAAACAGGACTCTATTTACCTATACAGAAATTATCAAAAATATTATTAAGAATGTCATCTGTGATGACCTCTCCTGTGATTTCGTCTAAATAAAGAAGTGCTGATTTAACATCAATAGAAATTAAATCCTGCAATTCGCCAATCTGTGTTGCCAAAAGTGCCTGATGTAAACTTTCTTTCGATTTTTCAAGACAATCTTGCTGACGATTGTTTGTAATAAATTCGGTATCTTCAACGGATTTTTCGCCCACAAATTCTTTTATTGCTGTTTTTAATTCCTCAAACCCATGTTTTGTTAAGGTTGAGAGATACAAAGATTGAAACTCTGCCTCGCCCCTTGCGGGAGAGGGGTTAGGGGTGAGGGGTGCAAGTGCCCGTAAATCGGATTTATTAGCGATTTTTAAATATTTTTTATCCTTAATTAAATCCAAAATAATCTGGTCGTCTTCTTTAATACCAGAATTAACATCGTACAAGAACAAAATCAAATCCGCTTCTTGGGCTGACTGTTTTGAATATTCAATCCCAATTTCTTCAACCCTGCCAATCTCAAGATGCTCTCTTATTCCTGCAGTATCAATTAAAGTAACAGGAATTCCACCTATATCAAGTGTTTCTGTAAGAACATCCCTTGTTGTGCCGGCAATGTCGGTCACAATGGCTCTATCTAAACTCAAAAGTGCGTTAAAAAGTGATGATTTGCCAACATTTGGTCTACCCAAAATCGCAATTTTAATCCCTTGTCTTAAAACATTTGAAGATTTAGCACAAGCCAAAATTTCGTCAATTTTTTGGATTGATTTATTAAATTCCTCCTCCAAATAAGAGTATTCCGGCTCTTTAACATCATCCGGAAAATCAATCCCCGCAATAATTTTTGACAAAACTTCAAAAATATCTTTTTTAATTTCACCTACTTTAACAGCTAACACCCCCGACAAATTTTTGGCGGACTGAATGGCAAAAGTTTGAGTTTTTGCATGAATTAAATCACAAACAGCCTCAGCTTGAGACAAGTCAAGTTTATGATTCAAGAACGCTCTTTTGGTAAATTCTCCTCTTTCAGCAGGTCTTGCACCACAATTAAAAACCAAATCAAGAATATTTCTTACCACATTAATTCCACCATGACACTGAATTTCAACAACATCTTCACCCGTGTAGCTGTGAGGATTTTTAAAAGGAAGAACAACCACTTCGTCGATTTTTGTCGCACCATCTTTTATCCAGCCGTGATGAATTTTTCCTGCAATTAGTTTTTTCGGGAAAATCTTCTCAACCATCTCAAAACTCTTATCGCCAGAAATTCTTATAACCCCAACTCCGCCGGTTCCTATTGGAGTTGCGATTGCCGCAATTGTATCAAATTCTTGGATTATGTTCAAATTATCCACCCTATTCTAATATTTGCTTTATGACGGTGCGTATGACGCACCCTACTTTTCAACTTGCAGTAGGTCGGGCATACTTGCCCGACAACATAAATTCATTATAATATAAAAAAGTGGAACTTTCTCTATTAAAGAAAATCCCACTTTTACCCTTTGAGACTGTGCAAGTGTCTCCTTTATTCAAATTAAATAAATTAAATACTCGTGCCTAGCCCGAGACTGTTTGCAAGATATGACGCCAAATTGCTTGTGCTACTTTGTCCTTGTGAAGACAGCTTAGAAAGTGCATTATACAAATTGTTATTATAAGAATTTGCACTAGAACTTCCGCCAAGAGCGGCATTTATATAGCTAAGAGCATTTTGAGTAGATTGATTCTGCATATTGTTTAGCAGGTCAATATAATTATAGCGATTTTGCAACTCGTTATTAACAAGATCACTCTTCTTTGCCATTACGTCTTGAGCAAAAGCACTAACTGCGTCGCTTCTTTTTGATTCTATATTGTTTAAATTATCCATAAACATAGAATTGTCAAAATTCCCAAAACGAGAAGCTATGTCATTTTGAAGATTTTTAATCATAGGGGAATAAATATTGTTTATTTCATTTGTCCCTTGATTTGTATAGGCATCAATTTGAGATTGAAGCGAATTTAGGGTGTCCGGCAAAAAAGTATTCACTTGTGGCAAAAGATTTGCCAAAGCACTTTGTGCATAGTCATAAATAGCCTTTTCACTATCTGACATGTTGTAATTTGCGTTAACCACCCCATTTGCGAGGCTTGTGCTTGAAATATTGTTCCCGTTAACAGAAACATTACTACCCGTATATGTAGGGTAATCAACAGATGAGACTTTACTCATGTTCTTATTCCTTTCTGGCTTTGCCAGTTATTACAAGGCTTTTACATAATTTGAATTTTACGAATTTTGGCTGGGGCAATTCTGAAAGCCAACCCGTTGTGCAAGCACAACCTGCTTGCCTTCCAGCCCCTGCTTCGCAGACTTCCAAAATTCGTCGGTTTGCGATCGTTCAAGCTATGTATCGGTCTAGTACAAGGAACAAAATTTAATTTTAAAGCGTTTGATAAATCATTATACCACGTTATGGCAGATTCTGTAAAGCATCAGGTTTTGAAATTTTTGGCATCGGAATTTCTTTAGCGTATTTTTTTAAAGTACGCTTTTGAAATTCTTTATCATACTGATGTCTATATCCATCAATATAAGCCTTCACAACTGCTTTTGAAAAAATTCTCTTTGTTGTCCAGTAAGAAGTATGTGTTGCTAGAGCACTATTTCTGCCCCAAGTGTCTGATTGGTCATATATAAACCCTAAGTGTGGATCTATATTCAATTTTGCCGCTTGCTCCATTTCTTCAACTGACAAATTTCTTCCGATAGGAAAACCTAGAGGATCAGCACGATAATTAACAGTAAGCCAAAACATATCTTTTTCTATTATATATTTAATCAACAACTTGTTGTAATATGTTATATCAAAGCTCGGATCAGATAAATCTGAATAGAATAACACTAAAGGACTTGCGAAATTAACAATACCCTTAACACTTCCCGGTGGAGCACAAACGCTATCTGTAAATTCATTTAAATGCATATAATTTTTTTTGAATACTTCCGGATTAGCATTCACAACAACATGTCCTGTTGAAGAAAAAACTGCAAGCCCTGAATGCCCTAAAGCTACCATACAAGTATCTTTCATCGAATGCTTAGATATAAAATCCTTTTCATCATCAGTCGTCTCAACTTTATTAAAAAAATCTGCCACATTTAAAAAAGGCAATCTGGTCTGTAAATACTCGTAAGTAACAAAACTTCCTGCCGAATAACCGAATAAAACAACTTTATTACCTTTTTGAACTTCAGATTTTACACTTTCATGTAAATCCTCTGTAACCTTGGACATATTATAAGATTTTTGAACCCAAATTGCATCGTGTAAAAATTTAGTAAGTGCCAATCTAATTTGATATGCAGACCAAGAACTAAAACTTTTTGAACTGGCAAGGTTTCTTTCGACAAACTTCAAGTCTGCCTGACTTTTATCCCCCCAAAAAAATATAACCGGTTTCTCATTTATAAAATACTTACCATCTTTTAAAAAATATTTTTGTGACAAAGGATTTTGTTCAAACCCTCTTTTCAAATACGGATGGAGATTTTTCACCCCGTTTTCATACCAATCTTTCATTTTTAAATCGTTATTGTTGGAGCCGTTTATGTAAATAAAAGAAATTCCTTCGGCCGCGAAACAAACTCCACAGGAAAAAAACAATATTAAAACCAATAAAAAAAATCTTTTCATAAATTCTCACTTAACACGCTATTTATATTATTCTAACAAAAAAATAGTGTTTTATCAAATTGAAATAATTTTTATTACTAGTTGACATATTTTTTATATTGTGTGTTATAGTTAATATATGAAGGTTCTATAATTAATATATATGGAGAGATTATAATGCTTATTGGAAATTTTAAAGAAAAAGTCGAAACTCAAAAGTCAAAAAATGGTGCAAAACTCGGATGTTCAAGGTCTTCGCCATTTCATTTCGGTTTTACTCTCGCTGAGGTTCTAATCACCCTTGGCATCATCGGGGTTGTTGCGGCAATGACAATACCGACATTAATTGCAAATACTGTCAAAACCCAGTATGTAACTGCTTTAAAAAAGGGTTATTCAAGTATACAACAGGGATTTAAAATGTATCTTGCAAACCAAGACTCGCAGAGCCTTGGAGATACAGATTTGTTTGATGGTGTAACGAATTTTAGCACTCCAGCCAGACGGATTATGGTGGATTCAATAATAAAAAAATACTTTAATGTCGCAAAGTCTTGTGTATCTAGTGATTCGTCTTGTGATATGAAAGGGACTTATTTGAAAGCTACTGGTTCAGCGGTTTATCAAACCAACAGTTTTTATATATTTAAAACCACGGGTGGAATGTCTGTTGCCATTTCGCTTGGAACAACATGCCAGCCTGATTATTCCGTAATTGGCAATATGAAGGCCTTTTGTGGAACTATAGTCATGGATGTGAATGGAGATAAACTGCCTAATGTATTGGGTAGAGATATTTATTCGTTTGCTTTAGGTCATGATGGGGTGTTGCATCCTAGCAACGGCTCGGAATTCGCGAAATATTGGCAGGGTGTGAATTGGGTAACCTCCGCAAGCTATTGGAGAAATGACTCCAGTTTGTGTGGAGTAGCCGGTAGTTCAACCTTATCGGGTACGATCAATGGTTATTGTGCCGCTCGTATCATGGAAGAAGGATGGGACATGCAATATTAGTAAATAACATACTTATTATTACTGGCTACTAAGGACTATTCTTAGCAGCCAGTAATGCATTCCAACCTCTGAAAAAAGGTATTTGACTGCTTTTTTAATTCCTGCTGACATGTTATCAAATTTATACTATAATAAAACCATGCAAGAAACATCATTAGCACAATTTGTACAAATAAAAAGAGAACATTTAGGCCTCTCCGCAAGTGGGTTAGCCAAAAAATGTCATCTTGATTTGGCTTTTATTGAACAAATCGAAGCCGGTCAGGAATTATTTTTGCCAACTACCCTCAGGCAAAGTCTTGCAAAAGGGCTAAAATGTGACCCCGGGGAAATAAAAGAATTAGAAAAAAGTTTTGACAATGAATTCGCCTCTGAAGAAGTAATAGAATCAATAAAAGAAAGAATTCTTAACGGAGAAACCCAATTGGTTTGTCCAAAATGCAACTCCCCTCTTATAACAAGAATTGCAAAACTATATGACTTAAAAGACAATCTAATGTTACACCCAAAAGGTAGATGTTCAAAGTGCGTTTTTCAGATTAAATAACTAAAAGGGCCCTGTTTTTAAAAACAGGGCCCTTAAATTTAATTGATTGTTGCAGAAAATCCGCTACACTCCGACTGCCGTCTTTGCTCCTGTAGCGTTTTATTTTATAAAACGCCTACGTCGCCAACGTTAAGTTTCGCCTTCCAAAGCCTTGCAATCCTGCAAGTCTTTTCAGGCTACACTCCGACTGCCGTCTTTGCTGTTTCAAATATCACATCAAAAGCTTCTTTGTCATTAACTGCCAAATCAGCAAGCATTTTTCTGTTTACTATTATGTTAGCCTTTTTGCAAGCATTAACAAACCTTGAATAGTTCATTCCATTTGCTCTTACAGCTGCATTGATTCTAACAATCCAAAGTCTTCTCATTGTTCTTTTCAAAACACGTCTGTCTCTGTATTGGTATTTAAGTTTTTTCATAACAGCAGCATTAGCTACTTTAAAAATTCTGCTTCTGGCACCTATAAAACCTTTTGCAAGTTTCAATATTTTTTTGTGTCTTTTACGACTTACATTTCCGCGTTTTACTCTCATTTTATATCACTCCTATCATCTTGAATACTTTTTGTAAGGTAACTGTTTTGATACCAAATCCACGTGAGTGGGTGATATTTCTTCCATACCTGAATTTCTTCTTTTTCTGCTAGCACTTTTGTTAGCTAACAAGTGGCCGATACCTGCGTGTCGTCTCAAGATTTTACCGGTGGAGGTGACTTTGTAGCGTTTCGCTCCGGATTTGTGTGTTTTCATTTTTGGCATTTTCTTCTCCTTTTCATTTTGTGAAAGTTTTAAGTTTAAGAAAGCTCATGGCACGCCAAGGCCATAAAACTTTCAGCTTGTTTCCCAATAATAACAAATAAACCCTAATATGCAAGCATTGATTTTAGAGTTTATTCTTTGAAGATCCGTAAAAATTTCATTTTTCTCGTATCTTCTGATGTCTGGTGTCAAGGCAATAACGCCGCCTACCCGTCGCCGTTATTGCCTTTCACCTTTCTAAGGTCGGGTGTGGAAAAGTAGATTTTTCCGAAAAATCAAAATTTTTCCACACCCTCCTATCGTAATAAAAATTTATACCAATGGGGAAGGTAATATTAAATAAATTGATGAAAAATGGAAAAGATATTTATTAAGGAGGTACTATTATGTCAAAAAATGGCGGTTTAGGTTCTAAAAGAATCGGGTCAATGACCAGCAAAGGAATGGGTAAATGCGAAGCTAATTCCAGAGCAGAACAGTGCGGAAACGGACGTGGACTAACTAAAGGCAAAGGTGAGTATATGGATATTGAAGAAAATCTTTTAATTCAAGATATTGCAGCACCAAAACCACAAGATCATTTAATATCAATACAAAAACAGTTATCCTCGCTTGAACATGAATTAAAAAAAATTAAAGAAAAAATGAATAAATTAAAGGGTGATTAATTCATGCTAAAATTATTTTTAATAACTATACTTACTTTAGCAGTAATTATTATAAGCAGGAGCTTTTTTGTGCAAAGTTTTGAACCTCAAGAAGAAAATCCAAACGACTCTAAACCAATTGCCACCAAACAAATCTATTTGGCTGGTGGATGTTTTTGGGGAATAGAAGCCTATTTTTCAAAACTCCCTGGTGTGATCAAAACCATTTCGGGCTACGCCAACGGCAAAACTAAAAACCCCGGTTACGAAGAAGTCAGCTCCGGGGCTACAGGCTTTGCGGAAACTGTTTTGGTTGAATACGACCCCAAAACTATTTCACTTAAAGATTTACTTAACCACTACTTAGACATAGTGGATCCGACAACTTTAAACAAACAAGGCAACGACATTGGTACCCAGTATCGAAGCGGAATTTATTATACAAATGAAGCAGACGGATTAATAATTAAAAAAGCCGTTAAAGATGAAGAAAAAAGATACAAACTGCCCCTCGTAACAGAGGTTAAAAAACTTGAAAATTTTTACGAAGCCGAAGAATACCACCAAAAATATTTAGACAAAAACCCTCACGGCTACTGTCATATCGACTTATCGAAAGTTAAAAAGTATAAAAAACCTAAAACTGAAGATTTAAAGAAAAAATTGACCGACATTCAATACAAAGTTACCCAAGAAAACGCCACAGAAAAGCCCTTTTCAAGCCTTTACGACAAAGCAACTGAAGAAGGAATCTATGTCGATATAACAAGTGGAGAACCGCTCTTTTCGTCAAAAGACAAGTATGATGCAGGCTGCGGTTGGCCATCTTTTACCAAACCAATTAAGAAAAAAATGTTAAAAGAAAAAACCGACGCCTCTTTAGGTCTGACTCGAACTGAAGTTAGAAGCACCTTTGGAGATTCCCACCTTGGTCACGTTTTTGATGACGGCCCCTCTAAGGATGGAGGCAAGAGATTTTGTATCAATGGGGCAGCACTTCGTTTTGTTTCGGTAAAAAATATGCAAAAAGAAGGTTACGGGGAATATTTGTACCTTTTTAAGTAGTTTTTAAATATACCCCCCCCCTTGACAAAAAGAAGATAAAAGTATAGAATCAATATACTTTACCAAATAAAGAGTGGAATTCATGTCAATAAAAAAATATAAAGACAAGTTTTTTGCATTTACTCTAGCTGAGGTTTTAATAGTTATTGGAATGATTGGAATTATTGCCAACATGACTATACCAACTTTAATAAATAACGCACAGGAACAAACATACAAAACAGGATACAAAAAAGCATATTCTGTTCTTTCTCAGGCACTTGTTAGTGCTTCAGCAGATGGTAATATTATCCCTCAAACTGGCTCTTATGCTTCACAAGGAGCAGACGCAAATTTTGCAGCCATTAAAGGTAAATTTATAGTAACAAAATCGTGCATTGCAACATCTGCAGAACTTGCGAAATGCTGGAATACAACGGGTGAAGAATGGAGAGGCGAGGGGGATTCTGCTGCTTCTTTCATTGACAATTCAGGAATGGCTTGGCGATTGAGAGCTCGTGATGTTGACGGGGTATTCCCGGCAATTCTTATTGACACAAACGGAAGCAAAAGACCAAATCAATACGGAAAAGACCGATTCCCTTTCCTTTTTTCAGGAATAACTACTATACCCGTCGATCCATCTGATGTTTGGAATTCATATATGGATTTATTTGCTGGTGGGCTACCAACAAAATTTATTCCCATGGGAGATGTGACCTTATCTGGTGACAATAATTTATCTATTTGTCCTTCACTTGCAACACACCCTTGCTATTATACTTCATGGATTACTGGTGGGAATTAATCAATCCGGCAATTGAACCAATTCCAAAGCGGTTTGGCCTTTTTTGCATTGGACATGGACTTAACATTTTGTTTTAAAACGGAAAATATATTAGTTTTAAGCTATAATTATTTTATACAATAAAAATTGTAGCAGATTGTAGTTAAAAGAATTTAGAATGAAAATATTATTTTTTATATTAAAACTTTGGACCATTGCCTTTATAATTATTTCCCCTATAGCACTAACACTGTGCAAAGCCGCTAAATTAGGTGACAAAGGGAATGAACTTATTAACGCTAATTAACATCCAATAAAAATTTAAGTTTTTCTTTCCTTTTTACTTACTCGCATAAATACCTTCCAAAAACTTTTCTAAGTCAATTGTTTGCTCTAACACTACCCTAGCGTTTTTTGATTTCAATAGTTCTCTCAACTCCACCGATCTATCCTGTGGTGGCAAAACACCTATCCCGAATACGTTTGAAGAAGTCGCACAAGCCATATCATCGACTGTATCGCCTAAATAATAAATTTTATCCGTGATAATTCTTTCTTTTACCAGCTCAATCCCTAAAGAATCTGGCTTTTGTCTATCTAGACCCACATCGTCAAGAGTTATTATCGGATGAAAATATTTTAAAACACCGTTTTTTTCCAGCGTATAATCCGCTTCACTCTTCATTCGTCCAGTAAATATTGCAAGATTGAAATTTTCAGAAAGTTTTTCTAAAAAACTTTTGTCGACAAGCATTTTTTCAGAGTCGGTAAGCGTTGCGTAATAAGACTGAAACAGATTTACAATGTCGTCTTTTGCAACATTTAAACCCTGTTTTTTTAATAGAAATTCGGTTAAATCCCAGTCGTTGTTAAATCCGCCCAGTTTTTTTGTTGCAGATATCTCTTCTTTGCTCAACTCTTTGCCAGAGAAATCAAAAAAAGTCTTTTGTACTGCCACTCTGTGTGAGTTTGAAGCATCAATTAATACTCCATCCATATCAAAAACAATTGTTGGCTTAATTTTGACCGCATCAAGCACTTTAAGAGTATTTTCCATTGTCGGAACAGCTATTCTCATTGTATTTTCAAGCATTGGTGCTTGATTAAAATATTTAACTCTAATTTTATTTGAAAGTAGTTTATTATAAATAAAATCGGCCTTTAATCCAAAATCCGCACAAATAAAGTTGGTAGAGGAAGGATAAATTATTGCCCCCAATTTTTCCAAACCTTCTGTCAAAACTTTTTTGGATTTTTCAACTTGTAAACGCACATTCTCGAAGTGTTCAATGTCCTCAATTGCCACCATTCCAGCTTTTACCGTCAGGGTAGAAACATTATACGGAGCCAAATACTTCCTCAAGTGTTTGATATTTTTTGAGTCCGAAATCAGGTAGCCCAGTCTCAAACCTGCGAGTGCAAAATCTTTTGAAAACGAACGAACAACAAAAACATTATCGTGATTTTCAATTAATCCTAAACTTGAAATCCCTGAATAATTGCCATAAGTCTCATCGATTAAAACAGCCTTCTGATTGTTTTCAGTAGCCTTTTCAACTATTGTTCTAATAACCTCACTCGAAATAACCTCGCCCGTGGGAGAATTAGGCGTTGTAAGATGAACCAAATCCACCTTTTCATCAATATTTTGGATAAATTCTTCTGTTGGAAATTCCCACTTTTTTCCATAGGAAATTTCTTTATAATTAAGCCCGTTAATCTTTGCATATATTTTAGGCATTAAAAAAGACGGAGTTACAGTCAAAACGGTTGCCCCATACTCCAAAAAAGCACCAAAAACAGCACTTATAGCTTCATCAGCACCACAGGTGAGAATAACATTACCTATATCCACTCCGTGAAAATCGGCGAGCTTTTGAAGCAATTTACCGTAATGAGGATAATACTGAACGTCTGATTGTTCAATATTACGCAGAGCCTCAATCACCCTCGGGGAAGGTCCAAAATCGTTTTCATTACTATCTAGTTTTAAGAACCCTTCTTCCTCAAATAATGGGACAGGATAGGGTTTTAATTCCTGAATTGTTTTCTTTGCTTTCATAACTAAATTATATAACAAAAAGACTACTTTATTCTACTCACAATTTTAAATAAACTTTCATATTTGGCATCCGCACCTTTTGATACTTCAATTGCCCTTTGCAAAAACTTTTTTGATAAAACAAGTTGGTTGATTGAATTATCCATTTCTTCATAAATTGCTTCTATTTCTTTGTAAACAAATTCTTGACGTTCTTTTGCGTTCATTGTCTTACCCTTTAATATTTGGTATCATTAATAATCTCAATAATACTTTAATTATAGCACAAATGTTTTTATTGTCAATATAATATCATTAAGAGTAACATGTAATTATGTTAAATATAAAACAAGAAATACAAATATTATTATTACGCAATGGTTTATCAATGCGTAAAATGATTAAAAAAATGGATGATGCTGGCTTGGTAAAAATGCATTCACCAAATTTATCAAGAATGTTAATTGATAAAACTATTAGATTTAAGTTGGTTCAAGAAATATTGGATTATTTGGGATATGAACTTATAATTCAGCCAAAACAAAAAGAAAAATAGGCCATAGACCGTAGGGTGCAGTTACTACTGCACCGACATTATGCATTGCTTTATGATGATGCGTTGGGCTATGAAACAAGCAAAATCAGATATTTAAAGCATTAACGCACCCTACTAATAAATTTTATAATTTATTAAATTTTTTCTATCTTTTTGTAAATTGATCAAAAGCAGATTTTTGTTGAGGGTTGCTTACGTTTGACTGTGGAACAAAAGGCTTACTAGCAACTTTGTTAATCTCTACTGCATCTGTATTTGGTTTTGCTGGGTTTGTTTTTTTCTTGTCCATATAGTTTTCTTTATACCAAGTTGCAAGAGGAGTTGACAAGAAAGGAACAATTACACGCTTTGTAATTATTTGAGTACCAATCAATACCGCTGCAGCAGTGAAACCGCCTTTTAAGAATTTTGAAGCTCTTCCTGACGGACCCAATACGTTATCTCTCAAGAAATCTGCAATATCAACTTCCTTAATATTATTTTTAACACCCAGTTTTTGGATAGTTTTAAAGATTTTTTTAGCTTGTTTTACCGTTTCATCTGTATCTAATTTTTTACCTACTGTTTTATCAAACCACTCAGGAACTTTTTTATCAATCCACATACCTACGGTAAATTGCAATGCTACATTTAAAATTCCGTTCATCAAATCGAGAGACGCAACAAAATTTCTTTTTTCTTCAGGTATTTTATCATTATTTAAACTTTGAGTTACATAGTAGTAACAACCGACAGCATCTTTTGTTAAAGCTGAAATCAAAGCCATTTTCCCGGCATATTTTGCGGCATTTTCCCAAGCAGGAGTATAAATATTTTTTTCAAAGGTTTTACTGTTTAAAACTTTGTCATTGTATAATTTTTGAACACTTCTTGTGAAGTTTGGGTTAATAATTGGCATAATTATTTCCCTCCCTTATTGTCAACAAGGACGTCAAGTTTTCTTTCAACCTTAGGAGCAGGTTTAGGTTCATTTTTTGAGTCTGCCAGCTTAGGGAAGAATTTATCCATAATTCTTGGATATGACCAGTTTAAAATTCCGCAAGAAAAAGGCAGAACCAACAATGAAAGGACTATACCCTGCCATTTACTATATGCTTTAAAATCGCTTTCTGCTTTTTGTACGGCATTTACAGCAATCTGACCCGCAAAATCTTTCAATTTTTTGACATTTTCTACTGATTGTTTTTCAATCTTTGTAATTGTCTTCTTAGCTTCAGGTTGAACACCTTCGGTTAAATTTTTGTCCATCCACAACAAAAAGTCGTCCATTTTAGAATTTAAATGAGGATGCTTGTGAAAATCATCTTCAATGCCCAAAACTTTGAACAACGTTTTTACAGGTATTTTTTCTTCGCTTTTTGCTTTTTCATTTACCCAAAGTTCACTTAATCTTGATATAGTCTTTCTTTCTTGTTCATCAAAACCTTTTCTGGATAAGCCATCTTTGAATAAATTTCGAAGTTTCTCTTCATCCATACCTTCAAAGTCGCCTTTTTTTGAATTTTTCTTGATAATCTCAAACAAATCAATGGCTAAGTTTTTATTATTCAATATTTCAGCATCAAATCTGTCTTTATAGAAATTTTTGCCTAAGAATGTACGTAATGTGCCTTCATCTGTCTTAATTCCTATTTTTCTGAGGAATCCGACAGCACTTGTCTTGCTCATATATTTTTTCACATAATCAGGATTTAATTGACCTTTTTCAAACGGGTGCTCTTTAACTTTTAATGTGTTAACCATGAAATCTTTCAAGGTAATATTTTTAATTCCGTTTAAATTTTTCGGGTCTAAAAGTTTTTCAGCTGCTTGCTTTTTAGTTACGGCATGCACTCCGTTTACGAACTCTTGGAAAGTCGGATATTTTTTAGTAAACGATTTAATATCATTAACTGTACCGTCATTGATTAAATCAAAGTATTTTTTATCTTTTTCTCTCATTTTTCCAAAATGTTTTATTATACCTTTATATCGGTCTTTTAAGAAGTCCACAGGAGGTTTTGCTTGCATATTGAATCTTTCCAAAGATCCCTCTGCTGCCATTTTGTTGAAAGCTTTTGCCACAGGAATATTTATACCTAATCCCATAGCAGTCGCGATAACCGCAGATATAGGCTGTCTTAGAGCTGAATATTTTTTTGTTTCTCCATCTTGCTTGGATAGTGGATTATAGGCAATAAACAAAGGAGCTACAAAAGCAGTTCCCAATCCTATAAAAAGAATGTTTTGAACTTCACCTATTGTATCTGAAAGTTTTTTAAGAGATTTAAACTGACTCAAAAGAATTTTATACACAAGATTTTCATCCTCAGGAGAAAGCCCACCTGTAAAACTTGGGTTTTTAGCAACTTTAGAAGGCATATGCTTAACATTGGGCATAACATTTGGCTGATATTTGGGCCGATAATCTTGTCTTAGTGTATCGATACGACTCATAAATTCATTTCCGCAAACATGCAAACTACACACCAATTATAAAACACTTGATAAAATTTTTTGTTAGCCAATGAAAAAATCCCAACCTTTTTTTTAATTTTGTTACAATTAAAAAAACAAAGGTGCTCATGTTTAGAGTTGAACGGCTCTTAGAAAAAAGCCAAAAACCCTCAAATATTAAGTGTTTTAAGAACAATTGCACCTTTTTTTGGCCAAATTGGAATTAAAAAAATCCATGCTGTTGGGCTTTTTAGTCTTATAAAATTAATATTATATTTTTTTAAATTTAATGATAAAATTAAAAAATGAAAAGAATTTTATTATTAATTTTAGTTTTTTTTATGACATCAACAAATTGTCTTTCGCTTGAAATTGTCTATCCAAAGAAAAATCCCAGCGTTATAAACGCCACTTCTACTTTTTTTATTGGTGCAACAAACCCGACAGACCGTTTAAAAATAAATGAGACGGAAGTTAAAATTAACAAGATGGGAGCTTTTGCTCAACTTGTTCCCTTAAGCGTAGGTAAAAATGAATTTCAAATAACTTCCACCACAAAAGACCAAAATAAAACAACCGTAATTTTTGTAATCGAAAAACCCACTCCTTCAGTAAAAAACTGTACAATTTCCTCCCTTATAGAATACCCACCGATGAGCGATTTTTACGTCCAAACCGAAGGTACACCTCTTCGCACAACCCCAATTGACGGCGGTATTAACCGCATGTCCCATTTGCCTAAAGGAATGCAATTAACCGTAAACGGAGAAAAAAACGGATTTTACAGAGTGTTTTTAAACTCAAAAACTTTTGGATGGATTGATAAATCCAACATTGAAAATATTAACCAAACCAACTCAACCACAAACTGCCCCGTTAATCTCAGACATGCAAAATGTCGCTTGACCAAAGAATTTTATGTTTACGAATTTGAATTTGAGAAAAGAGTGCCTTTTACAATAACAGAAGAAAGTTCAGGGCTCGACTTGGAATTTTTTAACGTAAAATCTTGCGATGACAATACCTTAGCCATGAATATCCCGATCCAAAAACTTGTGGGATATGATGGCTGGTGGCAAAACGAAAAATTCATCTTAAAAGTCAGAAAACCATTGATAATTGACTGCAAAAAACCATTAAAAAACATTACGATTGCCGTCGATGCAGGTCACGGTGGCGGCGAAGCTGGTGCGATAGGTTGTTGCGGTGACAAAGAAAAAGATATCAACCTTGCAATCGCAAAATGCCTTCAAGAAGAACTTAATAAGAGAGGTGCAAAGGTTGTTATGACAAGGGAGCAAGACATTGACGTTTCGCTTTCAGACAGGGTAAAATTTGCCAAGGACCACAACGCAACTTTGATGCTGAGCATTCACGCTAATGCACTCCCAGATGGAGCCGACCCTCTCAAAAATAAAGGAACGAGTGTTTATTACTATCACAATCAAGCAAAACCACTTGCGGAAAGCATTTTAAACTCAATGACAACAGAACTTTGCATCCAAAATGACAAGGTAAGGCAAGGAAGTTTGGCTCTTGTAAGACCGACTGATCCTGTAAGCGTTTTAATTGAGGTTGCATATATGATAAATCCCGATGATTACGCACTTTTGACAGACAAAGATTTTCAGGCAAAATGTGCAAAAGCCATAGCAGATGGGATTGAAAATTATCTTTTAAAATAAAGCCCACGCAATTGAACAAAAAGCCCAATCGAAAAGTTTTTTGGTTCTTTTTTTCAAAAAAGAATGAACAAAAAAGATAAAATCTAAAAAATTAAGACAAATAAACCGTATTTTAGACGAGGGATTTCTTATGAAATCGTTTGTTTAAAATACGGAACTTTCACTTAAGATTTCAAATTCGTTCTAATTTATAAATATACTAAAGTACAAACTTTTTTGTAAAAGCGTTCCGCCTCTTGAGTCAAACAATTTTTGTCAAAATCCTTCAACTCAAGAGGCGGTTTTTGTCCACTTTTTGAAGATATTTGTTTTTTCTTCTTTACTTTTCTGAAGAAAAGTAAAACAAAAGACTTTTCAGATTAGATTTTTCACTTTCTTTAGGTCTTTTAGCATAAAATCTCTCGGTGTATTCTCTTCTATCGAATGATTTCTCAACAAATACGACGGGTGAAAAATAGCCATACTTTTATATTTTTTGCCGTTAATTTCAACCTCAAAGATCTCGCCTCTGATTTTTGAAATAGCTTCTTTTCCCTTATAAAAAGACTTCAACGCTGTCGCACCGCAAAATAAAATAATCAAAGGGTCAATAATTTCAATCTGAGAAAGCAAAAAAGAACGACAAGCAACCTTCTCCTCTTCGCTTGGTACTCTGTTTTTGGGCGGACGGCACTTGACTGTGTTTATTATATAAAAATCCTTTTCCCTGGAAAGATCGGCCTTTTCAAGGAATTCGTTTAAAAGTTTTCCCGCTCTTCCTACAAACGGAATCCCCTGCAAATCTTCATTTTCGCCTGGAGCTTCGCCGATTAAAACAATTTTCGCAGTCTCGGGGTTGCCGTCGGCAAAAACCACGTTATTTCGTGTTTTTGAAAGTTTACACGCAAAACATTCTTCACACTTCAACTTCAAGTCTTGGAGTAATTTCTTCTTCGATTGCCCCGACATATTTAGCCCCCTTAAATATTCCTACATTATAGCGTCTACAATATCTTTTCAACTCTTTAATTATAACATTAGACAAAATAAACACCGCAAATAGATTTGGCACCGCCAAAAATAAAGTCAGGGCATCCGAAACATTTATAATACTCTTGAAATTCATAGCTGAGCCGATAATTATAAAAACACAATAAATCACCTGAAAAACTTTTGTATTTTTTGAATTTTCACCAAAGAGAAAATGCCAACTTTTCAACCCGTAATAAGAACCACACAAGAGAGTCGAAAGTACAAAAAAGCTAACCATAACCGTCAAAAGCAAAGGGAAAAAGTGAAAAGCACTTCCAAAAGCCTTGGATGTTAATTCGATTCCAGCCAGCCCATCTGTGTTTAAATATTGACCCGAGACAATGATTACAAAGGCAGTTGCAGAACCAACTATTACAGTATCCACAAAGGGCTGCAGCATCGCGATAAAAGCCTGTGCAACAGGTTTATTAGTCTTAACCGCAGAAAAGGCAATCGGAGCTGTTCCAAGGCCTGACTCATTTGAAAACATCGCCCGTCTGAATCCCCAAAACATACAAGCAAAAACCCCGCCTTCTAAAGCTTGCGGCTTAAAAGCTTCTCTTAAAATCAATGAAATCGTGGCTGGAACATGCTGAATATTTATTAAACACACCGTAAGTGCTGTCAAAACGTATAATGTGCACATAACCGGGGTGACTTTTTCGGTAAATTTTCCGATTGATTTAAACCCGCCTATTATTGTAAACCAAATTATCAAAGCAACAATAAGCCCTAAAACCCAGCTGTTATGATAAAATATACTGGTATGACCGCCTGTGACTTCGGTGATTTGTGTAGTCATTGCATTTATTTGAAATAAATTCCACCCACCTATCATAGCAAAAACGCAGCACACGGCATAAATTTTTGCCAAATGAGGAGCAATTTTGCTCAAATATTTTCCTTTTAGTCCGTGCAGAATATAATACATCGGACCGCCTGCGACGGTACCATCTTTATTAATTTTTCTAAGTTTTACCCCTAATAGGACTTCGGAAAATTTCAAAGCCATCGAGAAAAACCCTGCAATTATCATCCAAAACATAACCCCCGGCCCTGCAAGAGAAATAGCTGCGGCCGCTCCGGCCACATTTCCGATTCCGGCTGAAGCTGAAATTGTTGCTGTAAGTGCCTGAAAAGAAGATACTTCGCCTTGTTTTACCCTTTTTTTCCTGTCAATATGTTTGTATTTTCCAGTAATGAGATTAATTGCGTGCTTAAAACCCCAAATTCCTATAAATCTTGTTCTAAAAGTGAAATAAAACGCCGCAAACATCAAAAGTGCGACCAAAAATTCAATTTTTACCCCACCTATGGTGATGTGGCAAAAAATAATTCCTGAAATTTTATCAGCTATTGGGGACAAAAAGTTGTCTATGGCTGTGTCTAAACTCAAATTTATATTCCTTCTAACAACATTATACTATAAAAGTGCTACGCACGTAGGTACACTGTGTAGTTTTATGAAAATTCCAACACCTAATGTTTTTGAGTTCTTAGCAAATATAAACATTGTAATTATAGCAAGTAAGATAGGCTAAAAACCCATCAAGCTAAGGTACGAAACGGGCGGATTTTTTAAGAAATCCGCCCGTTTGTTTATGTTTTTACTTGAGGGAGATTGCCGCGTCAGTCGCTTCGCTCTTTCCTCGCAATGACGTATTTCTACGGCTCTTTCCTCGCCTAGAACTTCGTCACTTAATATTCGAGAACGTCCATGCATCAAAGCTAGGAGTATCAGATATTTTCATCTCTTGCTTATCGCTTCCTGTTGATGAATCATCATGAGCAATTGGTTTGTACAATCTGTTGAAATACTCAATGACCATTCTATCAGAGTTGAAATATGCTTCTGAAGTTCTGATTGCTTGACGCATCAATCTTTCCCACTCTTCTTTATCATCATAATAAGTCGGGATGATATCGTCTTCAATCATACTCATGACACTCTCATGATCTTTCCAGTGTCTTTCTTCCCACGGCATTTCATCATCTAATCCAGGGTATTCAACAGTATAACCGTTAATTCCGTTAAATGTTCCCTCAACAGTCCATCCGTCATAAATTGACAAGTGCAAAGCACCGTTCATATTGGCAGACATACCTGAAGTTCCTGATGCTTCAAACGGTCTCAAAGGAGTGTTCAGCCAAATATCAGAACCTTTTTTAAGTTTTGCACTTAATTCAAGCTCATAACCAGGTAAAACAACAACATTTTTTAATGAATGAGAACGGCTCAAAATTTTGTTAAACATTTCACGACCCATAACATCATCAGGGTGAAATTTACCAGCAAAAATAATCTGGATTTTATTTGCATCCAACAATTTGTTTAATCTATCTTTATCCATCAATATAAGCCAAGCACGTTTGTAATCAGCGAATCTTCTCGCCCAAGTGATTGTCAAAACATCAGGATCAAATCTTTTTCCTGCAGTATCGGCGATATACTTGAACAATTCGACTTTCATCTCACGTTTAGCAGCCAATAAGTCCCCTGGAACTTTAGCTGCAGCAATTCTATCATCTTGCCAATAATGTACATT